>Ga0206682_10002017_pt1 | contig 19083 bp, 38 predicted proteins | sample M240m12015metaG_FD_155444 | JGI IMG/M metagenome (GOLD analysis project Ga0206682, IMG submission 155444) | Ammonia-oxidizing marine archaeal communities from Monterey Bay, California, United States - M2 40m 12015 | ecosystem: Environmental > Aquatic > Marine > Intertidal zone | place: USA...
GATTAAGACCAACTTGGTTCGCAGATAGGCCAACACCTTTATGTTTTACCATTATGTCGACAAGTGTTTTCTTCATGTCGACCGCGTCGACACTTTCAAAGTCAAATGGCTCGAGTCCTGTAGCTAGAATTTCGTCCTTGCTAGATACTAATTTCATAATTTACCTTCTTCTCTCATTTGTGCACGAATAGCAGTTGCTGATATCGCATGCGTTTCTTCACCTAAGTCATGCTCTGTAAATGTATAACCAACACCTCGACCATAACTAATGTCAACGATGTTTGGTACTTCAAGTATCAGATACTCACGACCATTTTCATAACCATGTTCTCTCAGTCCAGCTTCAATGCCTTCAACAGTTTGGATCATACCAAAAGGATTATCGTCCTGTGTGGTTGTACGTCCTGCTCCAGCGTCACCGTCAAATTTAAACACGTCACGTACCATTATAACAACTTGTCCCGTGATTGTCAAGGCTTTTTTAAATAATTTTGTGTGGCCGTCATGCCATGGCTGCCATCTGCCCAACATTTGCACCGAAGGTTTTTTGTAATCAAAGGCTGTTTCATAATCAATCATCTTGTTTTACTCCATATTTAATATGATTATACCAAAGCCTTTCGTGGCCATAGTATAATACGAACTTTATTATTATATCAGCAAGAAATACAGCTCCGACTGCTTTTTGAGGTAATCCAAAATATAGTGCAATTGCTGCTGTGGTAATACTTGCTATAATTCTCCATGTTACTGCTTTAGCTAAATGTCTTTTCTTTGTTACTTCACTCATACTTCGCTCTAATGATAGCAGCAAGAGTAACGTGTACGTCTTGTCGCCATGTGTGTATGATATGATCTACTTCAGCAGGCTTCTCAAAGATCTTATTAGTATCTTCGTATCTACCTTCTTCAATAGTATCCATCCAAACTGAATAGTCTGGCTGAAAATCACTTCTAGCATTTTGGAATGGACAAACAAAATCTGTAATAGCATACTTACCAGCACGGACTACTCCATCTGATAAGAATTTCATTCTCATTGCTTGTCTCATTCGGCCTTCATCACTGAAGTCCCAGTCGTCATAATGTCCACGTACTTGGTCTGCATTTATCCAGACTCCGCCAAGCTCAGCTGCTAATGGTTCGGCAAGATAACTCTTACCACTTCCAGGCAAACCGAATATTAGTATCTTCTTCACTTTTTCTCCGCAGGTGGTTTCTTAAATTTCTTTTCAAATTCTTCTATGAATCTTGATATGTACTCAGGCGGCTCATTCATTGTAATAGTTTGACTATCACTATCCTGAAGTATGCTTTGAGTTAACATGTTTTGAGAAGCTTTAAACTTGATGTAAGTCTGCTTCTTCTCTTTTTGTATTCGTCTTAGAAATGCAAACCAAATAATCTGCGTAAAATAAGCAAATGGATTATGAGATTTTTCAGGGTTAAAGTTATGAATGTACTGTAAACAGTTTTCAATACCATCCGAAATCATTTCTTCTTTGTATGAATATCCTGAGAAATTGGGTTTAGTCGCTAACCGAGTGGCTATCAACAAAATACACTTTCCAATGTATTCAGGTACTTGAGGGTTCTTTTCTCCTGCGTCTTCTGCTTCTTTACATAGCTCTTTATAAGCTATCAAAGCGGCAAGTAAGTCAGGATTGTTCACATAGTTGCGTTTTCTCGCCATGATGAATTCCTTGTAGTTGTTACTATTAAAGGTATAATTATATACTACTTTAAGCGGTTTGTCAACCTTTATTTCAACTTTGTGAAATTATTTTAATTATTTTTAAAAAAAGGGTTGACAAGAGGTGCAAAGTATGGTATAATTAGGTTATCAACCTTTAAGGTATATAATGATGTTGTTAATCAAACCTCAATAGTATAAATCTTATAAGCAAATTGTTCTGTTCCGTAGATATCAATTCTCTTCTTAAAATGTTTCAACGTGTAGTTCTCGAAAGAGCCGACCGATAGGTCGTCAGTTATATCGTATAAAGTCGCTTCTTCAGAATCATCAGCCTTTCGCAAAGTTCTACCAATTGACTGAAGCACTTTGATTTCAGACTTAGAGCCTGAAGCAAAAATCACGTTATCAAGTCTTTTTAAATTAACACCTGTAGAGAATACACCATAAGAAGCAAGTATGTTATGTCGCTTCTCTTTGTCATTTTCAACTAAGTGTCTGATGTCTTCTCTTTCAGTACCCTTAGTTCCACCATATATGAAGTGTAGTATACGACCTTCTTTTTCAAGCATTGGTTGTAATACCTTACCGTGCTTCTCAACTAAATCAAATAGAATCAAATTATTCTGCCCTTCCAAACTATGGACGAGATTAGTAATGAATTTGTTTCTCTTTTCGTTGTTAACAATAAACTCTCGTTCAGCTGGCCATTTCTTTGTTCCATCTAAATTTTTGAGAGCGTCTTTGAATTTTTTACGTGTTTCGTTACTATGTGATAGGACGATCGCCTTCACTTTAAAATCAGCAACGGTTCCTTTATCCATGAGTTCTTTTGTATTCACAAATCGTTTAACCTCACCAAAACATCCTTCAAGTACTAACCTATGAGTTTTACTTTCAGATGATTTAAGTGTACCAGTGAATCCATGTCTGTACTCACAATCGGTTAATGATTCCATAATCTTAGTTAAACTTTTTGCTTGGAAGGTATGAGCTTCATCTCCAAGTACAACTGAGAACTGATCAAACCATTCTTTTCCTAATTTGACTAGTGACTGCCATGTAGATATGACAATCGGTGAGCTTGTGTTTTTATCTACACCACCTTGAATAGTATAGATATCGCTTTCGTCACAACCATAATCTACAAAGTCACCTTTCATTTGGTGTACTAAAGAGATTGTCGGAACGATAATAAGTGTTCTATGGCCGAATGCTTGAAAGTAATGTTGTTGTATCAAATAAATGATTAAAGACTTACCAGATGATGTCGGTGATAGAGATAGAGATCTGCGTTTACGCAATGCGTTAAGTACATATTGTGCTTGATAATCTCTTGGGGTAAACTTACAATTAATTTCTTCAGCAAGTTGAGTAGGATAATCGTCATCAAATTCCTCGTCCATTCCAATGTGATCTGGTGCAGATAAGAAATATCCACGATCGTCACAGAATTTTTTAACATGTGGGTAAAGGCCAACAAAGAGTATTGGTCTCATTGGTTGGAATAGTCTAATGATACCATCCCATACTCGATTTTTATAAGCAGGTACGAACTGATAGCCTTCAGGTCTGAAAGAGAAGTGTTCGGCTAATTCCATGAGTGTGCCACTGTCTGCGACAATTTTCATATGAACCGAATTAATCGGCTCGATCGTTATCTGTTCGCTCATAATTTAATTGCTAGTAATACTAATATTGAGATCAGTAGAACATTCGTAAAGAATATCCCGATCGCTAATATAGTATGGTACCAAATCCACCTTGTCTTATATGCATTTTCTATAGTGACTTCTTCTGGATCAGTATCGTCGGCCATCATATCAATGACCTTTGGTTCTGCTGCACGATTTAAAGCTTGTTCAGTAAGAGTAGCTTGTGTTTCTTCCCACTGTCGGTCGGCTTCTTTTCTGAAGCCATATTCTATAAATCGTGTAAACCATTCCATAATCTTTAGTAGTCACCTGCCTGAAATTTCAACATGTCAATCATGTTTTTAATTATAAAGTTTCTGCTGTGTAGAGTTCTAATAATATCTTCAAGGTAGTTTGAATTTGCTGTGTGATAGTCAATAGTCAAACTTAATTTAATAATATCCTTATCGCTCTGTATATATTTATCTACTTCGTTACGCAGTACTTTTTTCTGATATGGCTTCCAACCATTATCTTTTAAATCTTCTTCAGCCATAGAGCCATCGTAATAATCTCGCTTACGAGACTCGAGGTCTTTATATTCGGCTTTTAATTTTTTAACACGAAGTACTTCTCTATAAAAGAGATTGTAGTATTTGCTGTGTAATTGAGGAATTCTTTTAGACTCACCAACTAGATTTGTTTCATCTATGATTGAATCGTTTGCCCATAAAGTGGCTATGTCATTTGTATCCATTATATAAACTCGGTTGTTAACAATAAAGGTATATTATATCACGTTTATAGTGATTTGTCAACCCCTTAGGATAATTGATTTATATTAAATCGGTCGTATCTCAGAGTAACTGTTGCTTCGACGTAGGTTACGTCTTGGTTAGATAAGTCTAAACTTACAGGTGTAAGACCAACAGGGAAAGCGTTTAAGAAAGTAACTTCAATATTTGGATTTTTATGTGAGTTTAATATGATCACAGAAATGTCTGAAGTGAGACCCTCTTTGCTTTTGTTTAATTTATCATATGAATCTAAAGTTTCTGGAGTACCGAAAGCTTTGACCCAATTATAAATTTCAATATAGTTATTCATATTTTCGTCTACAATAAATGTCAAATCTAAATCAGCGTAACTGATATGATCACCAACACTATAGAACGCGCTTAGAGGTGTGTCACTCTTAACTGAGTTTGTGGTTACAGAAGGCAATAAGACCTTATTGGAAAAGAATTCCACGGTGGGTAGCCTTTTGACCTGTATTTTAAAGCCACTAGCAGATAAATAGTTATTAATCATAGAGTATATCCAAGCAATTGTTATATACTATTTATTTATAAACACGGTGACTATATCATGCTAAAACCTAAATCCCTTAACTTTGAAGTCGACACAGCTGACCTATCAATGAACGACGTACAAAGTCTTTATAACATCTTTTTCCATGCTAAAGATTACGACTGGTGGTACGAAGTATTACCTGGTGATGTCGTTGTTGACATTGGTGCAGGTATAGGAATGTTCTCAGCTAAATCACTTGACGCTGGAGCTAAGCGTGTCTTTATGATCGAACCGTGTCGATCTCTTTTGAAAACAGCAATTAAGAATGTTTCTGATCACATTATAGATAATCAAGATCTTCCAACAGTGATTCCAATCAATGCAGCGATCGGCAAAACAGATATTGATTTAAGTAACATCTATGGTGGAGATGATAATGTTAAGCTTATGGGATTAATGGAACTCTGTGAAACTTACGATATTACAGACATTGACTTTTTAAAGATTAGTGCAGCAGGTGCAGAATATAGCATGCTTACCGATAATATGGATTGGATAGGAACTCATGTACGTCACACCGCAGTTCGTTGCCATTTAGATGCACAGTATGGTGGTACTCGAAAGTTTAAAGAATGGCGAGATTCTTTCTTAAAGCCAATGACAGATTTAGGACGTGTCTTTTATAAAGATAACACATACTACGAAAAAGTCGCAAGTGACGACTTTAACGAGTTACTTCCTAGAAGCTTTATGGTGTATATTAAGAATTGGTAGAATTACCAGTGGTGAACAGCGTTCGCCATAATAAAAAAGCAAGTAATAAAATTAACACCTACAACAATACTTCGTACAATTGTAATGTACTTATCGTAGGGTTCTGTTTTATCGTCTGAATAACCACCCAGACTATACTGCCAAATTTTCCAAAGCTTACTCATCTCTTACCTTCTCTGTTGAGTTGTGAGACCAGACAGCAGTGATTCCACCAGCTATCATAGGTAACATCATAATTGAACCTATACCTAAAAGTAATCCTAAACTCATATCGATGCAGCCTCTACATAATAGTCGATCGCATCTTCTGGTGATTCAAAGCCTGTAATCATATATTCTCCAGCTGCTCCTGCGTCTTGCACTTCAACTGTAGGATTTGCTTCCTTCCAATTTGCAAAGAGCTCTTCTTGTGTTTGTCCTTTGAACTTCTTACTGAAGCCGACTTTGACGATAGCTTCTGCACTATCAACACCGTAAGAAACACAAAGCTTATATTCTGTACCTTCGATTCGTCTTGATGAAAACTCAGACCCTTCAGTATTTGATTTAGAACCTGTAGTAACAAGCTTCAGCTCTGGGTGTCTTTGATAAAACTTAAATCCTTCTTCAACAGGATCTATTTGAGTAATACGCCATTCTTCATATAGATCAGATAATGGTCTTAGAACCATCAGCTCACCATAACGACCTTTCACTTTATTATCTGAACTAGGGTTTAAAGCGATCGTAAGTGCTTCAATCGCGAAAGAAGCAATTTCAGCAACCTTTGTTGTCTCAGCAAATTTCTCTAAGTTATGAGCAATGATAAACAAATTATCTGGATCGTAATCCTTACCACCCATACTTGCTTCTTTAGTATGATCTAAGCATCTGTTCTTTTTTCCAACACCACTATAGTGTAATGTATTATTTAGAATAGATTCTTGTAGGTTACCCTCTTCGCTATACGCGTAAACGTATTCACCAAGCTCTTTCAGATATTGATTGTATTTCATATTATTGCTCCATTATATAATTTTAAGATCTTTGATAAACTGTTTCTTAGGAGTTGTTTTGCTCCAATTATCCAGATCTGTTTCATAAAGTTTACATTGTTTATTTAATGAAACAATTTCCTCACTTGTTAAGTTTGAAAATGGTATCCCAAGTAAACGATTAGCATGTGCATCAGTAGCATCAGTTACATTCAGTATCTGTTGCGTGATCTCTTTTTTGTTCATATTCTTAAAAGCGATCTTATCGTCAAGCACTGCATTAATAAATTGCATCTTAACATGTAACCAAGAAACTTCGTTGGTGTAGTCTTCGATGTTTTTATCAATTCTTTGTTGAAGTACAGTAAAACGATAATCGCAGAAGTCAGCGATCAAGTTACGTACATCATCATATTCTCTCAGTTTACCATGTTGGTCAATAACAGTACAGTTTTGACTGAGTACTTTTGAGAGTTTAAATTTAGCAATAATTTGTTTGTGATTCCATTTGGCTGAAGACGCAAGCTTGAGTTTAACGTTAAACCTAAAGCCACTCTTATCACATAGATCTTCATAGGATACTATATCACCGTCGTCCTCGAGTTTATCTAAGACCTTCACGAACCCTTCACGGTCTAGCCCATAAGGTACTTCAGTAATATTTAAAGTAGTCTTAGAAGGCTTCTCATAAACACCGAAGACAGTGTATCGCTTCGGCTCAAGAGGATCTTGTTCTACAGTACCATTAAACTCTGGGAATTTAATATCGACACTGCTCTTAATTTTCTTAGTTCGTATGTACTCATCACAAGCCGCAGCTACGCTTTGAGGACAATGAGGTAGAATATTTGTAGCGAAACCAGTAGCAATACCTTTAGTGCCATTAACTAATACCAATGGAATAACTGGTAGGTAATGTGCAGGTGGCTCATGCTCTGGATCTTCATGTACAGGACTTAAGTCTACGTCTTTAATATACTTCTCAAAATTAGATGAGAGTTTAGTGTAGACATAACGTGGAGCACCAGCATCTTGAATAAGTCGAGTACCAAATGATCCTCTACCTTCAACAAGACAAATGTTGTTATTCCAAGTTGCAGCCATAAGCTGACCTGAACCAGCTGCTGAACCCTCGCCGTGATTGTAACCGTAATCTGAAATGATACCAGATACTGCTGATACTTTCTTAAAGTCTCGTTTAGTATTTTGGATACTAGAGTAAAGATAGAATCTTTGTACTGGTTTAAGTCCGTCGATCATATTAGGAATCGCACGGTTTTCAACGGTGTACATAGCAAAGCTTTTCCATTCTCTGGATGCTACGTTTGACAACGGATAGTATTTGTTGTCGTCACTGATGTAAGATGTTAAGTCGCTCATAATTACTCTTTGTTGTTTGTAGGTTATATTATATCAAATCAAAAGGTGTTTGTCAACCCCTAAACATAAATTCTTTTCTTAAGTTCGCATCTCTACCAAACATCATTTGGAATAGATCAGCGTCATCAACAGAAACAGTATCATATTTGGGTTTATTAATAATCACATCGTACTCATCTTCGGTAAGCGAACCAAGACCTTTGATGTAACGGTGTTTCCAATTTGAATATTTTGATTTAAACTCTGAAGCTTCTTCGTATGTATAGAACCACTCTACTTTATCTTTAAAGGTGGATATCATAATCGGAGTACGAGTAATTCTCACTAAGTGTTCAGTGAGTAGTCGTGGCCAGAACTTGTAAAAGAAAGCGATCAGCAGAGGACTAATATGTCCGATACCATCGTGGTCAGCATCAGTCAATGTAGCAATATGTTTATAAGTCATATTCTCAACAGAGTCAGGATCGTTAATGTCTAATCCTAAAACTGCAACCAATTCTGATAGTTCTTTATTTTTCAGAACATCGGCTGGCTTCATATCCCACGTGTTCATAATAACCCCTCTCAACGGAAAGGCGCCGACCTTATTGGGATCTCTTACCTTTAAAAGAAAGCCCATAGCCGAATCCCCTTCGACAATCTTGAGAGTAGCATCATCTTTATTAGCTGAGATATGTTTTGCAACTTTAACTTTACGTAATTTCTTTTGAGCAAGTGTTGCAGCTCTCTTATCAGCCGCCATCTTCTTGGCAAGCTGTGCCTCAATGATGGGATCAATAATGTCTGGTGTGTTCAGTATCTTTCGTGCCAATACTGAGAAGTCTTTGATTTCAGCATTCTCTAAATGAAGTCTGATATCTTGAAGTGGGTTAGTCAATCGCTCTTTTGTTTGAGAGTCAAATTTTGGATTGATAAAGTTTCGAGCGAACATCACAAAGGTCAAGCCACTCTTAATAGTAGTTTTAACGACTTCAATTTTGTGCTTTCGTTTAACCATCGTCACAAGCTCATCAACAACGTTATTCACAAGATGCTCTACATAAGCACCACCTTGTCGTGTGTTCACACCATTTATATAAGAGGTTGTTCTGAAGCCGTCTTCTGATGGAGCAAAGAATAAAGAAAGATTGTCGCTCTTTTCTATGATCGTTGTTTCGCTGAACATACCAGCGTATTTTTTGATATCGCCGACTGCTATTCTTTTGTTATTAAGCGTGAAACGTATTTCCGGAAACGAGATCGAAAGACTAATAAGTCGATCTTCCAACAAATCCAACGTGCCAAGATCCGACAGTGAATTTGATTCAAATAGCTCAAAGTCTGGGACGAAATTAACTTCCGTTCCACTACCTGCTCTTTTCTTTTCTTTAACATTGACTGTATTACCCCCGTCTGTACATGTTACTTCAATAAGATTGCCACCTGACCAGGTGCGACCTTGAAATGATTTTGATAAAAAGTTAGTTGCTGCTGAACCAACACCGTTTGTTCCGATAGTAACACGTTCATCATCAAACGAAGTACCAGCATTAACTCGTGTCCAAGCTGCAACAGGTCTCTGAATCTTTTTACCAGATTCTTCGTCGTGTATTGTGTCGTGTGGAATGCCTCTACCATTATCAGATACAGTTATTGTGTTAGTAGCTTCATTAATTGAAACATTAATTTTATTAGCTTTCTTAAAATTTGTACGAATAGCTTCGTCGATAGAATTATCGAGTATCTCGTCAATCATTTTTGTTAGAGCAGGAACATAGTCTACTGACTTCCATTCGCCGAGAACAAAACGTTCGATTGACTCTTTAGCAGATGAGCCCATGTACATACCAATACGTTCTCTAACGTGTTGGCGGGCCGTTAAAATTCTAAATTCTTCTTGCATTAAGCTACCTCTTCCATAGATTTAAACCACTCAGTTAATCCGAGTGAGTCAACAATATCTCCGTCTTCCATAAGATATGTTGCTTTATAGTTGGAACGTGTTCCAGCCTTTTCAACATCCCAGGCTTCGATGACTTCGAGAATTTCTCTTCGTCTATAACCCATGTCACGGTTGTTGCTGATCTTCATAGCAGTAAACTTGCCATCGTTATAGTACATATCAATTGCAGTTTCCCACTCTTCGATATGTTTTGTGACGTCAAAATCTCTGTCGTCGATTAACTCGTCATGAATTATATATTCACACGCAGCTTCCGACTTACTTTCGATCATTGAATAAGCTTCTTCCCAGAAGCCAGGGACTTGGACTTGCTTGACAGAAAGTCCGTGGATAACGTAGGTACTACCACCTTTCATTTTCCAGTAAGGTGCAGACTCACCAACGACGTAGTCGTCATTAAAGTAAGCGTAGTTCTCTTTGTTCTGAGTTTGTAGTACTAATTTCATTTGTTTCTCCGATGTATTGCGATGTATTTCGTTATGTAAAAGTATATTATATCATATCAAATGGTGTTTGTCAACCCCTACGCTGAAAATAATTCATCTTTTTTCAGCCCCTTACATGTACGGGTGTGTGTATGTATTATAAAAGGTACTAAGAGACCTTCAAAAAACAATGAAGCGGGTTAGAGAAGAACGAACCGACTTCGTCAAATCCATACAATACACAGCCATCATCCAGTGGGTCAAACCCGTGAGCGTATTCCACAAGGTCAAAACCGAATGGAATGGTACCGGTAAAGGTAGAGATGTCGATCTTTATAATTTCTGCTTTCATCTTAGTTTTCCTTTAATTTCATATTTGATGGGTATATTATATCAAATCAAATGGTGTTTGTCAACACATATTGTCGCTTCTCTTATATTATTTTGGAATATACATATAACTAATCGTTCTATATAAAACGACAAAAACAGTTGACAAATGGTCCAAGTTGTGTTAGAATACATCTATCAACCTTTAAGTAATAATAGGAATTATAATTTATGAAAGTAAAACTGATCTCACACTCTCAAGCTCCAGCATGTAATGAATCGGCATTAGACCTAGTAGCATATTGTGCTCGTGTATCTAATCCTGCAGGACAGAATAATACAGCAACAAATGAAAAGCTTGTTAAGTACCTTATTAATCATAAACACTGGTCTCCATTAGAAATGGTATCAGTCTGTTTGGAAGTTGAAACGACTCGTGATATAGCTCGTCAGATCCTACGTCATAGATCATTCTCATTCCAAGAGTTCAGCCAACGATACGCTGACCCTACGAAAGACTTAGACTTCGTTGTAAGAGATGCTAGACTGCAAGACAAGAAGAACCGACAGAATAGTATTGAACTTGATATGTCTGATGAATACGAAGGCGGTTTACAAGATCGTTGGTATCAAGTACAACAAAGAGTTATCGACGAAGCAACAACAGCCTACAATTGGGCTATCGACAATGGAATAGCAAAGGAGCAAGCACGTGCAGTACTTCCAGAAGGAAACACCGTATCACGTATGTATATTAATGGTACCCTTCGTAGTTGGATTCATTTTATTGAGCTTAGGAGTGGCAATGGTACACAGCTTGAGCACATTGAAATCGCTCGAGAGGTAGGATCTGCTATAGCTAAGATCTTCCCTATGGCCACTGAATTCGTAAGTAAGTGAAAATAAATGAAAATAATTGTCAAAAACAGTTGACAAACACCTTTTGATTTGATATAATATACTTATAAATTAAATAAAACAAGGCGAAACAAATGAGAAATGATATGATAGAAACTGGTGATAGTGTTACATACAAGTATCCAGATGGCAAATGTGTAAGAGCATTTATCAATGAGCTTGGAGAAGACTACATGGTAGTAAGACCCACGACTATTGATTGGGAATACGCTGGTGGTCAACCTTACGGTGACGTACGTTACTCAGAGGAAAAACTGACTGTTGATATGTTTGACGACATTGATCTAGAAATCTGGTCTGACGGTAGAGGTGGTGACAACTCTGCAATCGGAGTATCAGGCTGTCATGAACCATGGGCATCTGTTTGGCTTATTGTTGAAGACGGCAGAGTATTACACGCTGCATAGGAGAAAATATGGTAATAAATCAACTACAACTTGATAATTGGGATCTCTTAGCGAAAGCTTCAGTAAGAGATGGAGAACAAAGATATACAGAAGCACAGATCAGATCGTTGGTCGGTGCTCCAAGTATTGAAGAAAGTAACACCTGTGCGTGCGGTGAAAATATAAACGAATGTGATGACGCATACAGTCACATTACCCACGGAGTATAATATGAATAAAGAACAATTAACAAACGTCTTTAAAGACCTTGGAACTGGAGTGGCTATTACACTAGGAATCGTCTTGGTGATAAGTGCAGCTATTTACGCAGGTGAACTTGTCAATATGACATCTGATCAAATCAGACTTGGATTGGCAACACCATTCTTTATCTACTTCTGCTACCTCTTCGGTGGTTTGACTAGATCCATGCTAACGAAAAAAAGTTAAAATAATCGACAAAAACAGTTGACAAACTCTATTTGATTTGATATAATATACTCATAAATTAAATAAAGGAAAACATTATGTATAAAGTGAAAGAAACAGCAAGTCTCAGTGGAACATCTCTGCAGGGCTACATGCATGCATCTTATAGTGACTTGGTTGAAGCCTTCGGCGAACCACAGTTCACAGAAACATCAGGTGATGGTAAAGTTGATCGTGAGTGGAATCTCAATTTAACTGAACCAGACTTTGGCGAATCTCACAACGTAACCATTTATAACTGGAAAGATTATGATGGTGGTCTCGAAGCAGAGACAAATCCAAAATACCGATGGCACATTGGTGGTCACACTACTCTAGCAAGTATCTACGTTAGAGAAGCTTTTGAAGAATTAACTATGGAGACTGTATAATGTCAAATAAATCTTTTAATATGGTAATGCGAGAGCTAAAGAAAATCAAAAAGCAAATGGAGAAGGAAGCTTCTCATGAGAAGTTCAAAGCTATGAAGACAAAAGCTAAGAACGAACGTGCTGTATCTAACTTAGCCAAAGAAAATGGTAAGTTTGAGTTGTACTTTGGCGAAAAGTTTGACCCTGTGTCTGAACTCAACTATAAAGAGAAGGTCGGATTCAGCGATAACTACTAATGTCTGAACTGATAGTACTCGCACTATTGCTCTTTGGATTTATCCTTGCTATTAAGATAGCTCTTAAATCCATTGAGTTCATGTACGAATATGCAATCACAATTGCAGTACTCTTATTACTTTTAGTTATGATCTTATAACAAATTGATATAAAAAAAGAGTTGACATTAGCCTTAAGATTTGATATAATAGTCTCATAAATTAATTAAGGGATCCAAGATGGTAGTTGAAATGACCGGCCCACGTGGTGGGAAGCTAAACATAGATTTACAATCCATGACGCTAGTAGCGATGAATAGCTTTGCAAGACAACTAGGAATTAGTCGACTTAAGACTAACATTCATATTAAGTTCCACCACAAACTCTTTGTAGAGAATACATCTGAGGGTTTATGTGAGTCGGTTGATGATCGTAACTTTATAATTGACGTTGGTCTATATGGCAATTGGTTATCAACTCTTGCTCATGAAATGGTACACGTCAAACAATTTGCTCGTGGCGAACTATCAAGTTCACTACAGCATTGGAAAGGTCGTGATCATTCTGACACAGATTACTGGGATCAACCTTGGGAAAAAGAAGCTCGAAGGCTTCAGAATAAAATGGTATTAGAGTTTGAGAAGGATTTGAATAGCTAATGTCACCATCAGAATTTTTTAAATTGTTGGAAAAGCACGATTGGTATTATCAGTATAGTGATGATCATCGTGCTTGGGAAAAGGGTAGTAATGAATCTAAGCGTATCCAAGCGATCGCTCAAGAGATTCCTTTATTCTTAGATATGTATAGAGACTACTCTAAATTTATGTTCTTACCTTTAGACGAGAGAGAACAAGTTACAAGACCAGAGTTAAAAGACTACTTAAGTTAGTCATCAAATAACGCGCTTGTAGCTCAGTGGATAGAGCAGTAGCCTTCTAAGCTATTGGTCGGAGGTTCGAATCCTCCCAGGCGCGCCAATTAATGCCTCGGTGGTGAAATTGGTAAACACAAGGGACTTAAAATCCCTCGGCAGAAATGCCTTGCCGGTTCAAGTCCGGCTCGAGGTACCATATTTTTAAAGAAAGGAAAGTAAATGAGTAATGTAATTCAGTTCCCAATGGATCGTATTAGATCCAGTTCAACAGTTACTTTTGTGGATGGAACTGGTCCGTTTGTTTGGTATTCAACTCCAAGTCAGACAGATCAACTTGAAGAGCAAATGACTGACATCTTGGATCAAGCAATTGCACTTGAAGAACAATCAGCACGAGTTCTTGAAATGATGGAGGAGAGTTTTTGAGCATTTATGATAAACGCAATTTTAGCCCAGCTACGGATAAACCGTATATGCAGTTGATATGCCACCCTTACGAACATAGCTCTTCTGTTAATACTCGTGTTACTATTGATGTGATGCAAAAAGACTTATCACGTGATGATATGCTTCAAGTGTTAGAAGACTTTATGAAGGCAATGGGATATTCTTTTAGTGAGAAAGAATCTCTTTGTATAGAAGCTTATGACTGATAAAAAGATTCCAATGAAGGGTGGTGACGAATATGACGCCCTAACAAAAGCTCGTAAGTGGTATAAATATCTAGATAGAGCAGGTGTTGTTAAAAAGATTAAGAAACAATATAATAAAAGGTTTAGGAAACATGGAAAGGATCAAGCGAAATCCGGTAGCGAAGAACTGTAACACGTTCAATAAACCTGCTACGCATGCTGATCGCAAGAAGGCGGCCAAGAAAGGCTATGTTAAACACAAAGCTCCTGCAACAATTTAAGGGGCTCTGGTACCCAGGCCGACAGTAAGGTTCAACTCCTTACGGCTCCACCAAGGTATATTATGAAAAAGAAAGCTTATATTTTTGACGTCGATGGAACTCTTACTCCAGCACGAGGTACAATGGATAGTGAGTTTGTAAAGGTATTCTTAGAATTTGCTTCGTCACATCCTTGCTATCTTATCTCAGGTAGCGATCGTCCTAAAACATACGAACAAGTAGGTCGTCAAGTATACGACTCTTGTAAAGCAGTGTATCAATGTAACGGTGCAGAAGTTTGGGAAGGACTCCACAGAGTACGATCAACCAACTGGACACCATCTCACGAAATCAAATCAGCCTTGAAGAACATGGCTCATCACTCTCGATCTCCAATTAAAACAGATAAGTTTATTGAAGTAAGAACTGGTATGGTTAACTTCAGTACGGTCGGTCGAGCTTGTACACAAGAACAAAGAGAACAATATTACTTGTGGGATAAGACAACACAGGAACGTAAATACTTAGCATTAGCTTTTGAGAAAAAGTTTCCTGAGTTAAACGCAGTTGTTGGTGGACAAATTAGCATTGATATATACCCGAAAGGTATGAATAAGTCAATTATAGCAAACGATTTAAAGGACGAATACGAACTAGTATTCTTTGGTGATAAAACAAAATACGGCGGTAACGATTACCCATTAGCGATGATGATACATCTGGGTGATCTTGGTGTAACACATCATGTCGAAGATTGGGAAGCCACCAAAGATCTATTAATAGAGGAAATGAAATGAGTACAGAAACGGCAGGAAGGAAAAAAATTACTTATAACCACCAAATTAAAGAAGGTGTTGTATTAGAAGTAATTGGAACAATAAACGAAGTCAACGACACAACAACATTTGTGCGAAGGCTTGATGGTATTATTGTTGACATTCCAACAGCAAACATTACAAATACAGAAAACCTAAGTTAATGGTTTCTGACCTTGCAGAAATGAAAAAAGAAGCTAAAGAACAGTACAAAGAAAGTACGATGTCTAAAGCTGGTAAGTTAGCTATGGAGCTAAACGCCGAGCGTAGTCGACTTCGTGTTGAAATGGAAGAACTTCAAGAACAAGTAGACACATTTGCGCCTAGTACACCAACCGGTGGATTAGATAGTTATGTTAAATGGATAGCTACTGTTCTTGCTGTAACTGGAGTATTCTTGCAAAGTGCAGGGTTTATGACAGAAGGCAAAATAGCATACGCGTTAAGCTCTTGCGCTTGGGTATATGTTGGACAATATTGGAATGATAAAGCAATTATGATTGGTAGTGCTATCACAGGGACGGCCGTACTAATGAATTTAGCGGAGCTTATAAAATGATACGTAGTGAACGAGGAGAAAAGAAATTAGATTGGTATATTAAGTGGTGTGCTTCGGCCCTCGTTTTATCTGCCATTGTTTTTAGATCATCAGGTGATGAATACCACATGTTAGATCTATATTTTAGTTTCTTTGGTATTGGTCTTTGGATGTGGGTTTCGATTCTATGGGAAGACAGAGCACTGATACTTTTAAATGGTGTAGGTTTTGCTTTCCTTGCAGTAGGAATTATGAAAAACCACGGTCCAATGTGGATAAATTTTTGGACAACACTTTTGTCCGGATAAAAGTGCAGTTTGACAACACTTTTATGGGGTTGACAAACGTATTGAAACGTGTTATAATAACACAATAGGCGCCTCTCCTTAGCTCAGCTGGATAGAGTACCTGGCTACGAACCAGGCGGTCGGGAGTTCGAATCTCTCAGGGGAGGCCAAATTTTAGAATGGAGAACCAATATGGGTACAGAAGAAAAAGGTAAATTATTAGAAGCTTTAAAGAAAGGAACAGTAACAGTTTCTTTTCGTAAGCTTGACACAGGAGATTTAAGAGTCATGCCATGCACTCTCAATCCAACAGTCTTAGAAGCAAATGGTGTAACGAACAAAGTAAATGTGCAGAGTCCAGATACTGAAGCGTTTCCAGTATGGGCATTAGACAAAGACGCATGGCGATCATTTAGATTAGACACCGTAGAAGGTTGGGAGGTATTAGGTGAGTAGAAAAGCAAATATTCGTAGAGAAACAATCCAAGGCGAAAACGCAAGTGGAAGCGGCGGACCAGACTCTATGTTCGTAGTAGACTTAATGGAGAATGGTACAGTGGTACAATCACGACCATTACCAGGAAAAAGTCAATCATATGCAAGAGATGTTGCAGAAAATTGGGAGAGTGGATTAATCCAGCTATTAATAGACTAATAAATATGTCATTAATATAGGAATAATAAATGAATTACTTTTCAGCAAATACCGTGTCCGGTAGAATACAATGGTGGATGGAAGGATTAGACGATAGCAATATCCATGAATATGGAGACAGGTATCATTCTAATAACGAAATCTATATTTGTAGAATAGAAACTGGCACAGTATTAACTCCGCACAATAAATGGTGGAACCACGAAGCAAACACTGCGGTAGATAAAACAGAAATAAGTTTAACTTATTCTCACACTGCAGTAGAGGAAGACTTCTTTTCGGATTATGCATGTCCTAATATCGAAGACCCATTAGATCCAAGTACTCCGGTAACGATTAGCAGGGTAGATGATACTGACGAACCAACCCTTGTATTATTTAATGACGTTGACGTAATTACAGTAGCAGCAAATACTTCAGTTACTATTTCATCAATTCCAACCGATGGTGATACTAATATTATAGTTAACGGACAGGCTGAAGATTTTGCTGAGTCGATAACAGTAACTGCTCCAGCTAATGTTGAGATTGATTCTCCAAAGTATTTCCGTAAAATGATAGAGGTCATAACATAATGCCATCATCTAGAGCAAGTAATCCATTAAACTACAATGACGTACGGCTGTTTTACGGCGGTGGTCTTCCAGCATACGCGTCTAATTTACGAAACCGTGATGGGTCGTGGAATTATGGAGCAATGACAGGATCAATTGATTCTTGGCGTGTTCGTGGTCGTCCAACGTTTAATCCTAGGCCCGGTTCAGAACGAATTCAGTTTTGGTTTTATTCTAGTGGATGGTACATACGTTTTAATCCAACACCAACGGAAGTCCCACGTACAGACTACAGTTTGTCGATTGGAACAGATATGTATTATTATGGTAACAGTACATCAACTGCTATTCCTTCTCAATTTTCAAGTGCATGGTCAACATCAAATGTTATGAGATGGTTTGGCGGTCTTAGATATTACTTTTTACAAGCACATAACGGTGTTAATGGATACAGAGCAACTCTTGGATATTACTGGCGAATAAACTCAGACGAACGTCTTAAGGAAGATATTAAGTTTGTTGGAGTTAAAGATACTCATAGAATATATGATTGGAAATGGAATAAAATGGCACAAGATCTTGGGATCGGCGCCATGCCAACACGAGGTGTTCTTGCTCAAGAAGTTAAAGAATACGCACCGCATACAGTTACTAAAGACCATGCAGGTTTTTACAAAGTAGATTATAAATTATTAGGATTATTATGAGCGACGAACCAGAAAACGCAACACCAGAACCAACAACTCCAATGGAGCCAGGTAACATTATAACAATGCCATCTGGTATTGATGTACAACTCTTAACTCCTGATTATGAAACAGTAGACCCAGGCGAACCAACTGTATTGGAATGTATGGAAAAAGCCAAATTGGCGTGGTTGGCAGATAATCCAGGGCTCACTTCTTCAAGTTGGGAAATGATTTCTGATTACGAACGAGACACTTATTTGGAAGAACAAATGAGTAATGCAGGTTTTACAAAAACAATGGTGAACGGATACGCTCACTACAACCAATAAAGGAATATATTATGGGACATCATGACATTAATTACAAAGGCAATAAAGTACAAACTTTAACTGCTTCAAAGAAACATCTACTTGACAAGGCAGCAGAACCGTATAACGGTAGTTCTGAAGGTCCTTATAGCAGAGTTGCTGCTAAAATGGACGGAGTCTTTAGAAAAGAAACCATTAATTACAAAATACAGAATGGTTTACTAGTTAAAGAAACTGCCGTCCGTACGTTTACTGAAGATGGTAAAGATTATCACGACACAACTCATATCGAGACAATCTCAAGACTTACTTCTTAGCGTAAGCCTGAGCTCCAAAGAACGCGGCGACAATACCGGCAACAGCAACAAAGTATGTTGGTGCCATACTGCCTAAAGTCTTTTGAGCTTCATCAAGACCAACTAAAGATGCAAGTACTACTGCAAATGGATATAACAATAATCCACCTAATGCGAACCATGTCATCTTGCGCTGTGCATCTCGCATGGCGTCTTGGTCATCAAGTTCTTTTCTTTTGAATTCTAAATACATATCATGCTCTTCTTTAGAAACTTTTCCGTCTCCATTAGTATCAGCAGGATGCATTGTATCTTTTTTAATTTCTTCGGCCATCTTAATTCCTTAT
>Ga0206682_10002019_pt1 | contig 19068 bp, 11 predicted proteins | sample M240m12015metaG_FD_155444 | JGI IMG/M metagenome (GOLD analysis project Ga0206682, IMG submission 155444) | Ammonia-oxidizing marine archaeal communities from Monterey Bay, California, United States - M2 40m 12015 | ecosystem: Environmental > Aquatic > Marine > Intertidal zone | place: USA...
CGTCGCAGTGGTATCATCAGTGATGGCGGTCACGCGAGCGTCGACCGCGTTGGCGTTGGCGTCCAGATTTCGCACGATGTCTCCGAGTTGAAGCTCGGTCAAAAACTTGCTGCCGACCCCAGCGAGTGTGCCGGCGGAGTGGGTGAGGGTAAAGCCACCCGTTTGCGTGAGCGCCTTTGCGGGCCGATTGGAGTCACCCACGTTCGCCGGAACGCACTTGCCGTGGTTGTAGCAAATCGGCGGGTTCGCGTTGTCGTCCGTCATGTACCGCTCGCCTTCGGTGGAGATGTAATACCGACAGTTTTCAATGTCGGCGACGTGGAGTCGCCACTCGGAACCGACGTCGACGGTCTTATCATCCCACTTGACGTAGACGCCGATACCGGAACTCACGCCTGAATCTTGCAGTTCAACCCACGCGGTGTGGTAGGCGCCCGCGGCGCCGCCAGAGTTGGCGAAGTTTTTCCAGTACGTGGTGTACGAGTACTTGCCGGAGGCATCCGTGTTCGTGCCCGACGCGTGCACGAGTTGCACCGTCACGCCTCGAGGCCAGAGCGGAAGAAGTCGCGTCAAACCGCGGACGTGCAGCGTCGTGATCGTTGCCGTGCCGCTCCCATTGTCCTTCTTGACGAACTCGCGGTTCCCGAGCGTGAAGGGACGATCGATGGTGAGCTCGACGTCGGACTGAATCGAGTTGACCATTCTCGTCTGCCCGCACGCGGTGATGGTGTATCCCGTGCGCAACTGCGTCAAAAAACGCGTGTCGCCGTACGTGCCTTGGGAAGAGAGCGAACCGGGCGCGCTCGGTGCGGTACCGTCGATGTCTTCGAAGAGTTCCTTGTTGTCCCAAGAGTTGGAGACGACGCGCTTGCCGTACGAACGAACGGTGCCGTAGCCCTTGGTGAGCATGGGGAACCATTCCCAGTGCGTCGCCTTGAGAAGAGGCTCGGAGAACGAGTTGTGTAACACCATGATGTACTCGGCGAACGTCGTCGTCGTGCCGATTTCTTTCACTCGAACCGTTTCCCAGTCGCCGTTGATTTGAACGCTCATCCAAGGCCCGGATTTGTGATACTTGGCGGCCCACGTGCTCGAGGCGCCCATCTGCGACTCGAAACGCGTACCGCGACCGTGAATGCGATGAGAACTCATCGTCGCACTTCCACTGGCGTCCGACAAGTGACCCACGTCCTCGTACGGCGTTTTCGACGCGTCTTTGGTGTTTTCGGCGATGGCGGCGGTGTCGTGCACCGCGCTCAAGGTGTCTTGACTGTGGTACGTTTCAATCGTCCCCAGACCGACGTTTCGCTTACCGATGCGCGGCGGGCACGAGACGTAGCCCCAAGATTCCAAACCGTCGAGGAATCCGGTGATATCGTAATCGACGGTGAGCGACGTTTCGCTGGCGATGGCTGTGATGACGCGGTAATCGACGACGTCGTTCGCCTTGTATACGACGATCCAGTAGCCAACCTTCAGCTCTTGCAAAAACTCCGTGTTGGTACCATCGATTGTCAACGCTTCTGTCGTCGCACTGTTCGGTCGCGCCGTCGTCGTGGAGCTCGCGGCGAGCGTGCCCGTGCCCGTTCGCGCGGCGACGCCGAACGCCACCTCCGAGCCCGCCGGCACCGCCGCCGGCGACGGCGACGGCGCCAGCGTCATCGACGTATCGCTGTGCACCGCCAACACCTCATGCACAGCCGTGTTCGCGATGTCGTAAAACTTCGCCCCCGATTTCGTCCCGCCGTGAAACTGCTGCGTGAATCGCGTGTTCACCCCCGTCACCGCCGCGCCCGAGGCCGAGTACCGCCCCTCCCCTCCCACGAGCGTCGGCACCCCGCTCACGAGCCCGCTCACGTGATCGCCCGCGTTCACGTCTCCGTACCCTCCCTGCGAGTGCGGATCGTGTCCGCACCATCCGCACGACGTGTCCGCGACGCACGCGCCGCAATTCGTGTAGTACTCGCACCCCGCGATCGCGCCCCGCGTCGCCGCCGCGATCGCCGCGATCGCCAGCGCGCCCGCGAGCGCTCGCGACGCGCGAACCATCTTTAATCGACGTCCGCGCGCGCGTTCGATCGCCGCCCGCGCGCGCGCCGACGCCGCGAGCGCGGTCGAGAGATTTGAAATTCAAAACGATGCGATGATCGGAATTCGGCGCCGAAGGATCGCGTGTCTTCGTCGTTTCTTCGCGTCGTTCGCGCGCGCGAGCGGCGTCGGGCGTCGAGTGAGGGCGCGCGCGTCGGTCGCGCTCGGTCGCGGGTCGCGAGAGGGCGGCGCGCGCGCGCGTGTGCGGCGAACGCGTCGACGGGCCGCGGGCGCGGTTCGAACGGCGCGAAAACGTGTTGGTGATTTTGGGTGTGATTGTATGGTGCTTGAGTACGCATTGTGGTGGTGTTTGAAGCTATGAGAGTGGTTGTTGTGTTACAAAGACGCGCGTCCGGAGCCGCGGCGACGCGAATCGCGGACGGCGGGTCGAGACGACGCGCGCGTCACTTTTTCTCCGCGGCGGCGGCCTCGGCGGCGGCCTTGGCGGCGGCCTCGAGATCGGCGCGAACCTTGTTCAGGTCGCGACACTGCGGCCCGGGCGGCGGCTCCAAGAGCGTCGTCTGCCCGGGGAGCGGTTCCGCCTTATCGCGCGTTTGCGACCCGACGCGCGGCGATTTCCCAGCCTTTAACTCTTCGCACACGCGCACGGCGGATTGCGGGGTCAAGTCTTCGTAATAATTGTACGAGTACCCCTCGACGCCCGCTCTGTAATCCGCCACGGCGATCATCGGCGCGTTCACGCAGCACCCCATGCACTCCATCTCCCCGAGCGTGAACATCCCATCCTTGGTCGTCTCAAACTTCTCTACCCCCATGTATTCGCTCAGCGCGCGCTCGATGTCTCGCGCGCCTCGCAGCATGCACGGCGTCGTCCCGCACACCATCACGTGCAGCTTGCCCATCTTTTGTCGATTAAACATGGAATAAAACGTCGCCACCTCGTACACGCGTATCGGCGCCACCTCGCAGATCTCCGCGACGTGATTCATCAGCGACAGCGACAGGTGTCCCGCGTTCTGGCGCTGCGCGAGATCGAGCAGCGGGATCATCGCGCTTCGTTTGTAATTCGTCGGATACCGCGCCAAGATTTCATCCACCCTCGGTTTGATCGCCTCGTCGAACGACCACGGCAGCGAGGCGTTGTCCTCGGGCGTGTCCCTGTGGACGAACTGTTGGACGGAGTACGACTTGCGCGTCCACGCGCTCGACGCGGCGCTCGCGCGCGCGCGCGCGGGCGTCGCGAGCGCGGTAGGGTAAGCGATCGAGGTCGCGGTCGCGGACGGCGCGCGCGGCGCCGCGCGCGCGCGACGGGCGCGCGCGGCGAGCGCGAGGGCGCCGTCGGCGATGCGTTTGCGCGCGGACATCGCGCGAGCGCGAGCGGGGCGGGCGCGACGAGGTGTGACGCGACGAGGCGAGGGCGAGGGCGAAGCCGAAGCCGAAGCCGAAGCCGAAGCCGAAGCCGAAGCGAGGAGAGAAAGGCGCGAGACGTCGATGTCGATGACAACGCGCGATCACGAGGCGTGATTTATCGATATTTGCGCGCGCGCGATGGACGCGCGCGAGGCGAAGGCGCTCGCGGCGCTCACGCGGAGGGCGCCAACGCGAGGACGCCGCACGCCAAGCGCTGCGCTCGCGTAAACCGAAGCGATCGATCGTCCGTCAGTCGAAAGCCGCGTGCGCGAAAAACGAAACCCTAAACGCGCGTCGAAATCGCGTCGCGTCGAGTCGCGATCGTGGAAATCGCGTCGAAATCGCGTCGTCGACGCACCGCTCCGGCGTTGCCCGTCGTCTTCGACGTCTTGCCCTGGGTGCCGATCTCAGAGCTATCGCCCTTGCCGAGATCGTCCTCGAGCTCGTGAATCACGAACGCGCGTCCGATGATCGAGTTCGCCCCGCTCAGCGGAATCTGCGAGTCCTCGATGACGAAGTCGCACCCGCCCGCGGTGGCCTCGACGTTGCCGAGGTCGCCCGCGTGTCGCGTCGCGTCCGTCGGCGCGCCGTGATCCATCTTGTTCGGGTTAAAGTGCGGTCCCGTGGACATGCACCCGTTCGTCGTATCGCCGAACTCGTGAATGTGCAGGCCGTGCTTGCCCGGCGCGAGTCCGGTGATGGAGCCGACGACCTTCGTCGGCGCGTCGCCGCTCTGGCTCAGCTTGAGCACGCCCGACACCCCCGCGGTGCCCGTGAGCACGCACACCGCCTGCTTTTGCTCCGCCGTCACCGCGACCGCGCGAGGGCGATGCGCGGACGTCTTCGTCGACCTGCGATCGCGCGCGCCGGCGTTCGCGCGCGCGTCAGTCGTCGCGTTCGTCGCGGGTTTAGGTTCGTCGCGTCGTCGCGCGTCGTCGCGCAGCGCGTCGCTCGAGCGCACCGCGCGCACGCGCACTTGGCGCCGCAGAGGTGGGTCTTGGAGGCGAGCGTCGCCGATCGGGAGAGCGTCTGCATGGCGCGGCGTCGGGCGTCGTGTGTCGGCGATGACGTGGCGAGGGCGCGAACGCGCCCTCGTCGCCATCATTCGAGGGCCTTTATATACGTATATTTCGTAGAAATATACTTTATATTCGGAAACATGTCGTATGGGTATTGTGTCTGTGGTTATAATTGGTAGTATCCGAATATTCGGACACACGGCGTATGCGTATTGTGTATATACACATAATTGGTAAAAGTCCGCGCGCGCCGACCGTCGGCCGCGCGCCGCACGTCGCGACGCGCGATCGCGCGACGCCCGATCGCGTCCCGCGCGACGCCCACGGACTTCTCGACGCCTCGACCCGATCTTAACCGCCCGCGACCCGCGCGCGCGACGCCCGAGGCGTCATCGTCACGTCGACGACGACGCGCGTCATGATTCCGTCGACGCCGCGCCTTCGCGCCGCCGCGCCGCGTCGCGTCGTCGACCGCGCGTCGCGATCGCGAACGCGGTCGCGATGCCGACGCGCGCTCGAACGCGCCGACGCGCGGACGAAAGACCTCGAGCGGGCGTTGGAATTCATGGTGGAGATGCGGTGCGGGAGGTGCGCGGCAAAGGTGACGACGGCGTGCGAGGCGCTCGCGGGCACGACGCGCGTCGACGCGTCGCTCGGGACGAACACGGTGACGGTGATCACGCGCGATGCGGAGCGAACGGTCAGGGAGGCGATCGAGAGCGCTGGGTATAAGGCGCGATTGATCGGGCAGGGGCGCGCGGAGCGAAGCGCCGAAGACGACGACGATTTCGGCGAGGCGCTGGCGGAGGCGCTGGGCACGGACGTGCGGACGCTGCGACAGAGCCTGGCGGCGGTGGCGGAGTTTAAGGGGAAGGCGTACGGGCACGGTGAGGCGCGAGGGACGGTGCGGCTGGTGCAGGTGAGCGAGGAGACGATATTGGCGGAGGCGGCGCTGGACGGGTTGAGTCCGGGGGCGCACGCGATTCGCGTGCACGAATACGGGGATTTGACGCGCGGGATGGATTCGATCGGGGACGTGTACGGGGGGGAGGGAGGGGCGGGGATGATCGGGATCGTCGTCGCGGACGAGAATGGGTCGGCGACGATGCCGTCGACGATGTTGAGCTCGGAGCTCAAGGCGTGGGACGTCATCGGTCGAAGCGTCGCCGTGTACGCCGCCGCGGACGGCGATACGACGTGCGCGGTGTGCGCCGTGCTCGCTCGAAGCGCGGGCGTGGGGGCGAATCATAAAAAGTTGTGCCAGTGCGATGGGACGATCATCTGGGAGGCGGGCGAAGATTTCTTGCCCCGCGCGGTGGACGAATGCGACGCCGTGGGACCGCTGCTCGGCAAAGGAATCACCACCGCTCGGCGCGGGTGAGAATAGCGCGCGTGTAATGATGATTGCGATGATTGATTGATTGATTAATTGATGCTTAAAAAGGACGTTATCGTTGAGATTGTTATATTCACTTAATCTTGATGAGCGAAGGGAGCTTGACGCCGTCGATGGCGCGTTTCGCCTCGGCCCACGTCTTCGTCGTTCGCGGCGGCGGAGTCGGCGGCGGCGGCGGCGCGAAAGGTCTCGGCCGCGGTATCACCATCGTCGACTTCTTCGGCGGCGCCGCGGGCACGCTGGACGATGGCTGGTTTTCTTCGTGCGTCTTGCGCGACGGCGGCGCCGCGAGCGCCGGCGAATCGTTCGTCTTCAACGCCGGGAATTCCTTCAATCGCGACTCTCGATCGACGGCGCTTTCGGCGTCGCTCGAGGGGGTCGCGGACTCGGACGTCGATTGCGATGCGACTTTCGGCTTGGGTGGAAAATCCGGTAGCGCGGACAGCCCCGTCGGCGGCGGAGGCGGAGGCGGAGGCGGAGGCGGCGCGGCGGCGGCGACGGCGGTCGATCTCGGCGCCGGGATGCGCGCCGGCGGCTTTCCACTCGGCAACGGCGGCGGATTCGGTGGCAGCGGCGGTGGATTCGGCATCGTCGCGACGGTTGGTCTTCGAGGCGCATCCATTTCCTTCGCGAACGTCGGTCGCGGCGGCGTGTTGGGCTTCCTTCGCGATCGCGCCGCCGTCCACTCGCCGCCCGAATCCGAATTCGCCGCGTCTTCGAGCGTCGGTTCGGGGGTCTTCGATCGCGGCGTCGTCGGCGCTTCGGGTTCGTCCTCGGCGTCGTCAGCGACGGTGATTTCATCGCGCTCGACGTCGCGCGCGACTTTCGTCAGCGCTCGCTTCGCCTTGGACGACGAAGATTTCCGTTTCTTCTTCGAAGACGCGCCGCCGGCGGATCTCTTAGAGTTGGCGTCGCCGCCGCGGAGAACATCGTCGTCATCTTCGAACGCCTTGAGCGCAGCTTCCAAACGCGCGTCGTCCAGTGCTTTAACGTGCTCTTTGACCGCACCGCTCACGACTTTCACGAACGTCGCGCACTTTGCGAGTTCGATGCCGTACGCCAAGTGCGCGCCCTCAAGATTGAGCGCTCGAACGACGCGGTCGACGACGCCGTCGAGGGCGGTGGATTTGTACCTGTCCATCACGGGTTGGATTCTTCGATGCAAACCTTCGACATCGTAATTTGTCGACGTCGCGCCGGCGTTCGTGGAGGAAGCGCCGCCGCTCGCGGCGGAAGTGATGGCTCGAAACGAGCGCTTTAAATCCCGCATGACGTCTCGCAGGATGACTTTGACGTCGAGCGCACGATCGGCGTACGCCTTGTCGACAACGCGCGACGAATCACCGTCACACGAGTTCAACGCTCGCGTCGCCAGCACGCATTCTTTGGCGTGGCGCTCGATCTCTTTCGCGCTCGGTGCCGCGACGGCGAAAGAATTCCTCGCGTGATCCAAATGCTTATTCAGCACGATTTCCAGCGCCTTGGAATCCCCGGGCGGCGTCACGTGCTTGTAACACATTTCGTTCTCGCGAAGATAAAACCGCGTGCGCTTCTCGGCCAGACGGAATTCTTCCACACCCAGCTCGAGCGCCGCGGTGACGTCGCGAAATTCGCACCAGGCGCCGAGCGCGCGCGTCAAGAGCTCACGTCGCTGAATCGCGAGCAAATCCGCGTTGTCGTCGCGCACGAGCTCGGCTAGCTCAAGCATCGCTCGTTCGGCGTCGCGCTGCTCGGCGAGCCAAGACTTGACGAGGTTATGAACGCTTTCAGAAGTTTCGTCGTCCATGCGCCTGACGACGTCGAGATCGTGCGCTTGTTTAGCTTCATCCAATCCGCCCGAGGCGTCGACGAGCGGCGGCGCGGGCGCGTCGACGCTCGTGTCGAACTCGCGATCACCGAGCGTCGCCCGCGAATCGCGACGTTTGCTTCGAATCGTCGCGAATCGATGTAAACACTCGAATCCTCGGCGCACCCAACGCTCGACGTCGACGTCGTCGCGTAAACCGATGGAATCCTCGCCGCGACGCGCGTAATCGCGCGCGTCTTCGTCTTTGACCAAATCCTCGTTCGCGCGACGCGGACGTCGCGCGTCGTCGTCGTCGTCGTCGCCACCGCCGACCGCGTCGACGACCGCACCGCCGCTTTCATCGACCGCGAGCGCGCGCAACGTCTCCATCGCCGCCGCGAGCGCGTCCGAAGCGTCCGTCCCGCGTCGCCCCGTCGCCGTCGTCTGCGCGCCTCGACGCCCCCCCGACCCCGACCCCGACCGTCCCATCGTCCCCATCGACGCCTCCGCGCCCACCGCGCGTTCGATCGCGCGTTCGATCGCGCGCACCGACGCCGCCGCGCGTCTCCCGCGCGCGCCCACCCGTCTCGCCACCGCGCGCGCGTCCTCCTCCGCGTCTCCCTCCCCGTCCACCAGCATCGCCGCGAACGCCCCCCGCGCCGCGTCATCGTCCCGCAGCATCGCTCGCAGCGTTCGATCGAGCGCGCGTCGCGCCCTCGATCGCGCGTCGTCGTCGTCGCGCGCCGTCGCGCGCGCCATCGCGGAAGACGAACCGTCCCTTCGATCGCCGTCCCTTCGCGCGCGATCGTTCGACGCGCGTCGTCCGTCCTCGCGCGGTCGACGCGCGCCGCGCGCGCGTCCGTCGTCGTCGTCGCGCGCCGCGTCCGTCGCGCGCCCTCGATCGCGCGTCGCGCGTCGCGATGTCGCGCGTCGTCGTCGCGCGTTGACCCGCGCGTTGACCGTCGCCGACGTCGACGTCGCCCTATATATAATACGACGTGAAACCTCGTATAATCCTCATCACGACACCCAACAGTCACACACACGTATGTCTCTCATCATTACGTTACAACTATATATCCATATCCGTATGTCCGATATATATTTATAGGTATCCGTGTACGTATATTAGTAAAATAACGTCGAGCATTCGACCGACGTTCCTGAGCCAGTCGTTACGCGCGATCGCCATTTTCCGCCGCGTCGCGAATCGCCGATGCGCGCCGCGTCCCTCGCGCAGCGCGCCGCGCTCGCGCCTCGCCGCGTCGACGCCGAGCAAAGGTGCGCGCGCGACGCCCGCGCGACCGCGACGCCCGATCGACCGCGAACGCGAACGCGCGAGACGATCGCGTCGCGACGGACGTATCTCGACGACACGCGCGACGGATCGACGCGAAAAGCGCGCGACGACGCGCGCGAGCCGCGAGAGACGCCGGATTCAAACGCGTCTCGCGCGTCGTCGGCGTCGCGCGACGCGTCGACGCGCGCGCGGCGCGAGGGCGGCTCGGGACGCGCGACGCGGGACGGAGGATAAGACGAGACGCGAGAGAGACGACGAGCGGACGCGAGACTGACGGATGCGCGCGATGGGACGAAACGATAGGCGAACGGGAAGTGGGAAACGATGCGCGAAGCGCGCGACGCGATGCGATGTGGCGCAATCGCCGGAACGGTCGACGACGGCGATCGCGAACTCGAAGACGGTGGCGGCGGTGATCCTCGGAGGCGGGGCGGGGACGCGATTGTACCCGCTCACGAAGAGCCGAGCGAAACCGGCGGTGCCGATCGGTGGGGCGTATCGATTGATCGACGTCCCGATGTCGAACTGCCTGAACAGCGGGATCTCGAAGGTTTACATTTTGACGCAATTCAACAGCGCGTCGTTGAACCGACACTTGGCGCGCACGTACAACTTTGGTAACGGGATCATGTACGGTGGGAATGGTTTCGTGGAGGTGCTGGCGGCGACGCAAACGCCGGGTCAAGGCGGGAAGGAGTGGTTCCAAGGCACCGCCGACGCCGTGCGACAGTACTCTTGGTTGTTCAACGACGTCAAGAACAAGGACGTCGAGGACATCGTCATCTTGGCGGGCGATCACTTGTACCGCATGGACTACATGAAGTTCGTCGAGGCGCACAGAGAAAGCAACGCCGACATTACCGTCGGTACGTTGCCGATCGACGAAGAGCGCGCGAGCGATTTTGGTTTGATGAAGATTGACTCGTCGGGACGCATCGTCGAATTCACCGAAAAGCCCAAGGGCGACGCCCTGCAAGCGATGAAGGTGGACACCACCATTCTCGGTTTGACCGCGGCCGAGGCCGAGGCGAAGCCTTTCATCGCTTCCATGGGGATTTACGTCTTCAAGAAGTCGATGTTGGTCAAGTTTTTGGACGACGACTACCCCGAAGACAACGACTTTGGTGGCGAAATCATCCCGAAGGCGAGCGCCGACGGCGCCAGAGTGCAAGCGTACTTGTTCAACGATTACTGGGAGGACATTGGAACCATGAAGAGCTTCTTCGAGGCTAACTTGGCCTTGGCCAAGGACCCGCCGAACTTTGAGTTTTACAACGCCGAAGCGCCGATTTACACTTCGCCGCGCTTCTTGCCGCCGGCCAAGATTGAACGGTGCCACGTCAAGGACTCCATCATCTCTCACGGTGCCGCTCTCGCGGATTGCTCCGTCGAAGAATCCATCGTCGGTTTGCGCTCGCGCGTCGAAGCGGGGACGAAGATCAAGCGCACCATGATCATCGGCGCCGACTTTTACGAGAGCGAGGAGAAGCGTAAAGCCATCTTAGCCGCCGGCGGCGTCCCGGTCGGGATCGGCGAGAACACCATCATCGAGAACGCCATCATCGACAAGAACGCGCGCGTCGGGAAGAACTGCGTCATCACCAACAAGGACAACATCGAAGACTTGGCCGACGAAGAGCGCGGCGTCTTCATCCGCAACGGCATCGTCACCATTCTCAGAAACTGCACCATCCCCGACGGGACGGTCATCTGATCGATCGATCCCTTCCGGACGCCGCGCCGAGCAAATCACGCAAGCGATAATCACAAAAGACCTAGTTCAGCATGTAAATCGACCTATCTCTTGATTGAGCGTCTCGCGCGCCGCTCCGCTCGCCGTCTCGCGCGCGTCCCGCGTCCGCACTTTGCCGCGTCGCTCGCGCTCCGTCGCGCGCGCGCGCGTCGTCGGGTCCGATGCACGCGAATGGCTACGCGCGCAACGCCTCGGTCGAGCTGTACTGCTTCTGCGTCGTCGCTCTGGGTCTGATCCTGTACGGCTACCCGGTGGGTGTTACGAACGTCATGCTCACCTCGCCCGCGCAATTCCAGCGCGACGCCGGATTCGAGGGCGACGTCGAGACGCTGGGAATGCTGGTCAGCGCCAACAGCGCCGGCGCGCTGATCGGGTGCGCGCTGACGCTGGTGCCGACGCGCGGCGTCGCGGCGGCGGACGCGCTGGGACGAGTGGCGCTCGTCAAACTCGGCGCGGGATGTTACGCCGCGGCGTCGCTCGCCATGGCGCTCACGCCGATGAAATTGAACGAAATATTCGGCAGTCGCGCGGTGATACGTTGGTTCGCGGCGTGCCGGTTGTTGTACGGGATCGGGATGACGCTGACGTACGGCGGCGCGGCGGTGTACGTGGCGGAGTTGATGTCGCAGCAAACGCGCGGGTATTACTTGCCGATGATGAGCGTGATGACGATGACGGGGGATTTGCTCGGGAATTTCGTGGGGATGCCGTTGGAGCGCGCGGCGGGAGGATGGCGCGTGCTCGCGGCGTTGCCGGTGCCGGTGGCGTTGGCGTTTTACGCGTACGCGCGCAAGCTGCCGGATTCGCCGCGGTGGGAAGTGTTGAACGCGACGAACGCGGCGCAGCGCGAGGGAGAGGCGAGAAGGAGGGCGGCGGCGGAGAAGAAACGCGGAAAGCGTGGGTTGTTTGGACGCGGCCGCGATTCGAACGCGCCGTCGGATTCGGAGAGCGAGAACGAACCGTCGTGGACCGCGCGAGACGTCGACTTGACGGCGGCGCGGCGGTCGCTGGGGATTTTACGAAATGAATCCGCCAAGGCGTCTTTTTCCGTCACCGACGCGTGCGTGCGTCGATCGAGATCCGGCGGCGCGGGAGGTTTGCTCGCGCCGCCCAACCCCGACGCGCAGAGTAAACAAATGAAGAAGGAGATTGAACAGGAGCTCGCGGAAATCATCGACGTCGTAAAAACTGGTTCGAAGAACGGGCGCGATTGCGCTTCGGCGGTGAACACCGACGCGAGTAAGCGCGCGATGACCGTGGCGTTTGGTTTATCCATCATGTCGATGTTGAGCGGCGTTCCGGCGATGAGTTACTTCACCAAACACATCTTCGAGATGACGGGGCACACGCCCACGGCGGCGAGCGGGATGACGACGGCGCTTGCCTTGTGCAAGCTCATCGTCACAATCTTCGTCGCGATGTCCCTTGAAACTTTTGGACGACGACGAATGCTACTCATCGGTATATCCATTCAGGGCGTCGCGATGACGCTCTTGGCGTTTCTCTTCGACGGCGTCACGTGGATCGAGGACCCGCGACACGCCGTGTCGTTTCAGCTCTTGAACGGATCCATCGCACAAGTCGCCGACGTCGCGATTTTCGTCAACGCCGTCGGGTTTCATCTCAGTTTTTGGGCACTCGCGTGGACGGTGGCGAACGAATTGAGCCCGCTGCGCACGCGAGCCACCATCATGGCCATCAACTCGATGTTTTCCTGGACGCTCAGCACGGTGACGGTTCGCTTCCTCCCGGTGATGATGAAATCTCCGGGAATTTCCGCCACCTTTGGCTTTTGCGCCGTCAACCTCTGTGCGACGATCATTTTCGTCTACTTGTACGTCCCAGAAACCAAAGGACGGACGCTCGAAGAGCTGGAAATCGTCATGACCAAGTCTTCGAGCCTTCGCGACGTCGTGCGTCGCTTGAATCGACCCGACGAAGACGACGATTTGAAACCGCTCGCCGGCGCGCTTTGAGCCGCCATAGCACTAGCATAATATTAGATTTGTATTGACCAGCGCGCTTAGCACGACTTCGGCGCCGTGCGTCCCCGCGCGCTTTCGCTCGCCGCCGCGCCGGCGCTCGACCGTCCCTCACATCCAAGCGCGCGGTCGAATGCCCATCGGCGCGCGCGCGTTCGCCGTCTCGGCATCGCGTGCGCCCGTGCGATCGCAACTCCGCGCTCGCGCGCGCCGCGAGCGCGCCGACGGCGTCGCGAGACGACGATTTATCTCGCACAAAGGGGACACCCTCAAGCCTTGTGAATCAGTTCTACCGCGCGCACGCGCGCGCGCGAGCGATCTCGCGCCTCGCGACGGCGTAAACTTGCAGACCATCATTTTGAGCAAGCTCCCGAGCGCTCGCGCGGACGTGGCGACGATGACGTCGGGAGATGCGACGAAGATTTTTTTCACCGCGCTCGCGGCGCTCGCGCTCGTCGCGGCGCGCGCGGCGGCGCGCGCGCTGACGACGCGCGAGGCGAAGAAACGCGTGGTGATCATCGGTGGTGGATTCGCTGGGATGCAAGCGGCGCTGGATCTGCGGAAAACGTGCGAGGTGACGCTGATTGATAAGAAGCGGTATTTCGAATACGTCCCGGGGACGCCGGCGGCGCTCGCGGGCGCGGCGCCGTTGAGTCCGGCGTCGCGCGGAGACTCGGCGAAGAAACGCGAAAAGACGCTGACGGTGCCGTATAGCAAGGCGCTCGGAAAGAGCGTGGCGTTCGAATGCGCGGCGGGACGAGACGTGCGGGTGATGAGCGCGTACGTGGACGTCGGCGGCGACCGCTTTGAATACGACGAATTGATACTCGCCACGGGGAGTCATTATCCGGGCGTGTTGAAAGCGGAGTGCGACGGTGAGGCAGGAGAAGACAGAGATGCGAGAATGCGAGAGATCGCCGAGGCGCGAGAGGACGTGACGAAGGGGAAATCGGTCGTCGTCATCGGAGGCGGCGTCGTCGGCGTCGAGGTCGCGGGCGAACTCGCCGCGAGAAACGCCAAGATGAAATCGGGTGCGCGCGTGATTCTCGTGCACAGCGGCCCAAGGTTGCTCGATACGTTGCCCAAGTTTGTCAGTGAGTATGTGTCGAAAACGCTCGTGAGATTTGGGGTGGAGGTGTACGTCGGGCAAACGTACGACCGCGTCGGCGACTCGTTCGTCGGGCGAATGAACGAAAACGTCATCGAGGGCGATAGGGTCATGATGTGCGTCGGCGCCAAGCCCGCGACTGAGTTCTTGGATCGGGAGAGCGTGAACTTCAGCGAAGATGACGATGACTCGCCGCTAAATTTTCCGCTCGACATGATTGGGCGCGTTCGAGTGGACGAGGCGACGCGTCAAGTCATCGGCTACGACAACGTCTACGCCGTCGGCGACTGCGCGTGTAAATTACCGGACCAGATGCTCGCTTCGTACGCGCACTGGGAGGCCGAATACGTGTCAAAGCGAATCATGTGCGACGGCGACGCTCGCGCGCTCGGGAAACTCGGCAGATATCGTCTTCCGCCGCGGTTGATGGCGATTTCTCTGGGCCCGTTCGCGGGCGTCGTCGTCTGGGGCGACAGAATTTTATGCCGCGGATGGTGCGCCGCCGTGTTCAAGGCGTTGATCCAGTTTTGGTTCATTCGCTTCCTTCCCGCGCCGTATTCCATCATGAAGAGATTCCCTCGCATGCGCGTGAAACCGCCCGCGAGTGTGATTTTGCGCAAACCGCTCGCGAATTAAAGGGAAGGGAGACCAAGAGACACGGGGACACCAAAAAAAACGCACGTTGGTTCTCGACGACCGCCGCACACGCGGTCACCGCGCCGTGTCGGCGCGTGAAAAACGCGCTCGCGGCGCGCGCGCGCGCTCGCGGCGCGCTCATGGTCAAGTTGTGCGTCGACAGCCCCGCGCTCGACGTGGACGCGGCGACGCTCTGGCGAGCGCGCACGACGTCGCTCTTCATGACGTGCGAACGCGCGGTATTTGGTGATTTAGAGAGATCCGTCGTGTTATACGAACGGTGTAGACACGATGAAAACCGCGCGCGGTGCGTGATACGAACGAAACTCGACGCGAAGCTGCCGTACATGGCGAGACGGGCGCTCGGGGTGAAGTCGTCGCGAGACGCCGTGGTGATGTACGACGACGTCACCCTCGAAGAGACGCAGAGCACGGCGCCGTATCTGTTCGAAGCGTCGTCGCGGACGTACGGGACGTTTTTAAATCCCGAAAATAGCGTGTTGAAAGGGACGGTGCTGTGTAAATCAGTCGACGACGGTTCTATGTTGAGCGTGCGGTTGGAGTGCGCGGTGAAAATGACGGGCATCGGGAGCGCGATCGAGCGAACGATCGTCAGCGGCATGAAGACGAAGTTTGCGCTGTATCCGAAAGTCATCGAGCTTTACAAGGCTAAACTGCGAGAGAATGAGGCCAAACGGCGAGAGAGAGACGAAGAGAGAGCGGCGAAGGCGAGCATCGACGCGTGCGCCGACGCGTGCGAATTTCACTCCGCGCGCGATTCGGATAGCGAACGGGACGACGTCGCGCCATCACTCGCTGACGATAGAGTCGCCGACGCGAAAAAAGGCGACGCGACGAGTCCAATCGCGACGGGATGTTGCGTCCCCGCGTCGCGTCGCCGCTCGCGCTCGTCAAATTCAAACTCAAACGCCGCTCCCGTCAAAAGAATCCCATAGCCGCCACTTTTGATTTCACCCTGCCAAACTTTTTAAGCTTGAACGGCTCTTTATCGACGACTTTCGCGACTTTCGCGTCGTTCGACGACGCCGGCCGCGCTTCATCGCGACTCGTCGCCGCGCTCGCTCGCGCCGCGGCGCGTTCGGCCACTTTTGCCCGGACCCAATCCTGCGAGTAATCCCCTCGAATCAACGCCGCGATCGACTGCGATCGCGGCGCGTAGCCTTCAGCGTAACGTATTTCCTCGGCGTAACGCGTTTCGGACGGTCGCCCGTACGTCGCGTTCGCGTCCACGCGCGGAGGTTCCGCGCGCACCTCGCCCGACTTGAGCAAAATAGGTTCGGCGAGCGTCCTGAACCGCCGCACCTCCGCCGAGTTCACGCACTTGTTCTGCGTCGCTTTCTTATTCATCGCCATTAAATCCAATCCGCCCTTGTAAGAGACTTTGTTCGTCGACGACGACGCGCTGAATTCGCGCCACGCGAGCGCGTCTCGCGCGCTCAAAGTCTCGCGCGCCGGTCCGCCGCCGAACGTCGCATCGCGCGCGCGCGCCGGCGCGAATATCAGGTGCTCGCGCGCGCGCCCGACTTCTTTATTGGTGTTTATCAACGCGTTCGTCGCGATCGACGCGCGGTCGAAGCCGATGCGAGCGTCCATCGCGCGCTGCGCGATGTGAAGACTCGCCAAAAATAGTCTCTCTCGCCGCGCGTCGTCGATCGATCCATCGATCCATCCATCGAATCGCGCGACGACGCGCGAGCGGCGCGAAAGTAACACCACGCGTCGCGACGCGAATTCTGAATTCCACGCGCGAACGCGATCGCGTTTCACCGATCACCGCGACGCGTCGCCGTCGCCGTCCGTCTTCGCCGCGCGTTCCGCCGCGCGTCCTCGCGCGCGAGCGAGCCACGCCGAATCCTTCCTCTCGTCCCCCCGCGCGCCCCTCGCGTCGCGCGCGCGCGCCGTCGGCGCCGTCGCCGTCGCCGTCGTCGCGCCCGCGCCCGCGCTCGCCGCCAATCTCTCCCCGCTTCCGCGCGTCGTCGTCGACGCGTCGATGAAAACGCCTCGCCCCGCCGTCGCCGCGTCAATCTCCCCCCCCCGCGAGCGCTGCGCCGCCCGCGCCCCCTCGAACCGCACCCGCATCGCCGCCAGCGCCTCCCGCGTCGCCGCGTCCACGATCATCGTCGTCCCGCCGTCGTCGTCGTCGTCGTCCGTCGTCGCCGCCGCCGCCGCCGCCGCCGCCGCCGCGCGTTCAAACCTCGCCACGTCCGCCGCGCTCGCGACCGCGCGACACGTCGGACACGTCGGACGCGTCACCGCGCCCCCCCCCCCCCCCCCCCCCCCCCCCCCCTTCAAAAAGCACGCGCCGTGAAACGCGTGCCAACACGCGTCCAACCGCGCGCGCGTCTCGCGCGTCGCCGCCTCGCGACAAATCGCGCACCGCCTCGCCGCGCGTCCCATCGCCCGCGCGCGCGCTCGAGCCGCGCCCAGCACCGCCACGAGATATCCCTCCGTCCGTTCGAACGCCTCGGCGTCGCGCGCGATCGCCGCCGCGAGCGCGCTCGCCGCGTCGTCGTCGTCCGCGCCTCTGGTGTGTGTAATCATAATCGTCGTCTCACTGTTTGGCCATAGGTGTGGATTCGCAATCGTCACGACGACGTCGCACGACGCGTCGGCGTCGTCCCGGTCGTCGGCGCTCGTCGCGCGGTGCGCGACGACGACGCGGTCGGTCGTTCGCGACACCGACGGCGCGACGCCGAGGTAGACGCGCGCGGCGTCGAGCTCGGCGTCGAGCGCCATGGTGTGCCGTCGGCGGCGCGCGCGGGTGGCATAGAATGTTAGGGGTGCGCACTACGACGTTTGGTATCGTATAATATTGATCGATATTCGTCCTTCGACGCGCGTTCGCGTCGCACGTCCGGTCGCGCAACACCTTCCCCCCGCGCGACGGCGCGACGCGACAGCGCGACGCGCGCGACGACGACGACGACGACGGCGACGACGACGACGACGACGACGCGACGGGGCGCGACGGTCGCGGGACGCGCGCGATCGAGCGCGCGATGGCGACGCGCGAAGGCGGCGCGAAGAAGAATCGCGGCGCGAGAATCGCGAAACCCTCGATCGACGCGACGATCGTCGGTGGCGCGTGCGTCGTCGCGCTCGCGGGACGCGCGCGCGCGGTGCTCGCGGGAGACGTCCCGTCGGGGGGCGGCTCGGCCGTGGACGGGTACTTTAACTCCGCGGACACGCTGAAGAGCGCGGTGGACGCGTGCTGGAGCTCGTCGACGACGGTGAACGCGGCGTGCGCGGACGGCGCGGTCGGCATCGCGGATTGGAACGTCGGCGACGTGACGAGCATGCGTGACATGTTCTCCGAAAAGGAGGGCTTTAACGCCGACTTGAGTCGTTGGAACACGAAGTCGGTGACGACCATGAGTGCCATGTTCAACGGCGCGACGAGCTTCAACGGCGACATGCCGAACTGGAACGTCGAGAAGGTGACGCACATGACTCACATGTTCCGAGACGCGACGAGCTTCAACGGCGACATGCCGAACTGGAACGTCGAGGCGGTGACGAACATGGGTCAAGTGTTCTCCGGCGCGACGAGCTTCAACGGCGACATCTCGAACTGGAACCCGAAGGCGGTGACGAGCATGTATCGCACGTTCTACGGCGCGACGAGCTTCAACGGCGACATCTCGAACTGGAACGTCGAGGCGGTGAAGGACATGAGTCAAGTGTTCAACGGCGCGACGAGCTTCAACGGCGACATCTCGAACTGGAACGTCGAGGCGGTGACGAGCATGCGTGACATGTTCTACGGCGCGACGAACTTCAACGGCGACATCTCAAACTGGAACCCGAAGGCGGTGAAGGACATGAATCAAATGTTCCGAGACGCGACGAGCTTCAACGGCGACATCTCCGCGTGGAACATCCAAGCCGTTACGGACATGTCTAACATGTTCAACAACGCGCGGGCTTTCGCGCGAGACATCACGGGCTGGAACGCGGCGGCGATCGCCGCCGCGCGCGACGCCACCAAAGTTTCCGGCATGTTCAAGAACGCCACGGCGTGGCGCGCGATCTACACCAACACGCAGACGTCTTACTTTTCGGCGAACGACGGCCCGCCGCATTTGTGGACCGCCGGCGCCGCCGCTCCCGGCGCCGGCGCCGCCGCTCCCGGCGCCTCCGTCGCAGACTTCCCCGAGTGGGGCGTCGCCCTCGTCGCCCTCTCGCTCGCGCTCTCCACGATCACGTCCATCGTCGTCATCGCGCGCGCGCTGTGCGCGCCCAAGATTCTCGTTCCCGCCGCGCGGTGGTCCGCGCGCGTCTGAGCGCGCCGTCGGCGCGACTTCGACGTCGACGCAACTTTTTATCCACGCAATCAACATCCATACATCGCATTAAACCGTCTTCGAACGCCGCGCGCTCGACGAACCGCGATCGCGGCGCCGACCCTCGACGCGGCGTTCGATACCGACGCCGCGTTCACGGAGCGCTCCAACGCGCACCTCTGGAACCTATGAATGACGCGAATCGCGCATCAGATACCGCATTCACGCGCTCTAACGCGTACATCTCAACCCTGATCCGCGCGATAAATGACGCGAATCGCGCATTAGATACCGCATTCACGCGCTCTAATGCGTACATCTCAAC
>Ga0206682_10002023_pt1 | contig 19059 bp, 14 predicted proteins | sample M240m12015metaG_FD_155444 | JGI IMG/M metagenome (GOLD analysis project Ga0206682, IMG submission 155444) | Ammonia-oxidizing marine archaeal communities from Monterey Bay, California, United States - M2 40m 12015 | ecosystem: Environmental > Aquatic > Marine > Intertidal zone | place: USA...
TCTGCGACCATTGAGCGTTAGCCTGAGCCACAACTAGGTGGTTCTGAGCGTTAAACTGATCGCGTTGGTTCTGCTGTAGAGCATTAAATTGCTCCATAGCGTTAGTCTCACCAGCATTGAACTGAGCAATAGCGTTTGTTTGAGCAGTATTAAACTGAGCAACTTGTGTAGTCAAGTTAGCGAAGAATTGGTCTGTTTGATTCTTAGACGAAGCATTAAACTGAGAAGCTGCGTTAGCTGCTGCTGAATCAGACAACAAAGCGTTAGCTGTTTGCTGTGTCTTAAACATTGATACTTGCTGCTCATTGTCTAGGTTAGCCATGTCCATCTCAAGGAAAGCTTGTGCGTTCTGTACTTGCGCTTTCTGACGGTTGTCTAGGTTAGTTAGATCTAACTGTGTCATAGCTGCTGCGTCAGCCATAACTTTAGCATTAGTAGCGTTAAGATTGGTTAGATCTACTGTCTGAGCCATACGAGCGTTCTCTAACGCAATCTGTTGCTCAGCACTAAAGTTAATATTCGCAATGTCTGAAACCTTAGAAGCATTAGCAACTCGTGCTTGGAAGTCTTGGTTGAACTCTAGGTCAAGAAACTTAGCTCGTTGCTCAGCAGCAAACATAGCAGCCTGTTGTTTGTTAGATAAGTTTTGAGTCTCAAACGAAGCATTAGTCTTAGCGTCCTGAACAGCGATTGGCATGGCTGATTCCATAGCCGCTTGTACCAAAGCTTGTCCTGCCATAGACGAACTAGATAAACCTCTTGAAGCCATTGCAGCAGCGGCACCACGTAGAGCACCTGCAGCCCAAGCTGGTGGTTCAGAACCTTCGAAGTCTTCCATAAGACCAGTAAGTTGACCTTGGACAGTCGCATCAGAGGATGGTGAACCTGTTGCTGCTTCAAAGCCTGTACGCTCGTCAACTGCATCACGATCAACGGTAGATCCGCTAATCAATTCACCTTCTTCTAACTTACGAGCATCTGGAGCTTTAACTGTCTGTGCTTGTTCAATCTGAGCTACTGATAAACCTAGTTGAGCTAATGCCTCAGGTTTCATAGTGGCTGCATCTGCCAGAGCTTCTTCACTTGGTTTACCTGTAGCAGCCTCTAGGCGAGACAAAACGTCTTCTACACCCGCAGTAGCTTCTAAAGGTTTGTATGTAGCAGCTTCTGTTACGGTTGGGGCTGTCACGTCTGGAGAGGGGGTAGCTGTCGTAGCAGAACCTACATCTACAGCACCAGCTTGACCTACAGTAGAATCAATAGTGCCTGCAGCTTTATCTTCTTCACTGATTGTAGAAACATCTGCCTTACCTACCATGCTTGTCGGATCATTAAAGGCTGCTGTTGTAGCTTCCGTAGAAGTTGGCATACCTACTTGCTTCAAAGCAAGGTTTGCTCCTGAAACACCTGCCCCAGCAGCAGCATTAGCCGCTTCAGCCTCAGTAACAGAAGTCTGGGCAGCTTCATCTTCAGGATTAAGAGCTAGATTCTGCTGGGCTTCAGTTAAAGCTTTAGCCTTAGCTGCAGCGTCTGCTTGAGCTTTATTAAGATCATCTTGTTGATCCGCATAACCACCTACAGCATAACCTGACTTAACCATGCCGCCCTTAGACATACCAATACGTTTCTGTGCAGCCTCTGCCATCTTACCTACAAGTGCAGCAGCACCAGGTGTAGCGGCCAAGAACTTTGTTTGCTCATCAGCCTGCATACCAGCCATCTCAGGTATAATCTTACCCATCTGTTCAGGTGTAAAACCACCAAATCTCTTAGCCATAATATTAGTCCTTACTTATTGCCTAGCTGCATCCAGATGGCTGTAGCGATGAAGCCGAATACGGCAACTGTTGTTATCTTTACGAAGGTGTTCCAGATACTTAAACGTGTACCATGCCAGACAGCTAACATACCGCGTATCTCTCTAATGTCAGACGCCGCAGTCTCGTCAGTTAAGCCTAGCTCTCTGAGAACTGCACTGGCACCACGTTTAGCAGCACGGTCAAGCATAGCTTCAAGCTCGTCATGTGTCAATGTTACTGGGGACATTATGTGCTTCCGTATATTGTACCGTTATCGGTAAGAGATACCGCTGTGCCTGAAATAGCTGCACCTGCTGCACCACCAGCATAAGTTGCGCTACCACCAGCAGCGCCCCAACCACCGCCACCGCCGCCACCATTGTCGTTGCCAGTAACAAAACCAGGACCACCCTGCTGTCCAGCAGCACCACCATAACTGTAAGTAGTACCACTAACAGCCGTTTGAATTACACCTGGTAAGATTCGGCCACCGCCACTGGCTGATCTACCGTAATCAGTGCCTGAACTGCTCTCGCCGTCACGGGCACCTATACCGCCAGCTTCACCGCCAGTAGTACCAACCGCGTTCCAACCTACAGCGTTACCACCCCTATTGCCTATTGATCCACCAGCTACAGTACTGGGCTCTTCGGGACTACCGCCGCCTGTACCGCCACCAGCACCGCCACCGCCTCCAGACCATTGTCCACTAAATCTACGAGCGCCACCGCCACCACCACCACCGCCTGCAATATAGGCTCCTGAGTTGTTTGTAACGGATACCCCTGTAGATGCTACGGTAAGAGCGGGACCACCAGCACTACCCGCTGCGCCTTGAGTGAGACCACCGTTTCCACCTCTACCTATGATATTACCATAGTTTAGTAGAGTGAGACCCCCAGGAAAAGACCCAGAGACAATAGCCCCACCAAGGCTTGTATCGTCTGACCAAAGCCAAACACCAGAGTTAACAGTTGTTATTAGAGGAGCAGAACCATCCCAGCCAGCAGCGACAGCTAGTGTACGGATATTTGCGTTCTGAGTATTAGAAGTAATGCTAAAAGAAAACTGTCTAACGGTCCCGTAGAAGTTAGATAAGCTGATACTACCGCTAGTAGGTACAGAAGTATTGTTAGGTGTCACGTAAGAACCATTGCGGTAATACTCGGTAAGACTGGTAGGTACACTTCCACCAAACTCGTCTTCAATATCTTGTAGTTTTATTAGGCCTGAGGCTTGTATTGACATTAGATGCTCGTATCTTTAGCTGTGACATCTCCACGCACGGTAAGGTTGCCTGATGAGTCAAGTTTAAATAGCTTAGTTGAACCATAATATATTTCTAGCTCGTTAGATGCTCCTACTTCAAACTTCCAGTCTTGTGCTCCTGCAGTCATGATGATGTCATCGCCAACGTAAACATCAGTACCTGCTTGGAGTTGACCCCCTGCTTGAATGGTACCTTCTGCGTAGATCCTATTATCAGGTAGCGAACCTGATAGTGAACCTACATACAAACTGTTAGCAATATAAGCGCCTGTGGTAGTTAAACGCATCTCTGTTGAAAGACTACTACCTACTTGAAAGTTTAATTGATGATTAGTAAAAAACTCGAAACCCCCTCGTTCTCCACCGTCTGCAAATAATCTTAACTGTCCAAAACTCGAATCTAGATTAAGGGTTTGATTGGAATCAATAGTTAACGTACCTGCATCTGAAATAGTACTACTATTAATAGTAATATCATCTACAGTAAGAGTAGTAAGGGTACCAAGAGATGTGATGTTAGGTTGTGCTGCTGTTGATACTGTACCAGATAAGTTACCCTCAAACGTACCCGCTTTAATACGTTCACCAAATACAGACCACTCGTCTTCTGATTCATCCCAGTGGAAAGACTTGTTAGTGGCAGTACCACGCTCAACAGTAATACCAGCGTCTTGGGTAGGTGTCCCTGTTTCATCTGAGTTAAGAGTAAGGGTAGCGTCACCAATGTTTACATCGTTAGAGTTAACAGAAGTAGTAGTGCCGTTTACAGTCAGGTTACCATTCACGACAGCGTTGTTAAAGGTCACGTTAGAAGATGTACCGACAGCTTGTCCGATAGAGAATTGACCATTTGAATAAGATACACCAGTACCTGCAGTGAAGTGAGCACGTGTCTCTGTAGCACTCGGACCTGTATATGTAATAGTACCTGCTGAGTAAGTGACACTACCGTCACCACCTGAATCAGTCACAGAAATAGCAGTCTTAGCATCTGTCTGTGCACGTGCTGTAGTGTAGTAAAGGTTAGTTGAACCTTCAGAAACCGTGTCCGTGTTGCCCTGCGTGAAACTCATAACGCCTGTAGAAGAGTTATAACCTAAGCTTCCTGTTGCTGAAATAGAGTTACGTGCACGTGTTGTTGTGAAGTAAAGATTAGTAGAACCTTCAGAGACATCATCCGTGTCATGGTTTGATACGTCAGATACGGTACCAGTTACGTTACCAGTTACGTTACCAGTTACGGCACCTGAAACACCTCCTGTTGCTGTTAAGACACCTGTCACACCTAGTGTACCACCAACTGTAGAATTACTCGATACAGTTAGGATATCCGTGTCTACCGTTCCATCAAAGAAAGCATCCTTAAACTGGATACCTGAAGAACCTAAGTCAAGGGTGTTAGTAGTCTTTGGTAGGACAGATGTAGATGATACAACAAGATCCTGCGCTGGGCCAACCTTAGTTATAGGTGCACCTTCTCCTGCAGAACCGTCATGTGAGTGACCTGTCGAAGCATTAAAGCCTGACTCAATAGCATTGTACTCCGCATCAAAGTCGTCAGCGTCAATTACGTTACCGTTAGCGATGTTGTTACCAGTGTCTGTACGTGTATAACCTGCCATGTTAAATCCTTACTGTCTATCTTCTTGACTAAACTCTAACAAAGCAGTGTCTAGAGTGAATGAGGGGTTTGTAGAATTATCTTCGATTCGGATAGAAACTGTCTTACCTGAACCTATAATATTAGTGTTATAGACCTTATCTAACTCACCACCGTAAGTGGCTGTACCAAAGACTGATGTAGTATCGCCAAAAAGAAATACGGATGTACCTGTGCTGTCAATGGACTGTGTAGAAGGTTGTACAACACCTGTGTTAGAAGTCGTACCAAAGTCGTACTTAATGTTTAAGTCGAGGGCCATACTCCCTGTAGGTTCAGCGTATAGCGTCATCTTATAAAAGGATTTACGTATCTGTGGGTCAGTTATAGGCATATACGGAGACTCGTAAATAGCCTCGATAAGCTCCCCGTCAAAGGAAGAACCAGTGTCTAGTGTGTATACATAACCGTCTGTATTGGAAAAACAAATAGTCTCAGATGTTCCTGAGTACCTACTGTCTGCTACATAAACCTTAATACCGAAAGTAGAAGACCAACTAATACCAGAGGCACCTTGAGATACAAACTTAGTTGCTATCAAGCCTTTAGCAGCTTCACGTTGCTCTGATTCTACGTAAGCAAAGATACGATACTGAGCTTTTTCACGCATAAGTACTGAGGAGTAGTTAGGTGTACTTGATAGAAACTTGTTAGCATCTTTAGCGATAGGATCAGAGGCAATGTCTAGTCCAAAGTCACCAATACGATCAGTAGCACTAAGTAATCGAATACCGTCAGGTGCGAGGTACATGATGTCACCACCAACCTCTTGAATAGTGTCTCCATTAACACAACCGATACGATCGGTAATGGGACTTACTTGGTAGTCTGCTGCAGTGTTTCCTGTCAAACGTTTAATACTGTCTTCAGTAAAGATAATTAACTGATCACGAAAGACTGCTAAACCAGTAACTTCTGAAGCAACGTTAATGCTTCCTGCACCATTAGCTGGGGAGAAGTCATCTACGGTAAAAGGAGCAGTAAAGAATAAATTGTTACCTTTAGAGTAGAAGCCTGTATTTTTAAAGACAGCTACGTGTTCTGCACCTAGAACGTCAGAAAAAGAAGATACTGCAGTGAAGGCGTTTCCTGAAGTATTATAAATACCTGGATAGTTTACGCCATCCACAAACACAACTTTGTCATCACCATTAAGGTTGTACAAAACATGACGAGCTTTTCCGCCAAGGAGAGGTCGGGCACCCATAGAAGTCCATGTGGAGCCAGTACCGTAGTAGTACTCTGTTACCAGAGAAGTGTTTTTACGAGCTACAACAATACGGCCTGAACTAATAACCTTTAAAGCAAGCATCGCTCCAGAACCAGGGACGGTTGAAGTGCTAAACTTTTCGTAGCCTTTTATTTTGCTGTAACCACCATCTTTAGTAGCCTCAAAGTTCTGCAGAATAGTAGCAGAACCAACGGCATTAGTACCCTGCTGAAGAGGGCTGAGGTTAGAGATAAGACCGCCTCTAAACTCAATAGGAAAAGTTTGCCATTGTGTAGCCATTAGAAGTGAACTCTCGTATCTCGCAAGTAGTCGGTGCGATTGATGTGAAGGCTACGTAACTGCTTGATACCTTGCTGAAACTTCTGCAAAGCGAGTTGAGCAGCTTGGGTGTCGCCTCGGAACTGGTACACGTAGTACATGGCCCCATCAACGATGGTGTAACGGTACTGTTCAGGGAGGGTGGGAACGTCTGTTCCTGATTCTAGATCAAAACCTGTACGGAAGTATTCGTAAACTATTTCGTACTCTTTATCAGGTGCAGGATAAAAGATTAATTCACGGCTTGGTGTACGTACAACGTATGTTGGAACACCTCTTACGCTTGGGGAGGAGTTATACTCAGAGTCGGCATACTTGTCAAGCCATTCTTCGTAAGACAGTATCTTTAGTTTAACAGTTTCTACGTCTAAAGAGGCATCCCGCTTAACACGGAAAGTGTTCATATTAACAGTTTTACTGTCGTAAGGCATACTATAACGTACCTCACCTACAGCTAATACTTCAGTTTCTTCTACGTGGTTCCACGGCCATTCAAACTCTTCCTGGTTTACATGGCGAATAGCGGCATTAACAGAGTCTTTAGCAAAACTATAGTAACCTGTAGCCGTAGAGAAGTTAGCGGCTGTTAATTCTACCTCATTCAAGCGGCGATTGACGTCGTTGACTAGGTTTATATAATCGTAAGCCATTATTACTTCTCCTTGACACGTAGAAAGATGCTACGTTCGTACTGAAGGCCGCTGCCTGTGGTTATACTACAAATCACTGTATAACGGATGTTGTTTGTCCCTAAAGAAAACCTTGCTGTAGAAACCCTACCTGACAGTGTTCCAGTGACAAACTGCAAACCATTAACGACAGTTGCGTCATTTGCTTGTGTTTTTACACCGTCTGCATCTTTAATATACCAGACAGCCGCCGCTAAGGTATCATCACCTAAGAAACGCGACCAGTCTACACTGTAGTCTACTATTTCATCTTTATCTTTGTCGGGCCATTTGTAAGACATATCTATTCCTTATGCTGCAATGTACACGGTGTTGCTACCTTGCGGCTTATCAATGTATACTGTGTTGTCTTGTTCTGAGATGTGGACGGTATAACTTCTATCATGCGCTGTAACGAAAAGCACCCTACCCGTGGCGTACTGGTCTGCATAGTCTTGGTAAGGAAAACGTATAGCCGTAGGATCTTCTAAGTTACGGAAGATTGTAGCAAATACACTATCAAAAGAAGCTGTAGCTTTGCCGTAAGGTGCTAAGTCTTCACCAACTATACTGGCAGATACACTTGCTGTAGTTATATTAGATTTTGCATCGAAGTCAACAACTGAGGCACTAGCTATCGAAACAGCAGGTGGTATAAAGGCTCTAGCTTGAGCGTCCTCATCTGCAAAGTCACCAATGTAAATACTAAGGTAGGCTGATGCGGAGGATGGTACTACGTTAGCTTTACCGTATACGTCTATAAAATCTTCTACTTGACCTGTTACTTGCGTACCAGACACCGAAGTATTAGCCTTAGCGTCTACATCCTCTAAATTACTTATTAAAACCTGGGATAAAGCCCCTGTAGGCGTGATATGTGCTAAAGCGTTATAATCTAAAACACCTGTACTGAAAGTAGCTACGGATGAAGACGGGGTTACATTAGCCTTAGCTAAAACGCTTAGGAGGGCGTTGGTGTCAAAAGCTGCAACAGCGTCTGCAAATAAGATAGAGGCCTTAGAATCGTAAAGCAAAGCATTAGCAGAAGAGGTAGAGGTTGCTGAACTAGGTGTGATAGTAGCCTGGGCGTCGGTAAATAGTGCAGTAGCGAAGCCCTGAGATGTAGAACTTGACAAATAACCTAAAGCTAGTAATGCTGTTGTAGCTTGAGATAAAGGAGCCTCTGATATGGTAGAAAAGCCTAACATAGGTATACCTCTGCTGTTAGTGTATTAAGTAGCACCGTAAATAGTACCGCTGTTGCTTAGAGATACGGATGTACCTGAGATAGCTGCCCCAGCAGAACCGCCAGAGTAAGTAGCGTTACCACCAGCAGCACCCCAGCCGCCACCACCTCCGCCTTGGTTATAGACCCCAGATATTCTTCCGGCACCGCCAGCTTGTCCTCCACCACCTCCGGCACCCGTACTAGCACCTGTGGCTACACCAGGGAGAATACGTCCGCCGCCCCCTCCTGAGTAACCGAAGGCGCTACCACTACTACTTTCGTTATCGTACGCAGCATGACCGCCAGCTTCACCACCAGACCAAGTATACTCTCCATTGTATGACCAACCACCAAGACCAATACCGTTTTGCCCTTTCGTGTTAATAGCCCCGCCAGCCGCAATACGACCTGAGTTAATAGCTGTACCGCCACCACGACCACCGCCAGCACCGCCACCGCCGCCAGACCATTGACTGCTATATCTTCTAGCACTACCACCGCCACCGCCACCGCCAGCGATATAAGCACCAGATACGTTTGTAACGGAAACACCTGAAGCAGAAACTGAAATAGCTGAACCGCCACCTTGTCCTGCGCTGGTTGAAGTAAGACCTCCGTCTCCACCCTTACCTATTATTCTACCTCTGTTAATAATAGTACAAGCGATATCAATTGTAAGGGCTGCGACTGAAACATTGTCGGACCATATCCAAGAACTTGCACTAATATCTAAAGTACCCCCTGCGGATACGTGCGATGAAGCTGTGATTTGTTGGTGGTTTCCTGTCAAGTAAACGACATTAGAAGCACCTCTAAAATCATTAATACTTATAGCACCTGAAGCAGGACCAGGACCAACCCCCCTATACTCAGACAGGGATATTGGGTTGCTTCCGCCGAACTCATTTTGAATATCAAGTAGAGATGCTGTACCTGTTGGGACTGCCATATTATCTCTCCTTTAGTTCATTTATTTCCTGTTTAAGTTCTTTGATAGCCTCAACAAGAAGAGGTACTAACCTCGCGTAGTCTACAGTTAAGTAATCCTCACCAGACTTAGAATATTCGTTGCCCTCCTCATCAATATCTATATCAAAAGGTGCGGGATAAATAGCTTCTGGCATAACTGCTTGCACAGCCTGTGCTGAAAGAGCTACTTGCTTATCTTCGTTAGTGTAACCGTGTTCACGAGCTAATTCGTTCTCTACATAATAAAAACCCTCAAGGGATTCAACTTTGTCTAGCGCGTTGTCTATGCCGGAAACTCTAGTCTTTAGTCTCATATCAGAGTAATAAGCTGTTATGTTACTAGTGCTACGTATTTGCACACTTGCCAGAACAGCTGAGCCACTTACTTCAAGACGCTCTGCACCAGCTGTAACCACACGCCATTGGTCGGCGTTGTGGAATCCAAAATAAGTATCACCGTCTCCATTGTGATATACGTTGCTTCCTATTGTAAGGCTACCGGAAGTCCAGAGGTTAGTACCCATCGCTGAGTAAGGAGTACCGTTTTGACACCAAACCATCTGGTGACCCGAAGCCATTGTCCCGCCAGTGCTGTTGTTTGTGTGCTTGTAAGCGAGACCGTACAAATTACCAAAGTTAGCCCCGTTTGCCGCATTACGATAAGCCGAACCCATAGACCAAATATGATTTGTCTTAGTTGAGCTATAATGTCCATAAACACCATGATCTCTGTAACCATCTTCGTTTCGTATGTCAGCACGAACGTAAAGTACGCCGTTGACGTAATCTGTCGCATCACTACGTAAGAAGCTAGTACTTTGTAGGCTATCCAGCAAATCAGCGTCTAGACCAGAGCCTGCACCGTCGTTTTCTGCGGTCCAAAACTTATTACCACCCGCAGTAATCACGTCGCCCCAAATACGAACTTGACGACCTGTACCAGAACTTGTTTGTGTGCCAACAATATTCAGTCCTGAACCGAACATACCTGAACCTATTTTACCATCATTACTATCTGTTTGGTTGGAATGGTAGTATTTAATCCAACCCGATACATTAGAGGTAAGATTCCCAGAAAAGCTGTCATCAACATCACTACGTAAGAAGCTACTACCGTGAATACCGTCAACAGTATCAGCGTCTAGACCTGAGCCTGCACCGTCGTTACCTTGATGCCATACATAGGTACTATTGTTACCCACTGTAAATCCACCGTCTGCACGAATCCTTCCTGGTGAATATATACCGTTCGAAAACTCTGATCGGTTGTTTAAACGCAAGTATCCATCATTGTAATCCGCAGATACGGCTATACGACCATTAAAAGCCATACCACGGGAATCATTGGTATCGTTAGCAGAGAAGTTTAAAACGTTTTCACCGTCTTTAGATAGCGTTAAGTCACCAGTAAAGGTATCATTAGCATCACTACGCAAGTAGCTGCTACCTTGAACACCATCTAGCAAATCAGCGTCTAGGCCAGAACCTGAGCCATCATTACCTGCGTGCCATATCCTGTGCTTAACTGCACCAACTGACCAACCACCCCAAGCTAAGTCATTAGTATCAGCGTCTAATCCAAAATACCCTGCATAATCACCACCCGCATGAAAAGCCATGAAAGCATCATTACCTGCTCCTGTGTTGTAAACCTCTAGCGAACCTTGATAAGCTGTAGAAGATGCAATGGTGTCCCAGTTGTTTGTTTGATTTGCAGAAAACCGTATTCTTTGTGTAACATCTGTTGCTAGTGTTGTACTAAGAGTAGCATTACCACTACCGTCCCAAGATACTGAACCTGTAACATTGCCTGTAAGAGACAGCGTTCTAGCAGTGGTCCACTTGTCAGCATTAGGGTGGTATGAATCTGAGAATAGAGTACGCCAGTTTTTCCACTGGTTTGCACCATTCTCTGAACTACCGTTATCAGTACCTACACGGTAACTAAGGTTTGTACCTGTACCGTAACTAGAACCTAGCTGGATACCCTTAGACTTTGAACCACCTAAGTTAGCTACAAAGGTATAACCACTTGGAAAAGTACCTTGGTTCGTCTCCAGAGCTCTAGAAGTAGAAAAGAAAGTATTTGGATATGAAGTGTCTACGTTGGCGTTGCTGTCAGTAGATGGAAGATTGTATGTGTTATGAGTGTGGCTGTCGTTAGCTACAGTAACACTTAATGTAGCATTGGTACTACCATCCCAGGATACGCTACCTGACGCATCCCCAGATAGTGTTAAAGTACGTGCGGTAGTCCACTTGTCAGCATTAGGGTGGTAGCCATCTGTGAAGAATTGGTTCCAAGACTTCCATGTACCATTTTCTTGTGTGCGGAGATAGGCTTTATTAGTACGCCAGTCCATTGCCATCTGGGTCTGCCAGGAAGAGTTGTATGAAAAGGTCGCAACTGCGTGATCTACACCAGTGGGTTTTGCCGTTGCGTTTTGGGTTCCATAAAACACACTAAAGCCAGAGGAGTCTCCTGCAGTGTCATAGTTAGTTATAGTTTGACTACCTAGCATCCTGTAGTTGAGAGTACCAGTCAGAGTATCGCCAGTGACATTAACAAAACGGCTATCCGCTTCTGTCTCTGTATAGTAGCGGCTATCAAATCCTGTATAACCACTGTCAATAGCTACATCATTAGCATTAACAGTAATACCTGAACCTGAACCTACAGTAAAAGTACGGTTAGCTGTTAAGTCGCCACCACCCGTCAAACCATTACCTGCAGTAAGGATGCGTGATGTAGGTGTCTTGCTGTCTAGTGAAGTTTGTAGGCCGTCTACATTAGATATAACGTGTGAGTGGCTATCGTCTTGTACAACAGCAGTAATTGAAACGTTAGCAGAGCCGTCAAATGAAGCTGTACCTGTAACATCGCCTGTAAGTTGAATATTCCGTGCAGTCTCTAATGCTGTAGCTGTGTCAGCATTACCTGTTATATCACCTGTTACGTTACCCGTCACGTTGCCTGTTACGTTACCTACAACAGAACCGTTGTGTTGACCTGAAGAGTTACCTGTTAGGTCTCCTGTTACATCACCGTCTAAGTCACCTTCAAAAGTACCTGCTTTAAGTGTACCGTATGAGAAAGAGGCATGATTCGCATCAATAGTGCCTTCAGGCTCTGGAGAGTACTCATCAAAGACTGTCCACTTATTCGTAGACACGTCATAGTAAATACCAATGTGAGTATAGCCTACACCAGATGTACCAGTATTTCTGTTAGATGCAAAACCTGTATCAACATTGATAGGTGAACCAGTACCTGTCCAAACATCACCAAGAGTGTGGCCTGTAGTAGCGTTGAACTTAATAGCAATGTTATCTGTCGAGTGGATTAACTGGTCTGTACCTGTAATATCCACGTCCTGAGCCACGAAAGTAGAAAAGTTATCTGTAGACCACTCAAAAGTATCTACACCGCCTGTACCACCACCTACGCTATCAATTCGTATGTAGTAGTTAGTTTGTGTAGTACCTGTAAAGTGTCCAGTAAGGGACGCGTCGTCTAGGCCTGACCCTGTAAAGGATGTATTCAAAGCACCAATAGTATCACCACTATTGAAGTAATTCCATGCGTTAGCGATAGACACGTTAGAAGAAGACGCAATGGTCTGATTACCTAAGACAGTAAGGTCGCCATCAATAGTGACGTTAGAATCAAAGTGTGAGTTACCTGTAACACGCAAAGACTCCAGAGCCTCTGTCTGTGTGTATACGTAAATACAACCGCCGGAAGCCGAACTGATAAGACAAATACCTACTTCAGTAGGGTAATTAGGGTACGTAGGGGAGGCTGTTTGTAGACCGCCTGAGGCTCCAATAGCAACGTGTACTTTCTCACCTACAGTAAGATGAGATGTATCTACGTCAGCTATAAGACCACGAACCGTTATGTAACCAATAGAGTTGGTCTCAATATCGTGAGTTGCTATACCTACAGCTTGAGAAGCGTTGTAGGTACCGTCTGCACGAGCTACGGCAACAGTAGGCGTCGTAGACTCTTCGCCTGTTAGATAGACAGGTGTACCGTTAACAATAGTAGAACCTGTGTTGTTCTTTACACGGATGTACTCTTCTTGACCTACTTGTAAAGTAATATCAGATTCATCATTGTATACGGCCAAAGCACCAAAAGCCGCATCATAAAAGATACGACCTTCGTTGTGAGCAGGTTTGTTTTGTGTAGTCGTATTTAGGTCTAGGTGTGTTTCAATCTCAATAGAGGTAGCACCATCAATAGAACCCATAACTGACAAGTCTCCAGGAAGAGACAAGTTACCTGAAGCATCCAAAGCAACAGCCTTAGACGCAGGGTATGTCATAAAGACATCTTTAGTACCAGCAGAGAAATCCTGAGCAGAAGTTCCGTTAGATCCAGAAAGAATAGTAGTACGTGTAAGTGTATTACCCGTGTTCCAAGTACCTAAACCTACCTCCCATTCGTCTACGCCTGAAGAAGTATGCACAATGGCGTAGTAGGCTGTATCACCATTATTCATGTAAGAGTTGAACGGATCAAAAGTAGCAGATGCTCCGCTTAATGAGACAGCACCAGTACCTGTGGTTGTGGTACCTTCTTTTACACGATCTTTAATGATAAACGCCATTGTGCGATAACCTCTTTAGTTTTATTTAGCTGATACGAATTACGGCGTTAGAGGCGTCTGCTGTTGGGAATACTACAGTAAAGTCACCACTAGTAGAAGTAACAGTTGCACCAAAGTCAAAAACTGCGATAGCTTTATTACCTTGGGAAGAATTATAAATAATAGCCCCGTCAGCAGAGATGGTCAAGTTAGTAAAGATTTCATCTGCGAAGTCAACAATAGCTGTGCTTCCTGTCAGAGTAATAACGGCTGAGTCAAGTACTTGACCGCCTGCTGTGTAGTTTGTACCTACAGCTTCTTCACCAGAAACGTCAGAATAGTTTGTTGTACCAGCACCATAGGTGCCAGACGGAGATGCTTCGATTAGAGCTACTTTAAGAGAGTCTGTATCTAGATCGTGAACACCACCAAGAAGCTCTTGCTTGAAGCTGTTGCACATTGCAGTTGTAATAGCCATCTTGTGATGTCCTTATATAAGTGAAAAGCACAAAGGGGCCAGCACGAAGCCAGCCCCAGTGTTAAGTCAGATTAAGCTGCGTTGTAACGTGCAGTGATCAATGCTTCTGGGCGCAAGATTTTGCGGCCATAGAGGTGCATACCACGAACGATATCAGCAAATGAATCTGGGTCACGGTAGTTCTCAACTTTGTTGATTTGCTCAGCAGAAGCAACAGCTTCGTCCTGACCAGCCAACACAACGCCGTAGTTAGCGTCTTGAGCAGTTGTACCAGATGTACCAGCGCCTGTACCTTTTGCAGGAAGAGAGTTGGACACATAAACACGGAAGCCGTGGATGTTGTTCAACACTAGACCGTTCTGTAGGCCAGCACCACCGAAGTCACCATTCAACATACGTGAATCTTCGTCTTTCAGCATCTCAACGAATACTGGGTCTAGGACCACGAAGCGACCACGTGCATCAACGTTCTGTGTATCCATCTTACGAGCCATACGAGCAAGTACAGTCAATGGAGATACAGTTGTTGCTGACAAAGCTGTTGCGCCTGGCAAACGTGGAGCCAATGGTACGGAGTCACCTGCAGTTGCTGTACCAGCAATAGTCAAGTTACCGAAGTCAGTAGCGTCCAAGTGGTTTGCAGTTAGCAATTCACCAGTCAAGTTGCCTGCAGTTGGGTGCTGTGCGTCACCAGATGTACCAGTGATGTAAGCGCCTGCAGTTGTGTGACCTGTCATGTATGACAAGACGTCTGCGTCCATTGCGTCAGCCATTTTGTATGCTGCACGATCAGCAGCCAAAGAAGCGTGGTCAATATTTGCAAACTGCTCTTCGATGTCGTCCATTTTGAACGCGAAGTAGTTAGCTTTGTCGATGGTCAAGGAGAAGTCTGTATCATCAAGCTTCTCAGCAGTGATAGCAGTGTGACGCTCCAAAGAGTTAACTGTTACGTCTGGCTCTTTTTGGATGCGAACTGTGTCGCCTTGGTTAGCAATCTCACCAAAGTAAGAGTTGTTTGTGATTGCGTTAGTTACAGCAGAACGACGAAGTGCGATCTGTGCTTGCTTAGAATAAATAACTGGAGACCAGTTACCGTTAAAGCCGCCTGATGCGGATGTAATAGCCATTGGAGAATCCTTTCAAAGATATATGTGTGGCTTAAGGGGATAGACACTATATATTCCACTTGAAAGAGGCTCTTCTTATTAGGGTAGTCAGCATTGCTTGAAGGATGGCCGTCCTTTTAGCGCTGGGCCTATAATCTGAGGTAGTTCTTTTGGGGTGAATTAGTGCTTAGTGAAAAGCATACACACTTAAACAGTAGGTATGTATGCCCTTAGTTTTATCTACGAAGTAAAGATTGTCAACTATCTTTTAGTAATATCATAAATAAACTTGCCTTTACGTTGGGCGTCCATGATTTCATCTTGGCGCTTCTCGTATTCTTTAATACTCATCTTCTCTACCATTGATTCTGATAGGTACTGTGATGAATCATTTGTATCTGGTGCAGTGCGACGTGACTTCACAGAAGAAGCTGCGCCCTTATCCGCTGAAGGTTGCTTTGTCTTGATACCTTTGTCAGCCTTGTACAAGTCAATTACACGAGCTACCGATTGTACGTCTTCTGCGTTCTCATACAAAGCATCTTGATAAACTTTAGGCTGCTTGTCTGCCCACGCATGAAAATCATCATCTGCACGGATCTCAGCAAAGTCAGGGTGAAGTTTTAGTAGATCAACCTCAGCCTTCTCACGCTTAGCTGTTGTTCGCATCTCTTCGATCTCTTTCAATCGTGAGTCTAGGTCTGATGCTCGTTCGTTAGCTTTCTTGTCGGCAATAGCTTCGACAATACCCGCAACGTCAGGATACTTCTTAGACCATGCGTCAATGTCCTCTTGAGACTTAGGTAGTACCAACTCATTCTTAGTCGCAGCGTCAAGTTGAGCTTTTAGTTTGTCTAGCTCTGCTTTTTGCTCAGCTTCCTTTTCCTGCATATAGGATCGGATATCTGAGTAGCGTTTCTTGAAGCTTTTCTCTTCACCGCTTAGTTCTTCTTCTTCTTTTACCTTGGGTTCTTCTTCAACAACCTGTTGCTTAATTGCAACAGTTTCTTCTTCTTGAACCTCTTCAGGTGCTTCAGCTTCCACACCTTCTTCAGTTTCTTCGGCCATACCTGCTTGTTTTAGAAGATCTTTTAGTTCTGCTTCATCACGGCTAACCCGTGCAGCGTTACGGTTATGCGACATTGAATCTGTCTGAGTTGATACACTTTCCATGTATTTAGTCCTTATGTTAGGGGCCGACGATATTGTCGGGTAGCCTTATTGTTGGTAGTTGTTAGAAGGACTTAACGTCCTCCTGGGTTGATTTTTGTTTTACGTACAGCTTCAGTATTGTAGGTCGGTACTGCGCGGGTACTACCGTCAGCGTCAGTAATAAGCTTACCACCATACTGTGCTTTAGAATAGTCTTCTGTGTTCTCTCTACTCTTACGGGCACCTGCCATCATTTGATCAAGCAATGTAGGGCCACTGTCTGAGTCAGAATCAGAGTCGGAGGAAGAAGGGAAATAACCCGAATCAGAACCACGTGGAGTATCGTCTAGCCCAGGTGTAGCTACATTATCAAAACGAGGATCAGAAACTGTAGGTGTTGAAACCTTTCCAACGTAAGGGTCAGGAGTGACAGAAGGCTCAAGTTCCGTAGTCGTTATCTCAGATAAGTCTAGTTCACCAGGTTTAACTACGTCACTTCTTTGTACAGGACTAGTGAACAAGTCAGTTCCATTTATAGAATCTGAAATATTCTCAAGATCAAAAGATGGCGCTTCAGGGGAGGCCTCAGGCTTGTAACCTAATTTAGTACGCCACTCTCTAGCTTCAAGATCGCTCATTGCAGTAGGTACAGGGTTTCCAGGTGATCTTGAAATAGCTAAACTAACAGCAGAGTCAATTTCTTCTTGAGTAGGTGCACCTGTAGACTCTTCATCTTTACCTGTAAGTTTATCAAAAATACCCTTTAGAAATCCTGGTTTCTTTTCAGCAGACTCTTCTAGCAGATTTTCGTAAAAACCTTTATTGTCTGTGTACTCACCAGAGTCAATACGGCGTTTAATCTCATTTTCTGTGCGACGAGCCATGTCTGAAAAAGCAAACTTAGATAAAAGACCAAACAGAGGGTTTACCAGACCAATACCACCAGAGATTAACTGGGCTGTATTACCATTTTGTTCTTCAACCATTTTAGAAAGTTCTTCGGCTGTAAGCTTTTTGTAATTGATAGATTCAGGAGTAGTAAGGCCTCCGTCATCGTCATCTCCAGAAGACTGTATTGGTGCAGCTTCTGTCTCAGGGGCTTCACCCTGTACAAAGAAACCTTCAGGGATAACTGACATAGGTACTCCGTTAAAGAACGGGATCTGCATCGTAGCACCTTCTGCGTTAACATACATTACGTAAGTAACACCGCCAGTAGTAGTAATAGCTGAGCCACCTTCTGCATAACCAGAAATATAACCACCTTTATTCATCATAGGTTGTTCAGGTTGACCATCGTCTACAATCTGTAACTCACTAATATCAAAGGGAAGGTCATCCCCTCCCATTTCCATGCCGACAGGTTCTCCACCAATACGGCCATTCGAATCTAGTTGTTGAAAACCTTGTTTAGCTTCTGTACGCATATCTTCAAAGTGCTTAACACCATAGTACCTAACTACGTCAGCAGGAACAACGTACTCACCTTCGCTCAACTGCGCAGGGATATCGTCACGTACTTCTTCAGGAAGAGAACCTGTAGGTACTTCATTACCAGATATAGGGTCAATCTCGTCTGTACGAGACGACTTAAACATTACATCCATTTGTTTACTCTGGTCCATTCAGTATATCCCTCATATATTTTACGTTCTTGTAAGCTCGAATAGCCCCTTGTGCACGGTAAAGTTCGTCGGCTGTATGTAAGCCTTCCATTGAACGGTGTTGGTTAGCGATGAGTTTGTCCAAGTAAGCTATGAACTCTTCCCATTGCTGTTTATCATTTACGAAACTCTTAAGCGACATTACCACTAAATCCTTGTTCACCTGGGGTTGGGGCTGTTCCCATACCTATTTGTCCACCGCCTCCTCCAGATGTGTCCTGTACGCCTCCCTGAGGGGTCTGTGAGGCTTGTTGGCCCATTTCTGGGGTAGGGACACCCTCTGTGCCTTGAGGCTCTGTAGCAGGCTGGTTAAAGCCTTTTAGGATCTCTGCCTGAATTGCAGCATCCTGCATAGAGTTAGTAACCTTGTTAGGATCAAGGTCCATAGACTTAGCAATCTCACGAATGATGTAGTCCATCTTAGCAAACGGAGCCAAAGTAGGGTTCTGAGCAACTTGTAAGAATTGCATTAAGCGTTGTGAGCGAACTTCGTTAGCCATCAAGCTTTCAGTACCTGCAGCTTTAACTTCTAGATCACCCTTAATTTCATCGTCGTAGTCGAACTGCATATTGAAAGCGAAGAAAGCTTTACCTAGTGGACGTAGCAGATAGTCATCTACGTTCTTAACCACAGTACGAATAGAGCCGTTAGCAGCAGACATAAGCATACTAATGCCAGAAGCTGTACGACCCACACCAGATACACCAGTTTGACCATGAGCAAAAGAAGGGAATCCAGTAGACTCATCTGCTAATACTCGTGCCTTATCAAATAGTTGTAAGTTTTCTTGCGCAACGTTAGGGAACTTGGTACCAAAAATTGCCTGACCAGGAGCACCACCTTGACGTCGGAAGACTTTTCCTGGGTAGATAGACAGATCCTGACCTGGAACTAAGTTGGATTCGTCAACTTCAATAATAA
>Ga0206682_10002024_pt1 | contig 19051 bp, 4 predicted proteins | sample M240m12015metaG_FD_155444 | JGI IMG/M metagenome (GOLD analysis project Ga0206682, IMG submission 155444) | Ammonia-oxidizing marine archaeal communities from Monterey Bay, California, United States - M2 40m 12015 | ecosystem: Environmental > Aquatic > Marine > Intertidal zone | place: USA...
AGCACCTTGAAGTCCGTAGTATCCTTGAAGTCCTTGAGGACCTTGAATACCTTCGCCAATTCTTCCTTGTAAACCTTGAAGACCTTGTGTTCCTTGAGAACCTTGAATACCTGCAGGACCTCTTGGAATAAAGGAAACCATTGTTTGAGGACCGTGAACCGCATTAACTTGAGTCTGCCAGTTGGTAGCATTACCATCAACAAAATTAACATCCCAGTAACCGTAATTCTTTGAACCTGAATCCCATGTCCAACCAGTAATTTCGTATACTAACCAATGGTGTCCAGCAGGACCGGAACCTTCGTCGTAATTACCTTCTTGTATTTTTAAGTAACCTTTAACTGCACCTGGTTGGCCAGCAATAAAGTCTAAGAAATCATCAACTTCTTCTGAATACTGATCAAAAGGAATATCATCAATTGTAATTAATGTTGCTAGTTGAGGATTCGTATTATTGAACTTGATATTATTAGTACCAGGATCTGTACCACCTAATGTGTTACTAGTGAAGTTCCATATGAATGTTAGACCACCATATTGACCAACTTCACCTTGAAGTCCCTGTAAACCTTGGATACCAGTAATGCCTTGAATACCTTGAGTACCTTGTCCACCAGTACCACCCTGTAATCCCTGCAGACCCTGTAGTCCTTGTGAACCTGTTATCCCTTGGGTACCCTGAGTACCTTGAATTGATTCACCTTGGACACCCTGTAGACCCTGTGACCCTTGAATACCTGTTGTTCCTTGAGGACCTTGATTACCCTGTAATCCTTGAGTACCTTGGAAACCAACATCACCTTGAATACCTTGAACACCCTGCAAGCCACGATCGCCGTTTCTTGAGAATGTAACTCTTAAATTTGTTGAATTAGTAAACGCTGTTGCGCCGTTAAGACGAGTAACACCTAATTCCCAATAACCTGTTTTATCTGTAATAAGATCAATTCGGCAAAGTACTTGCTCTGAATAATCAGCAGAATTAACAAGTCTAATATAACCCTTAGGTGAGCCTGTTAATGCGTCAAGTTCTGTAAGTAATCCATCCATAACAACGAGGCCTGAAGCTTCTTCGTCGTCAATCCATATTTTTAAATTTGCAGATGTAAAGTTTCCAGCACTAAATCGTAAATTACCTGTGCCTGGATCTGAATCAGTAGTACTATCACCGAAATTATATTCGTATGAAATACCACCAAATTCACCGGCAGAACCTTGTAATCCTTGTGCACCTTGTAGACCCTGAGGTCCTTGCGGCCCTTGTAAGCCTTGGTTACCTTGTAGTCCTTGTAATCCTTGAACGCCTTGGATACCAGTTGTACCTTGAATACCCTGAGGTCCTCTTCGGCCCTGTAATCCTTGAACACCTTGCAGACCTTGAGGTCCAATAGGTCCTTGTAGACCTTGAATACCTTGATCGCCAGAAACATCGAAAGCAACTAGTAATGGGGAACTAATAAACGTGCCCGAACCAGGAGAAGATTCTATAACAAAATGTTCTTTAGTAGCAGAACCTGCTAAGAATGTTACGTCTAATTCCCAATAAGTACCACCAATATCTTCAACGATGTCTTGTACTGAGAAAATTGCGTATCGTGATGGTTCATCACGCTTTGTTACTTTTACATAAGCTTTATTATCAGATGATGAACTAGCAATATATTGATATAGACCATCTAAGTTATTATTAAACGAGTCAGAATCAGCAATCCAAATCTTAGTAACAGCAGTAAACGTTGTGTTTGTTGCTGGTGAATTAAAGGTCATAAACCCGCCAGATGGGGCAGGAGATTCAGTTATGGCATTATTAAGTACGTATTGAACTATTGCGCCTGAATCGTCACCATTAAAACCTTGTAGACCTTGAATACCAGTATCACCTTGGATACCAGTTGTACCTTGAATTCCTTGTGGACCTTCGCGGCCTTGTAGACCTTGAATACCAGTATCACCTTGGATACCTTGTAAACCTTGTGGTCCTCTTCGTCCTTGGATACCTTGAATACCTAAGTCACCTTGAACACCCTGAGTACCTTGAATACCTTTTGGACCTTGGAAACCACGATAACCTCTTTCGCCTTGAATACCTTCTTGGCCTAGAGTACCTTGATTACCTTGTAAACCTTGAACACCTTGCTGCCCTTGAACACCTCTAAATGATCCGATGTTTACCCAATTGGTGCCGTCATAAATCCACAGCTCATCGTCTGTATCATCAATAACACCTTCACCAATATTAGCAGTTGGAAAACCTGTATTAAGAGTAGCTTGTGGATCGCCGCCAGCGTCTACGTCAGCTACTGAACCGATAATGGTAAATCCGGGGCCGTAATCTCCTTGTACACCCTGGTTACCTTGTATGCCAATATTACCTTGAGTACCTTGAGGGCCTGTTCCTAATGGCTCCCAAGTTGTGCCGTTAGAGTATCTTAACTCTCCGTTATCGGCATAAACTACAGAACCTTCAAAAGGTGCTGGATCAAGAGTAATTGGAAAGGCTACCGGTACGCCATGACCGATTAATAAATTCTTTCCTGTGAGTGTTCCAAATTTGGACATTTTACTTTAGTCTCCGTTTCTCATATTATATTATTTATCGTCGTTAGACAACGTCATCTTCTTCAGATTGGCCTAATGTGAATGATAACGTAGCATGTACTGCTAAGTCAGTATCCGATAAAACTTCTAGAGTATCTCCACTCTTCAAAAATTGACCGTTTAAAGGTATTGCTGTTGTTTCGTAAGCAGGTACCGGCATGTTTCTAATAACATAAAACTCTGCGTTAACATCTTCACGATGAAATCTTACATCGATATTTGCTGTATTTGCAGATACGTTACAGAATATGAGAGGTGAAATAATTTCACCAACACCTGGTTCGACAGTTGTACTACCACCAAATACTAATTCTGGAACCTCATATTGAGGTACTTCAACGAGTACTTGCCAGTTGGTAGATACGACCTTATTAATCGCTACCGGTTTTGCGTCCGGTGCCTGCGACGTTGTGATTGTTGTAATTGGCATATCTTTATCCTATTTAAATTGATGCTCTACTATTAGAAGCACGTCTTGCGAGTTTTCTAACAGATGATGTAAATGGTCGACCCTCAATTCTTCCTGTTCGACCGTTAATTCTTAATCCTCTGGCGAAGTACTGGTTATTCAATTCATCAGCACCTGACCATCTGATTCTGCCACCGTCTTCATTGAGTACCGAAGCAACCGCTGATATAGCAGCACCTAAGTTTCTGAAGTTCAATGGTAGAGCGTTTCTGTTAACACCTGCCGAAGCACCGTTGAACTGGTGAGCAATGGATTCAACTAGCGATCCGAATATTAATGTATTAGGTCTTAGTACGTTATCTTTCAGACAATCATTAAATAACCCTTCGATCATTAATGAGTGCTCTGAGTTAGGCGAATAATTATTAACAATGTTAGTTCTCATTCTATCCCAAGCACCAGTAAACGCGTCTAGAAGATCAGTATTATTTGCACCGTCTAGTACCCAATCACTTATATTACCATCCCAATAGTATATATTACCAGCGTAATAGTTAGTAGCGTAATCACTAGCAACAATGTATGCATGGTTTGGCTTCTGTCCTGTAATACCAGATAGATCTGATAATTGAGCAACTGAACCTTGATACTTAATTCCTTGAGTTGTTGGATTAAATACTGGGAAGTTATGTCTACCATTCCAATCAAAGAAAGCCGCAGTGTAAGTCATTGTTGCGTTTGAACTTCCTTCGTCTTGATATGTAGGTGCTACAACGTCAGGATTAAATTTCTCATACTTGAAGTCGTTACTAACAGCAGTCAATAAGTTTTTAGCATCACGTCTTGTTAAGTTAATGTCGATATACTTATAAGTCTTACCAACATAACCTACTGTCTTGTACTGTAGTTCTACTCTACGCTGAGCAATAATATTCTTAGCGTCTTCAAATACAGGATTCAGATAAGTTGGTTCTTCAAGTTTCGGTAAGTACTTAGTATCATTATTAAGTTGTGTATTGTAGAAGATATTAGCAAGTTTTTCAACCTTAATACTTTCAACAGTAGTTGCAACTTCTCCATTTTGTACTTGACCAGCGTATTCACCAATAACTATATCCTTACAGATTCTTCCAAGATGTCTGTAAGACTTAGCAGTTGGTATTCTTTGATCTTCAGGTAATCTATATACTTGATTCCAGAAGTAGAAATCCGCGTTCCATCTTGAAGCAGAGTTACCGCCAAAGTTTAAGTCATAACTGAATGCATCTAGGAGATAACCAGTATCTCTTCTGCACTTCGCTTTGTTATAATCGAGTACATCAAAGTTATTATTTATGAAGGTTGTTACATCGGATGCAAGCTCTTCAGTTTCATCATCGATTGTTATAGCAGCTGTAGTTAATTCAGAATCAATCCATGCAGTATTGCCTGATTCGATTGCAGGTAACTCATCAGTATCATCGGCTCTTATTACACCTTCAATATAAGCAACTAGTTCATGTACTCTTGTACCTTCAGCAGCTGTTGCTGGAGTACCTAAAGTATTTTGAGGTGTTATTGTATATAAGGTATTTGTAACATCAGTTTCTTGTACAACACCTTCAACAAGATCGCCCAAGATATTTAATATATCTGAGTACTGATTTCTTGTATCAATCGGTAATACTGAAACTCCATTCTCAAAGTAGATGCCAGCCGCTTGTCTTGTCGCAAAGTTTCCGCCGTATTGAACATCATGAGATATAGCGTCAACTACATAACCGATATCTCTTCTGCACTTGGCAGCAGGGAAACTCAATCCACTGTGTACGCTACTTAAATATGTAATTACACTTTCTGCTAATGTATCTCTTTGGTTATCAACTAAGTCTTTAGCAGTCTTATAATTATCTGCTACCCAAGTTTCTGATGGGAATATCATTTCTGGTATAGTGTTTCTGACTTCAATATTGTCATCAACAGCATTAGCAACTATCTTAACAAGATCACTTGCAGCTTTACACGTATTTGGATTAGCACCAACTTTAACTTTATCTTGAGTTTCAGTTGTTTGATAAGATTCTACACCATGCCAGTAATCGTATTGAGTTAGAATATCTCCAGTATAGAATACTGCTTCTTTAGGATGTTCAGTTGTTGTAATATCTACAGCACCACAAACATGTTCAATGACCTTGGCCATGTGTAAGAATGCATCTCGTGTACCCATTCTCTGCTCGATCTTTAATCCAGTATTTACAGCATTTTCGAAGTACATACCAGCTGTTTGAACTGTTGCACTGTTTCCGCCATATTGAATATCGTGTGATACTGCGTCGATAATATATCCAGTATCTCTTCTGCACTTATCTTCACTGAATGGTAAGACATCGTAGAATGTAGATACATACTCGATTAGGCCATCAGATACAGTTTCTTTAATACTATCAATTGCGTTAAACGCAGCTATTTGATCAGCAGTGTATGGCGAGGCAGCATTAGGTAACTCATAAGCCGGTGCCATTAACAATCCGTTGTCTTCTATAATTTGAGCACTTAGATCAAATAGTTCTTCACCATAAACACCTAGTAAAGATCCACCGGATGCTCCAGCCATATTTTGAGTAGCACCGTTACCAGAAGATTTAAGTCCACCGATATCTATGTCTTGTATAATTAATTCTGCACAATCACCAATGTGTCTAAATGCAGCATATGAAGGTTCGCGCTGATCTACAGGCAATCCAACATTAATACCATTTTCAAAGTATAGTCTTGTAAAGTTCAGAGTACCAAAGTTACCGCCGTGTTGTACGTCAAACGATATAGCGTCGATTAAGTAACCTAAGTCTCTTTCACACTTAGCAACATCGTAAGAATGTGAAGGTCTGTTAGCAGCTAACCAAGCAGTAATTTCAGCTTGTAAGAATGCTTTGTTATTCTGTAACTGAGATCTACCATTAACTCGGTTAATACTGATTGCATTAGAAGTATAATTAATCACATCAGCAGCACTTCTGCCTCTAGTCATAATGTCTATGATTTCGTCAAATGCTTCTGCAGTCTTAGTTTGAAGTGTTTGATCTGCTACTGCTTCAACTGCCATCTTCTTAGCAAATTCTATACCCTTAACAGTTTCAACTAATTGTTCGTTAATTACTTTATTAGTTCCAGGTGTTTCAATTCTATATGCAAGTCCGTTGTGAATTGCGTTATAGTTTGAACCAGTTAATACATCAACTTTAACACCGTCAAGAAGTAAACCAATATCGCGCTTACACTTATCGCCATCGAATGTGTAATAACGATCTTTAATATACCCTTGAACTTCTTCAATAACAAAGTTTCTGTTTCTCTGTAACTGAAGTCTTGCCATTGTTCTGTTAGGATCGAATGAAGCTTTAACCTTTGTAGGTAGTTCATCATCTTCAATATTAGTATAGTCAATAAAGGTAGCGATCGTATCAATTAAGTCGTGAGCCGCTGTAGCTGTAGCAACACTAACCGCTGTACCATCAGTATTAACATAAGGTGCAGTTTGTATTGAATCAGCAAGAGCAGAAACAAAAGTATGTGGTTGTTGACCTGAGCCACCATCACCAACATTCATTGTAATTGTGTTAGCACCAACCTCTGTAATTGTTACAGGTGCGTGGTAGAACGGGTGATGAGCTTGAGGTGAAGTGTGACTTTGTACACCGTCTCCCATATCACAGCTAAACGTAAATCCTTCAGGCTTTAACCAGATTTTATCACCAGCAATTAATGAGTGAGTACCAATGGTTGCAGTAAATACTCCAGTCGCAGGATTATACAACGCGTTAGTTGGAGTAAATCTCACACCGTTTGTTGTTGCATGTATTCCACTAATAACTTCAGCAGTAACATCAGATAATCTTCTGAAGGCAGCTTGTATTGGCTCACGTTGTTCACGAGGAAGAACATTAATTGCTTCTCTTAAACCTGATACATTAGCAGTATCTTCGTATTCAGATAGACGCTTGAACTGTCCTTTAACTTCGAGTGGCAATACGTTAGTTGATCGCTGCTGTTCGTAATCAGCACTTTCTGAATCAAATCGCTTGAAGTAATACTCAATATTTTCTAGAGTATTTTCGTTTCCGCCGTATTCAATATCACGAGATACTGCGTCGATAATAAATCCAACATCACGAGTACATTTAGATATTGCAATTGGTAATCCGTTATGCTCATCTCTTAAGTATTCGATAACAGACTCTTGTAAGTTTTCAGTCATACCGTCAATTCTATTAACAGCAGTAACCATTGCAACTTCAACTGAACCTTCGTTAAGATGTGGAAGATTATCTAAATTGTTATCTCTAATAATTTGTGTAGTTACATTAACACCTGCTCTTGCAGCTTCAGCAACCTCAACACCAGCATCTGTTAGTGAAACATCTTGTGTTTCAGTATTACCGGTTGTTGGAGTAACTGCTACATCTCTTACAATGTTATAACAAACATTTGCAAGATGCTCCCAAGTTTTAGCAGTAGGTAGTTTCTGATCTTCAGGTAATACACTAATTGCATTTTCGTAATATAATCTTGAGAAGTTAACAGAAGCAGCATTTGAGCCGTACTTAACATCCCATACTAAAGCATCAATCATGTAACCAGTGTCTCTTTCGCACTTAGCTACATCGTATGTTAATGATGGGAACTGATCAGCAATATAAGCAGTAACTTCTTTTTGTAAGAAGAGTCTGTTATTAATTAATGCAGTAGCACCAGTTGTATGGTTAACAGTTAAGGCAGCTTCATCACCGTAACTAAGAGCGTCAGCATTTGCACGACCGTTTGACATAATGTCGATAATTTCATCGAATGAAGCATTAGCTCTTGTAAGTGCAGTTCCTGTTACTGAAGGATCAGCTGCAACTTGTGCTTTAAGATAGTTGATCGCTGCAACAGTTTCTGTAAGTTGTTCGTATATAACTCTATTAGCACCTTCAGTACCGATAAGATATCCTAATCCCATAAACACTGCGTGGTAGTTAGAGTTAGTAGCAAGGTCTCGTCTAACTGCATCTAAAATAAATCCAGAATCTCTTGAGCACTTGTTACCATCGAATACGAAGTATTGACTTTGTAAGTAAGTAACAACATCAGCAGCAAGGAAGTCTTTGTTGTTCTGTAGATATTCTCTTGCTAATTGACCTTGACCGTTTGTAGATACATGAGTTACAGCGTGCTTTTCACAAGATACAAACGTATGAGTACCACCAGTGGTTGCACCTAGATTAACAGTAAATGTGTCTGTTGTAACTGCAGTAATCTGCATTGGTCTTCTATAGTTAACATCACCTTTTCTTGGGTATGAATGTTCAGTTGCATCACTGTCAAGTGAACAAGTAAACGTGAAACTATATGGTGCAAACTCTACCCAATCGTCAGTTGTTAAACCGTGATTTTCTATTGTTACTACACTGTCACCAGTTGCAGGAACAAATGTTGCAGTTGAAGGTGTAAGATGTTGTATTTGAGAAGCAGGATCAGTAAATACTAGAGCGTCTGCATCAATAGCTCCAACTTCAGCTCTTACAAATGTATGTACTCCACCAGTACTTGCTCCAACTTGCATTGTAATCGAGTCAGATGTCACTGAGTCAATCATAACAGGAGTCATATAGAATGAGTGGTGTGCAGCAGGTGCAGGATGTTCAGTTACATTGTTGTCTAAATCACAAGTAAATACTATTGAGTTAGGCTTGAACTGTACATGATCACCAGCAGTTAAATTGTGTTGACCGATCGTTGCAACGAATACACCAGTAGCAGCATCGTAAGTTGCATTGGTTGGTGTATAAGATGAGATGTATTTCTTAGTCTTAATGTTATTTGCAATTGCTGATACAAAAGTATGTGGTGAAGTATCAGAAGACGTTCCAACATTTACAGTAACTGTGGTAGCTGTTTTAGAAGCAACTACTACAGGCTTTTTATATGCAGGATGTTGTCTTTCACCTTGTATAGCGTTTGTTAAAGCAGAAACAAATGTATGTACTCCGCCTCCATCAACAACAGAACCAACATTAGCTGTAATACTTGTAGAATCAACAGCAGTTAACTTAATCTTTTTCTTCCAGAAAGGATGATGTGCTTCAGGAACAGGATGCTGTGTTGCGTTTGCATCCATTTCACAAGTAAATACAATACTCTCTGGTGCTATTTCAATCTCATCACCAGCTTTTAATTTATGAGCACCAATAGTTGCATTAAATACTCCAGTAGCTGGGTCGTAAGTTGCATTGGTTGGTGTGAAGTTAGAAATAGTCGTTGTTGGATATGTATATTCTGCAACGTTACCATCAGTATCACAAGTAAATGTCATGCTGTCAGGTGCAATTATAATTTCATCACCAAGTTGTAAATCGTGAGCACCAATAGTTAGTACAGTTAAACCACTATTTGGATTATAAGTTGCAGTTGAGGTTGTGTATGTTTTACCAGTACTTTGTAGAATACCTGTAATCTTATCGAAAGCTTCATTACTTCTAAATCCTGAAGCATTATCGTCGATACTAACCATGTGAGTTATTGAGTTATCTAATGCAGATACAAATGTGTGAACATTAGTTCCGCCTGTTCCTACAAACATTGTAATCGCAGTTGCAGTTACTGACTCAATAGGACATGGGTGATTATAATAAGGATGTCCGGCAGCAGGTACAGAATCATTCTGAACTCCACTTCCTGTATCACAACTAAATGTAACACCACCAGCTAAGAACTTAACGTAATCTCCAGGATGTAATCCGTGCTTACCAATAGTTGCTGTAAACATTCCAGTTACAGGATCGTAAGTAGCACCTGTTGGTGTAAAGCTTAAACCAATTCCTTTAGCAGGAGTAATTGCGTTAGCAACAGCTGATACGAAGGTGTGAGGATATTGTCCTGCTCCACCATCTCCAACATTCATTGTAATAGTTGTATCAGTTACACCAGTAATTGGGCAAGGTGTTTGCCAATATGGGTGATGTGATTGTGGAGAAGTATGATTAACTTCACCAGCGCCCATATCACAACTCATTGTAATACCGTTATCAGCAAGCATTATATAATCGCCAACTGCCATACCGTGATTACCGATAGTTGCTGTGAATACACCTGTTGCTGGGTCGTAGGTAGCGTCTGTTACTGTAAATCCGCTTTCAGTATTATTAAGATTAACTCTTGATTTGAGTTCATTCATTGCACCGATAGTTTCTACTAACTGATCGTTAATAACATTATCTGCAAGTGTTGTACCTGAACGATAAGCAATACCAGTTTGGACTGCGTTATAGTTAGAACCTGTTAAGATATCACGTTCTACAGCAGGTAAAATATATTTTGTTGTGTCTCTACGACATTTCTTAGAGTCATATAAGAAGTATGTGTTATCAATATAACCTTCAACATAGTCTTGTAAGAATGATTTGTTAGATTGTAATTGCTTACGCGCGTTTCTGTTATCAGCAGCGATTGAAGCATCATTGCTCCATCGTACGTCACTACCTAAAGCTGATACAGACTTCGATAAGGATTCAACAAATCTGTGTTCATCTACAATTGCAGATGCTCCAACATTAATTGTAATGGATGTTTCGTTAGCGCCTAATACTTCAACTGGAGTTCCAGCAGCAGGGTCACTAGCTCTTGGATAAGCATGTCTTGTTGTATGATTATCTCTAGCACAAGTAAATACAAGACCACCAGTTCTAAGAAGTACCTTTCTGCCAGTACTTAATCCATGACTTGAAGCGATCGCTTGAGGAACTGCTGAAACAAATGTGTGTACTTGCTGACCGTTAGGACCACCTGCACCTACATTCATCGTAATAGTATTACCAGCAACACCAGTAATTAAACATGGTTTGTTATAGAATGGGTGATGAGCTTCAGGTACTGCGTGATTCTGTACACCAGCTCCTGCGTTACAACTAAATGTTACAGACTCAGGCTTGAATCTAATATAATCACCAACTTTGAGTTCGTGAGTACCGATAGTTGCAGTAAATACTCCAGTAGATGGATCGTATGTAGCATTCGAAATATTAAACTTTTTACTTGATGTTAATTTAATAACTGATTTACCAGTAGCAGCATCGTAAGTTGCACTAGTTGGAGTATATGCTGTATTGTTATTTTGAAGTATTTCTAAAATCTCATCAAAACCAGCATCTAGTCTTGTAGATGCTTCGTAAGAATCACCATCAACTAATTTGTTCGTTTGATCTTTAAGACGCTTATATGCAGCAACAGTTTCGTTATTTTGATTTTCCATAACAGTTTTTGCTGCAGCCATGTAATATGCTTCACCGGCAGTAACTGAGTTAAAGTTTGTATCAAACAACATGTCATTTTTAACAGCAGGTAAGATATAATCAGATACATCACGTCTACATGCTTTGCTATCGTATGCATAAAATTCTTCGTTATTTTCAATCCAATCAATTAATGTGTCTGTAATATATTCTCTGTTGTCTTGCAATAATTCTCTAGCAGCAACTTGTGGTTTAGTTGTATCTTGCCAGATAATTGGATTCATATTTTCTTCACCATACTCAACCACGTTGTATAGTTCTGCAAAACTTGTATCTATTCTTGGATTAATCTCTGGGTTAGCATCAGCAAATATATCTTTAACACGAGCTTGTACATATTGGTTAGCACCTAATGTTGCTTCAAGCTGATCGCCTACAACTTTAGATGATATTGGAGATCTGTAAGAAATACCAGCTAATCTACTCCAGTAGTTAGAATCTACTGCAATGTCATAACCAACACCGTCCAATATAATACCAGTATCACGTTCACATTTAACTGAATCGTAACCAGTATAATCTAATCCACCGTTTGCTGTATTAGCAGTTAAGTAACCTACCATATCTTCAATGATGTCATCAGCGTTATCAGATAGAGCTTCACCAAATACTGTGTTACCAACTATTGAAGCTGTAGTATTTTTAGGTTGGAATACGTTAGTAGTACCCTTAGCTCGCATTGATATATCACCGAACTGAGTACCTGAGTTGTTCAGTGTCATCTGGCCGCCGTTTAGGGCGTAGAATGCACATCGTACGAAGATAGATAGAGAACCGATACCGTTAACACCAGCTCCATCTCTAGCAACGTAACCTAAACCGTTTTGAGTACGAGGTGTGAAACCAAAACATAATACGTAAGTATATAGTGAATCTGGGTCAAGTACTCTTCTGTCTGCAAGTACACAACCACCACCACGACCAACCGCTCTGTTAGGGAAGTCATCAATACCGATCGACTCGACAGTAGCTGTACCACCTGACTCGGTAGTTATAGTATCGCCGACTGCAAAACCTTGATTATTTTTAAGGTTACGAACTCTAATTTTACGGTATGTAGCAATATCTCCAGCTACACCTTTTAGAGCATCTTGTGAATCGTCCCAAGATAAGTAACCAATAGCACCAGATGAGAATACAACCTCATCATCTAAATTAAATGCACCAGTTAAACCTGCTTCTAAAGTAAATTCTCTACCTAAATCAGCAAGAGTACCTTTTGAGTTATAAGGATTAAGTGGTGGTTCAACATCTTGACGTAAGAAGTTAGATAACTGAGTACTATCTCTTAAGTAAGGTGAACGTAATAGTTTGGCGCCAGGTCGATAAGCAATCGCGAATCCACCCTCTGGGAAGTCAAAGTTATCAACTTTAAAGTTTTGATAACCGAATCCTTGAACATAACAACCAGAACCAACTAAGATTCCGTTATTGTTTTCATATCCAGGAAGTAATTCGATAACAGTAGCATACTGACCAGCTGTTGAAGTACATGAACAATCATCAGGTAATTGGAGATTACCTTTAGTATAGTATGTTCCAGGGCCAACTGAAATGTGAACAGCGTTGTTAATAGCGTTACGATTAAGTTCGCCACCAGCTTTTTCTAAACAAAGTTCAAATGCTTTTTCTAATGTTCTAACCGGCTCTAGCATTGTGCCTGGGTTGTCGTCATTACCAGAAGCAGCGTCTACATTAACTTTAAGTCCTTGAGCAGTTTTCTTTGAAACTTCAGAATAAAGTTGGTTGAAATTAATTTGTTCTGTTTCACCAGTTCTTTCGTTTCTGATTGCAAAGTAGGATTCATCATCCATTGGAGCTTCAAATTCTTTATTGAGATCCATGTCGAAGTCGACAAGTTTGGAATTGTCAATCGTACCACCAGAGAAGGTTGAACCAGATACCGCACCATTCTCAAACGTTGAATTATTTGCACCAAGACCATCAGCAGATGAACTACGGATTGTCATATTGGTAGCAACAACATTTTCCATTGTACCAGTAAATTCAGTATTAGATATTGTACCATCAGTAAATACTGAATCATCAATGGTTGAATTAGTCAGTACTACATTATTACCTGTGCCTTCGTTAAACTCAGAATTAGTAATAACTACATTATTTGCAGTACCGTCATTAAATGTTGAGCTAGTGATTGCTACATTATTTGCAGTACCATTGTTAAACTGAGAATCTGTAATTATGTTGTTAGCAGCTGTACCATCGTTAAACGTAGATGAAGTTAGATCAATCCTTTCACCAGTTGAATCTGCTAATGTGCCATTAGTAAATGACGAATTTGTCATTGTAATATTATTAGCTGTGCTATTACTTAATGCACCATCGTCGAATGTTGATTGAGTAATTGTAATGTTATTAGCAGTACTATCGGCTATACTTCCATCAACGAATTCTGAATTAGCAATATTCGTATTAGTAACAGTACCGTCATCAAATGATGATAGTGTAATAGTTACATTGTTTGCAGTAGAATCAAAGATTTCTCCATTCGCAAATGTGGAGTTAGTAATATCTACGTTATCTGCAGTACCATCGTCGAATGACGAGTTTGCAATTTCTAAATTTGTACCAGTTGAATCTGCTAATGTACCATCGGTAAACGATGATGAAGTGATCGTAATGTTATTAGCAGTAGAATTAAAGATTTCTGTATCTCTAATCGTGCCACGTAAGAAGTCCGTATCTTCAATGTTTGAATTGTCGATCGTAACATTGTCAAGCGTCGAATCGGACATCTCAACACCAGAGATCGTTCCACCAGTAATGGTAATACGATCAAAGATCTCGTACTGAATAGCCTGTACAAGTTCTTTTCTTGTGATATTCTTGGTACCGTCGTCACCTTGAACAAGGTTAACAATGACAAGCAGGTCTTCCGACCTGGTATTTGCACCGGTAATGGAACCTAGTTCTGAAATCTTTGACATTTAGTCTTTTCCCTTATTTTATCTATTATTTATTAGGTCAGTACACTAGTACTCATTACGATTTTAACTGATCTTCTAAATCATTAACTTTCTCTTTCAATTCCTTAATCCCTTCAATTAAGAGTGGGATAATTTGATCATATCGAACGGCCTTGTAAGTGCCACCTTCTCTTTCGTGGTCAAATACAACATTTGGAAGTATCTTCTCAACTTCTTGAGCAACAACGCCTGGAACTGTTTCGTCAGGTTTGTTTTTATAATTAAATGTGTAACCACTAATTTCACTAATCTTGTCTAGTGGTTGTTCAATAACTTTTAAATTCTCTTTTAATCTTTCATCAGATGCACTGTATGCAGTAACAACATCACCAGTTGCTAGTATTTCACCAGTAACTGTTAAAGTACCTGTCATATCATGGTCACCGGTTTGATCAATATCACCAGTAACTGTTAAAGTACCTGTATAAGTATCATCAGCATTACTTCTTAGGAATGATGTAGCAGCTAAACCGCCGAGAGTATCAGCATCTCCGCCACCACCTTCTCCTACAAAATCTGTATCGTTAACCCAAGCATTTTGAGATGAGCTATATTTTAATACTTGACCGTTTGAAACATTTGTAAGTGTAACGTCTGTGACATCATCAAGTGCAACAGATGATACAACACCAGTTAATTGAGAACCATCACCAATAAAATTAACAGCAGTAACGTCTTCAATTGCTGTTAAATTAGGTACGGTTAACATGCCGTTAGTTGCTAGATTAAATTTATCAGCTCCAGCACCAGTGTCGATAATAAAATCACCACTATTATCTTTAAGACCAGCAGCCCAACCTAAACTTCCGTTTGTAAAGGTTATCTGTCCGCCAGTACCATTTGAAACGATAAGAGCTTCTTGAGAAGTACCATTAATTCTTGTTTGAGCATTAATAGTAACTGGTTGTCCACCAGTTTGTGGCCCGATATTATCAGCTTGTAATAAAGTACCAGCAATAACATTCTCTGCAGTAATATCACCGGTTAGTATCACATCACCGTCTGTAGTATCTCCGCCTGCAGTAACAGCATCGGTTCTGATAACTTCTACAACTTCATTAGTTTTTTGAAGCCAGTTCTGGAACGTCTGGGTGATTAAGATATCTTGTATATTGGGTTTAGCCATTACTTGTTTTCCAGTTTTTCAATTCGTTCGTATATAGAGATAATGCTACGCTTGATGTCCAGAATATCATCTTGTAGTTTATCTACTTTACGATAATAATTCCGCTCTACTTTATATTTATTCAGCGCGGACACATCTGTGTTTACAATTGCCCCAGATCTTTTATCTCTTTCTATATTACTCATCGTATTATGCCTATGTTAGAGCTATAGCTCTATAGTCTCTTAGTGTAGGCGCATTATGAATATTAGTTGAAGTTAAAGCAATTTTAATCTTAAACTTCCTAAACTCGTTAAATGTACCATTAGTTGAAGTATATGTATGAGCTCCACTAGGTAGACCGCCTACTTTATTAGCTGCAGGTATCTTATATTGGAACTCTCTGTAATCTTTAATATTAGAAGTAGATGAGAATGTACCCACACCTCTAAACATTTCTAACTCAGTCCAACCTATAGAATCTAAGTCTGATGAGTCAAACGCATTTTGAGCTTTAACGTATACTTTAATATCTGAATTGACTGGTCTGTAACCCGTTAATATAACATTAAGATCTTCAGCATCTAAATCACTAGCAAGTTCTATAACTCTAGAAATATAATTACTTGATTCTGCAGGATCTGAATTTAAAGTATATTGATAACCAATTAACTTGGATGTTTCAATATCAACAAATGGTGTTGAAGTTACATTACTTCCATTTGTTAGATTCACAGTAAAGTCAAAAGCTTTAGCACCAGTTGGATCATTAGACTTACTATAAACTATCACGCCTTGGTTAGAGAAGTGATTATTATCGTTAAACGCTAATGCAGTATTATATGTAGTATTTAGGTCAGTTGGAGAAACAAGTGTACCTTCCAGTGTTGTGGCCGATACTGAATCATTTGCTCTCATAATCATTGGCTGAACATAACTGAGGTTAACGTTATCTACGGTTACAATACTTCCAACAACCTTACTATCAGCACCAGTAATAGGATTTTCTGCAGCACCAGTATTTGAATCGTATGTAGTAACTGTGAACTGTTTTACAGCCGTTGCGGAACTCTTTTCGAGTTGCAATTTACTTGGATTTCTTTTATCGTGGTTTGAGATATCACCTTTTACTACAGGTATAATTGCAGCTGCAGGAGCTGAAGGATAAGGCCATGGTGATTTAATAATAATTGTATTTGCATCTGAAATATTAACAATCTCAACAATTTGAATATTATTACCTGTGCCAGTAATTTTAATAAAGTCACCGATAACATAACTCTGATCAGCATTTGACTGAGTTATTGTTGTACTATTTAAAACAACACCACCAGTTGCAGCTGTGGAACCAGTCAAAGCTTTATTTTGGTAAATAGCTTCACCAGGAATAAAGTAGTTAGAAACAGAAGAAGGTGTAATATTATTTAATGTTAAGAACTCGTTATCATTATTAGTTAATGTAACAGAACCAGTTGAAGCACTGAAGTTGTGTCTTCGTAAAGTGAACTTCATATCTTCGTCTTGGTAAGATTGCCATGCGCTGTTGTTTGTTGAACTGAATAATACACCGTCACCCCAATCCTGCACGATCGCAGTTCCTTGAGATGCGCCAGGTGTTAAGTCAAGGCCACCAACTTTAGATATGTATACTAAATAGTTAGGATCAGAAGCATCAGGCTGTAATACTAAACAATATTCTTTTTCAACATCAAGTCGTATTGGTGCATCAAAAGCAAATGTTGTTGCTACTGAAGCGTCATCACTAACAGATGAAGTTAATTGACTTGGTAATTTGTGTACCTTAGAGAATGGAACTACTTGGTTTGTTGGGAAACCGTTAATAACTTCACGTACTTGTAGAGTAATACCGTTTTCTGCAGAAACACGTTTAAAGAATACATCAATATTAGATAGATAAACACTGTTAGACCCTAGTCCCATACCTTTCTTAATAAAGAATGTTTGAGCAATAGGATCACGGCCACCAACACGACGTGTTACATTTCTGAATGTCGTTGTTGTATTAATATCAAACGTTGGTGCACGTGTTGAAGTTGTAAGAGATGATTTCTCAACAGAGAAGTTATAAGCACGGTATGTTATAAACCCTTTAGATGTTGCACCACTGTCAATACTTGAATATTGGTCAACGTCAACAATTTCTAAAATTCGATCTCCGACATAGAATGTTTCAGCAGGTAAGTGGAATATTGCTCTTATAACACCGTTTGAATCAGTCTTAACTGAAGTAATACCTTTATCGCCATATCTTTCAATATCTTCTACTAAATTGGCAGTAGGTGTACCTTTAATAATATGAGCATTAACATCAACTCCATCAAAGAAGAAGTAATGATCAGTATCAGGTCTTAATCCTGACATATAAATTTTAATATCACGAGAAGACATAAATGGTTCAAATGCAAAGTTAGATACAAAATCACCAACTGGAGTATTAATAAGATTTTCACCGACTTCAATAGTTTGTTGTCTTGTTGTAATTTGATCTGTAGCAAAACCAGCTCCACGTCGACCTGTGCGTTCGAAGTCAATCTGTCTTATTGATGTATCAGTCATTGGAAGGAATCTTTGAATATTATCAACAAAATCTTCGAAGTAACTTGTAAGGTCAATATCTAAACTAACTGGGTTTGTAGTAGTATCGTAAGCAGCATCGTATGGGGGTGAGATAATACCTTCACCAACATATTTGTAGAAGTTACTTACACAGTTTCTAAAATCAGTAGCGTATGGCTGGTCTATTATATCAACATTTGAATCTCTTGTCAAGGTTGCAACCTGACCCTTAGCTGTGCTTGGGAAGATTGTTGCTCCAGCGCTTGTCTTATATTTAAGATCAATTGGGAATGTATTAACTTCTGGTGTTAATATTTTCTGAGCGAATGGAACGGCTGCTCTAAACTCTGGGTTACCAACATCTGCTAAACGTAAATCATTAAATGGATCTACAACAAAACCATTCTTAAATCTTGACAATCCGTTCTCATCAAGTATTGTTAAATTCTGTGTGTCAGATTCTAATTGATTTAACGAGATGTAATAAGCCATGTTGTCAATCTTCTTCTCTAAAGAATGAAGATCTTTCATCGTGTAATTTTTAATTCCTGTTGGAACCATACTAATAGCGTATTCGCGTTTTCTTTGTGTGTCTGCTTGACGAGATGATAAAGCAGGGAAACCAGGAATTGTTACATTAGCAATTGCAAGTTTATCGCTTTCGATTTGAACAGGTGCAGGTATCTTTGATTCCTTACCTTTAACTATTTTAATCTCACCATAAGAGTCACAGACAATAGTATCAATACGCGCAAGGTAATGTTCGATGTCTGTTGTGATTCCGTCTTGAGCAGCAGGTATTAAAGGTGCACCGAAATCAGAGAACGTTGCAGTTAAGAAACCAACTGCGTTTGTAATTGGTCCTGCTAATATAACAGTAACATCGCCATAACCAACTGCAGTATCTTTGTCACAATGAGGCCTGAAATCTATACAGTCACGAAGGTTAAAACGTCTACCAGAGTCACTTGTATGTACCGGTATGTCATTTCTATCAAGGGTATTCGGATAACTATTAATATTAAAGAAGTAGCTACCAGTGGAAGGAGAGATCTCAAATACTTTT
>Ga0206682_10002026_pt1 | contig 19045 bp, 14 predicted proteins | sample M240m12015metaG_FD_155444 | JGI IMG/M metagenome (GOLD analysis project Ga0206682, IMG submission 155444) | Ammonia-oxidizing marine archaeal communities from Monterey Bay, California, United States - M2 40m 12015 | ecosystem: Environmental > Aquatic > Marine > Intertidal zone | place: USA...
AAAACAGATCAAACCTGAGCTATTGAAAAAATTAAAATCTTTAACAGTACGAAGAAAAAACGGTCTCTATTTATTTGATTAGGTGCCAATGTAATTTTATATTACATTTTGATTTAAGCCATAAATTACGTTGAAAGAAATCTCTCTTGAGTAAAATGAATTATAAGAATGATTAAAAGATATAACTTCTGCCTCATCTTCATTTATTTAATATCCTTGAGTGCTCGAGGACAAATCAAAGGGGTTGTAACTGATGAAAGTAATAATGCCCCCATAGAATACGCCACCATTATATTAAAAAAAGGAGGGGAAATTTTGGATGGAACCATTTCAAAACCCGATGGCAGTTTTCTTTTCCTTGTGATCCCTAAAAGTACCTTTTCCATTGAAGTTTCCTTTTTAGGCTATCAAACTAAAGAGACGGAGGGCTTTAAAATACAAAAAGATAATCTCTTCGATTTGGGAACAATTGGTCTGCAACCCTCTCAAAATTTACTAGATGAAGTAGTACTTCAAACCAATACCGCTGCGATACGAAATAAAATTGATCGGCAGGTATATTCGGCAAGTGAATTTTCGACCGCAAGGGGGGGTACAGGTATTGACCTCATCCGAAACTTACCTTCGGTAAGCATCAACGGAATGGGAGAAATCAGCGTTAGGGGCAGTAGTGGTTTTGTAGTGTTATTAAACAACAAACCCATACAATCAGACATTCAAAATTTACTGAGTCAAATTCCCGCCAACAGTGTTAAAAATATAGAAATCATTACCTCTCCTTCCGCTCAATTTGACGCGGAGGGAAAAGCAGGAATTATTAATATTTTAACCCTGAAAAATGCGCTGCAGGGAGATTATTTCCATGTCAATACGCTTTTAGGTGCCCCCTCGGTAGAAAGGTATGAAAATGAGGAAAACGTCCAACGTTATGGAGCAGATATCACTTACAATACCGTTCGGGAAAAATGGAATTTTTCCTCTGGATTCAGTTTTCAAAGAAATGATATTTCTGGTCGAAGAGAAGGCGATGTTTATACAATAATTGGTAACAAATATACCCGATTTCCCTCCGATGGTGAGCGTAGTTTTGACGAAATAAATTACTCTGGAAGGCTGACAGCGGATTACCAATTTTCCAAGAAAGATCAATTTTCTCTTGGGGTTTTTGCTGGCAAAAGAACTAAAGAGCGAACAGCCGATATTCTTTATTATGCCAATAACGGCATCTCTGAAGAAACCGACTATCAACTTCAATACTTCAACGAGAACCTCAGGATTAGAAAAAGTGATTTCGTTATAGCAAGTTTTGACTATGATCATCGTTTTGAAAATTCAGCTCAATTACATACATCCTTTCTTTATGAATACACTCTTTTGGGAGGGCCTACTACAAATAGGAACTTAATGCATCCCGATCATTCTATCGTCTATCAAGATGAATACAATACCAACGACAATCCCCTCTTCGGTTTGCGTATCAATATAGACTATGAATTTCAACCTATTTCTATAGGTACTCTAAAAATAGGTTACCAGTTACGAAACCTCGATCATAAGGGTGATTTTGTTTACGAGCGAAAAAATAATAATACTCAGCTTTTTGAATTAGTACCTGAATTTTCAAGTGAGGTAAATCTAAAGCGATCCATCCATGCCACTTATTTGCAATACAACGGACAGTTTGAAAAATGGGATTTTGCCGCTGGGCTTCGTCTAGAAAATATGGAAAGAAACCTCTCTTTAAAGGACAAAACAGGACAAGTAAATGAAGATTATTCCTTGGGTTTTACAAAGTTTTTTCCTTCGGCCAGTATCAATTATCAATTGAAAGATAGGGCTTCAGTAGGTCTTGCCTATAGTAAAAGAATTGAACGAACCACTACTTTTAAGATGAACCCCTTTCCAGAAAGGGAACATTCCGAAACCTTGGAACAAGGGGACCCTAATCTCCAACCTGAAATGATCGATCAAGTAGAATTAAAGTTCCAGTTTAAAACAAAAAAAAGAAACCTATATAATACCGCATTATACCTCCGAAATATTGATAATTTGATTAACCGGGTCAATACAGTTTATAACGACACCATTTTGAATCGTATCTATTCAAATGTAGGTAAGGCAAAAGTTTTAGGTAGGGAAGTGAGCGCTGAATACTCCTTTGGCAAAAGATTAAAAATTCTTTTCTCTTCCAATTCCTCCTACTTTTTCATCAAAGGGTCTTTTGACAATATTGAAGTTGATAAAAAAGGTTATGTTTCCAACTATAACTTAAACTCAACCTATCGATTTTCTGACCGTTCTTTCGCACAATTTAATTTCAATTACCTTTCCAGAAGGTTAACGGCTCAGGGGGAAGATTCCCAATTCTATTCACCCAACTTAACACTAAGCAATCGCTTTTGGAACGATCAACTCACCGCTACCCTTCAATGGAAAAACATTGATATGGGACTGATGAATACGAACGAGCAGCGCATTACTACCCAAAGAGAGGGTGCATTTTACACCACCACCAATTATGTCTATGAAGTAGATGTAATCTTGCTGAGCTTGAGTTATAATTTTAACAATCGAAAGAACACCGCCAAATTTATAGACAGCGAATTTGGTAAAAAAGAGTTCTAAAGTTTGTGAGAACCATCACAAAAAGGCATGTCTTTGGACTTGGTACACCCACAAAGGGTAAACCTGTTTCCGTGTTTGATGGGATTTCCTTCCATGTCGGTCAAGTGTACTTTGCCTTCGACCACAATTTGTCCTTTTGCTTTTCTGTAAATCCTTGGGGTTCGCTCTTCGTTAGCATCTGATGTCATATTTATTTAGGGAATATCGTTTATATAATCTATCCTTCTGTTGACCAGATCATTGGGCCGGTCGTACCACTCTGGTGGAAAAATTTCTTTTTTAAGGTTAAATTTTAGGTGGGGCTTTGAATTTTTAATTAGGGCAAGGCTGTTGAGCATCAAGTTGGCTTCTGTTTCCGATTTAGCTTTTTTCATTAATTCGTTGATAACTTTGACATCAACCGGTTCTGAATACAACGCCAAGAACTCCAAAGCACGCATTCTGACCAAGTTTTCAGTGTCGTTTTGGAGTAATTTTTCAATTTTAGGGAGCAGCACTTTTGCAACTTCTCCAAAAGAAGTACAAACGACCAAACCCCAATAACGCTTCCATGGATTATTATCGTTCAAAGCCTTTTCAATTTTTCCTACAACTTGATTAAACGGTGTCAAATTAAGGTCAGCAATAGCCATCAACTCCTTGATTTCCTCTTGCTGTTTTTGTCCAAAAGCAACAGGATTTTCGAACCCATTTTCCAATAAAAAGGATTCGGGGTAAAAACTCAAATCAGGAAGGGCTAAAAGCTTTTCTTTTAACTGCTCTCTCAGTTCCACTAAAGTGGGGCGATATTCTGGATTTGTCGATAGATCATTTACCTCGTGTGGGTCTTGCTCCAAATCGTACAATGCCTCGGCACTTCTCGGTTCAAAAAATTGCCGCTGTTCTGCACTGAGCTTTCCTGTATTGTAAAGTATCTCCCATTCTTGAAAAGCTAACATTTTATAACGGTAAAAATTGAACAATGCATCAACATTAAAAGGCTGATAATTCCTAATGTATTTATATTTCCCCACCCTTAGTGTTCTGACTAAATCATATTTTTCATCAAAACGATCGGCATGGCCCAAGGCTGTGTTTTTGGTTTGAACTTTGGAAGCTTCTGAAAATTTTCCCATGACAGCTGTCCCATCTATATTTTTGGGAGGAGTTATTCCCGCAAGGGAAAGCACTGTAGGAGCAAAATCGATAAACGCTACAAAAGTTTTTGCCCGTGATCCCCTGCTGTGATGAAATAGATGCTTCCATTTTTCAGGGACGTAAACCACCAAGGGAACTTGCAGGCCACTTTCGTAGGCATATCCTTTACTGCGAGGGAGCACGCCTCCGTGATCACCAAAGTAGAAAATGATGGTGTCGTCCATAAGGCCCTGCTCTTCTAGATCAGCAATGAATTTGCCCATCTGCTGATCTGCCATTAAATGCCTGTTTTGAAAATGATAATAGGAATACCGAAAGGTTTTGGTATCAGGATGATAAGGGAAAACCTTGATGTGATCCAAGTCTTCATCAGAAGAATCGTCAATGTCTTTTTGATTGAAATGTAAATTTCCCTCATGGGTTACCGTATGATTTTGCACATGAAAAAAGGGCTGACCAGGCTTGCGGTTTTTATAGCTTGCTTTTTTTGAAGATTCGTCCCAAACTCCATCTGGGAGAATAAAGTTGTAGTCTTGTTTATGATTATTGGTGGTGTAGTATCCTGCCTGTTTGAGATAAAATGGAAAGGGCATGATTCCTTGGGGTAGGGGAACTTGCTTAGCTTTTCGATGGAATTGGGTGAAAATCCGTAGGGCGTAGCAGCCCGTAATCAATGTACTTCGGGCAACGGAACATACTGGTGCATTGGAAAAGGCATTGTCAAAAACTATACCCTGTTCCGCTAGTTTTTCAATTGCGGGCATGGAAATGCCTTCCTCATGGTACAATTTCATTTGATGGGGAGAGTTATCCTCTGTTGTTAGCCATACAATATTAGGAGATGACTGATCATTCGAATCGCATACGGAATGAATCAGTAATAGCGCAAGTAATAGTATTATTCGCATGGGTTAAAGCTGAGAATAAGGCATAGGGTTTAAAAAAACTCGGGTAATGGAAGAACAACAACTGTCTTTATAGGCAGGGTCACTTTTCAGTCTTGTCCAAGTAGGGTGGTCAAAAAACTGTCCCCAGTTTTCATTGCGTTCTTCCAAACTTTCAAAAGAAAGCATATAAGTCAAACAAGGCATTCGATCTCCTGCAATTTTATTTCCAAAGAAGACAGAACCAAAATCCAACTCATCGAATAATTTTAATTCTCCCTCGTTGAACATTTTGACTTTTCGACGGTAGGCATCCTCAGAATGACTCTCATAGGTTCGCAATTCGAAAAAACGGTTTTTGTCGTCTGGTTTGAACATTTCTGGCATGCCCCCAAAAGCTATATAGAGGGAAGTTTGATATCGGTTGAACATGGGTTTGCCGACAGGGTTGAGTTCCACAGATGCTTTTTGAATTTTAGAATCCACAGACATGACTTTCCGTGCCTTATGATAGGTCTCTAGATTGGCATAAGGAATAAAGACGTATATTTTTCTGGGAAGATCTTCTGAGACTTCATTAAATACTCCTATGTTTTTGATGCCATGCTCATTCAAAGCTGGAATAAAGTGATCTTTAAAATAGGTGTTAAAGCTTTTAAGACTAGACGATTGGAAAAGTTCATAAGTTCTAATTTCATAAACTTCTTTTTGTCCAAAAAGACTCATTCCCCCAAAAAGTGCAATTAAAAAGAGTGTTTTTTTCATATTGAATAATTAACGATTGTAAATATAAATTTTTTTAATTAGCATGCTAAAGCTTGCCCTTTTAATAAATTATTTTTAAAAAATCAAAAAAATGAATTTTGGATAAAAAAAGATGTTTTTTGTCTTAAATGGAGCAACATGAAGGGAAAATATCTAAAAAAAATCAAAATATAAATTTTTTAAAGTTCTTTGTACTTCTGATCTATCTCCTTTGCCAATCGATGGTCTAACGCTGAAATAGCCTCTTGTTCGTGAGTCCACAATTCAAAAGTAACTTGGTTGTAAACGTTGATGATTTTAGGATGGTGATTCATTGATTCTGCTAGCTCCCCTACCTTGTTGATGAATATTAATGCTTGCTTAAAATCTTTAAAATCAAAGCTTTTGATTAATTTACCCGTGTTTTGTACCCATTTGTTTTCCATCGTAAATGAATTTGTCTTGCATTAAAATAATAATAAACCACATGAAAAGTAAAGTATACTGGCTCCTAATAATAAATTTAATACTTTTTTCGTGTCATCAGGAAATGACAAGCACAAGCCCTCCACCCAATATTATTTATGTATTGGCCGATGACTTGGGCTATGGTGACTTAGGTGCCTTTAATCCCTCTGGAAAAATCAAAACCCCTCATCTGGATCGAATGGCGCAACAAGGAATGAAATTTACAGACGCCCATACCTCCTCTTCCGTTTGTACCCCCACCCGATATGGGATCCTTACGGGAAGATACAATTGGCGCAGTCCTCTCAAAAGAGGAGTTTTGAGCGGTACTTCCAAAGCTTTGATCCCCCAAGACAGAACAACAGTTGCCTCTTTTTTAAAATCCAATGGCTATGAAACTGCTTTTATCGGTAAATGGCATTTGGGTTGGAATTGGGCTGTGAAGGACACTGTTTTTCGAAATATACCCATTAAAGATCATGAAATTTTTGATAAAATTGATTTTTCAAAAACGGTCAGCCACAATCCCAACGATTTAGGCTTTGATTATGCCTATGGTCATTGTGGATCGTTAGATATGCCACCCTATGTATATGTGGAGAATGGAATCATCACTGCTCCAGTAGAGATGATAACCGGAAGAGAAGGAGATTATCACTGGTGGCGCGAGGGGCCTACGGCCAATGATTTTGATCACCAAAGGGTAACTCCCCATTTATTTGACAAAGCTGAAGGTTTTGTAACCAAGATGGCTGCTAAACAAAAGCCATTTTTCTTGTATTTACCTCTTCCTTCTCCCCATACCCCTATTCTTCCGACTAAAGAATGGGCAGGAAAAAGTGGTCTAAATCCCTATGCCGATTTCGTTATGCAAATCGACGATCGGGTGGGCAGACTCAATGCACTTCTGGAACAATTGGACATCGCAGAAAATACAGTAGTTATTTTTACCAGTGACAATGGATGTTCTCCTGAAGCAAAATTTGATGTGCTGACAAAAAAAGGGCATGATCCTAGCGGTATTTTTAGAGGACATAAGGCCGATATTTTTGAGGGGGGCCATAGGGTACCTTTTATTGTAAAATGGCCTAAAAAAATCGAAGCGGGTACGATAAGTGATAAAATCATTTGTACTACCGATTTACTTGCAACCTGTGCAGATTTAATGGGTAAAGTTCTTTTAGACAATGAAGGAGAAGACAGTTTTTCCATGCTCCCTGTTTTTACAAAAGAAACCGAAAAGAATCATCTGAGAAGCTTCACGATTCACCACTCTATCAATGGCAGTTTTGCCATCAGAAAGGGAGATTATAAATTTATTTTCTGTCGGGGTTCAGGAGGTTGGAGCTTTCCTCGGCCTGGTAAAAAAGAAGCTGAAGACCTTCCCGAATTTCAACTTTATAATCTCAAAAACGATCCAAAAGAAATGATTAATCTTTATGGTAAACTACCAAAAATTGAAAATGAACTGATTGCTCTTTTTAAAGCTGCCATTCAGGAGGGGAGAACAACCGCGGGCCTTCCTCAGAAAAATTATAGTTCCCATTTTTCCTCCAGACCGTGGGAACCCCTTGCTGTTTTTGAGAATAAATAATCCAAAAGAGGGTTGGAGACTTTCTCTCAAGCCCCTAAAAGTTATTGATCGTAAATTTTTTTATTCCTGCGCTCTTTGAGATAGTGCGCTTAAGTTGGGAAACCTATTTTCTTAAGGAAATAAGGTTTTGTCTTTTGGGTATACTTGAACTAAAAATAATTATCCCCATAAGGCTAAAAAGTATTGATTTAATTACTCATTTTTAAATTATCGATGAATAAGACACTCATTTAAAAATCATTTCGATTTAATGTTTATTTTAAGAAATCTTTGAAATTGAGGGAAACCCTTCCCATTAACAAAAAAAATTAATCAATTCTATCAAAAAAATCTTGAAATCGTTATTTTTGTATTTACTGTTATGAAACAGCTATTACTTACTATATTAATTAATGTTTTTTTAATTAAAGCCTATTCGCAAACAGATAAAATTAAAGTTTTTCTGAGCTGTAATTGCGATGATAGTTATATCAAACAAAACACTCTTTTACTTGATTATGTTCGAGACAGAACGCTGTCAGATATAGAAGTTTTTGTTTTTGATATTTCGAACGCCAGTGGTGGAAGAAACTTCACTTTTGAGTACAAAGGCAAAAATGACTTTCAAAACAAGGAGAATAAAATCAGTACAAACATTACTCAAAACCTTACTTTTAATGAAGCTCGGGAAGTACTTTTGAAAACCTATAAAATGGGTATGGTTCACTTCTTACAAAATACTGTATTTCAAAATCAAGTGGACGTCAGCTTTAATGATCAAATGGATATCCCCCAGGAAATGTCTTTTGATCAATGGAAAAATTGGGTTTTTGAAATTTCAGGTTCTTTTAATTTTGAAAATGAAGAAAGCATCAATGAAGAAGAATATAATGTGGGTTTTGACATAGATCGGGTTACGGAAATGTGGAGGGTAAGATCTTATTTTAGACAGCGTCGAGCAGTAAAATTTTTTTCGGGAGATGAGGAAAACTTTACCAGCGAAAGGAATAGCACTTATTTCTCTGGAAGTCTAGTAAAAAGTATTTCCGATCACTTTTCTACGGGTATTTTTGGATCCTACCAAAAGGACACTTTTAGGAATTATAAATCCTTTTTTAATTTTTCTCCTGCTTTGGAATATAATTTTATCCCCTACAACGAAGTTTTGACACGAGAAATAACCTTGGCTTATAAGCTCGGATATAACTTTTATGAGTATTTGGAAGAAACTTTATATGGTTTTCTAGATCAGAAAATGTTCAATCAATCATTGACCCTAAACCTCAGGTTCAGGGAAAAGTGGGGAAGTATCTATTCTTATATGGTAGCTTCTCAGTTTCTGGATCAACCCGATCAAAATAGACTTACACTAAACAATAATATAAATCTGAGAATCGTTCGTGGACTCTCGCTAAGAATCTCAGGCAGCTTTCAATTGATTCGAGACCAAATCAATCTCCCCAAAGGAGAAGCTTCTATTGAAGATTTGTTGCTCCGACAAAGACAAATTTCCACCAATTATCAGAACCGTATTTCAATGGGACTGAGTTATACATTTGGGTCTATTTTTAACAATATTGTCAACACCCGCTTGTAAGCTTTTCAAAAAGTTTGAAGCAAAAAACCCTCTACTAGGAGAGGATTAATCTTTGTCAATAATAGTTTTCTACTGTTCTTGTGACGTTAAAAACAAAACGACTTCTGTGTTGTACCGCTCGTCAGAAAAGTATCCCGCCAATCGGACTATTTTTCCATCTTTCCATAGAAACCCACAATGGGATTGGCTGATTTGGGTTTCTCCCGAAATTTTAAAAATAATAACACTCCATTTATTCCACTGATTGGTCCAAGTAGTTCCATTACCCCAGCCACAGTTTTCGCCTTTATAAATTACTGCATGAATCCAACCGTCTGAAAACTTAATTATAAAGCAAGAACGGTATGAGCCACTCTGATTGCTTTTTACTTCAAAAAAATATACTAGCTTGACATAAATTTTGATTCAATATGCGTGTTTATTTTTGTCTATTTTTACAAATCAGTACTATTCTTATGGCACAGGAAAAACTCCCTTATTCAGCCATTCCGCCCGCTCCCGAATCTTTAAATGGTGGAGCTATCATCGTTCGAATGACGCAAGGCTTAGGATATCGGTTTTATTGGGCTTCCAAGGACCTGCGTCCTAAGGATTTGGCCTACAGACCCAGTGAAGCAGCAGCTTCTACCCAAGAAACACTTCAGCACATTTACAGCCTTTCGTTAATGATTCTTAATGCTGCTTCATCTTTACCCAACAAGCGGCCTTTAGAAAATATCCCTGAGGAGTATCCCGCCTTACGTCAAGCCATTTTGAAAAACCTTGAGAAAGCAGCCCAATTGTTTTCGGAAATGAATCTCGAAACAATTCAAAAAATACAAGTGGTTTTTGAAAGGAAAGGAAAAACAAGTAGTTTTCCCATTTGGAATCTTTTGAATGGGCCTCTATCTGATGCCATTTATCATACTGGCCAATTGGTCAGTTTTAGACGCACATCAGGAAATCCTATACAAACAGGGATGAATGTTTTTTTGGGCGAAACAAAAGAAATATCCCCTCCTAATAAAAAGTAAGTGTTATTCTTGGCAAACCAGAGTGCTCCGTCTAGTTATTGAATATCTGCTGTAAAGTTAAATCTTCATTGGGCACAACAGTATTTATGTCTGCTTGATAACTAGACAAACTTCCATAGAAAGTATTGACCGAAATGGCAAAAACCTCTTCAAACACTTCCTTCCAATTGCTGGCACTGGGGTTCCGTTCCTGAAAATCCTTCACAACCATTCTGATGGCATCTGCTTCAGTATGGTTTAGTTTAACCAATTCCTTAACCAAAGCCAAAGTCATAAAAACGGATGAAGAATAGTTTGAATCTCCCCCACTATCATAATTCTCATATATGGAAGGGTTGGTGGTCGCTTCATTGTCCACACGATCTTGTTCATAGATAAAATAATTGTAATCATAATGCTCCCTGACGTAGATTGATTCAAATACAGCTGCAGGTCCTTCACTAAGCCACTTGACATTAAAATCACCATTATAGAAGTTGGAAGATATGCTCATTTGATAAGCGTGAAAAAATTCATGGGCAATTACAGAATAACGGTGCATACTACTATAGGTAAACTCATCTTCAGGAATTTCTAATACCATATATCTGCCTTGATCATTTCCACAAATACACGCTCCCGAGGCATCTCCTATTTGAGAACTGAAAGGCCTGTTTGCGTTACTATTCCATGCATATATGTCTAATTCCTCATAATTGTTAGTGAAAACAGGAATCCTTTTATTGAGTGTGTCCAATATAACGTAGTATTGCTCGACCCATTCTATAGGTAAGCTGCTGTGCACATTGGAGTTAAAAATTACCTTGATTTCGGAAGTATTTTCGTTTCCTGTATTATTTGTATTTGAGTTACTGTCACCTGAGTTATCATCAGTAGAATTGTTATTCCCTGAACTATCGCTGTTGGAGGTGTCGTTCTGTTGTATATCATTTTTAGTGGATGAAATGTCAGAATCAGCTGTATCTTTTCCACACGAAATAATTATTATAGTAAATAAAATTATAAGTAGACGACTCATTTTTTTTAATCTTTAGATATTAAATTTACTCAAAACTGTACCATTTGAAGTTCCTATTCATTATAATTTAACACACGAATGATATGGATTATGGAACAGAAATAATACAAGAGATTTTTATCTTTCGCTAAATTAGGTTTATGGAGAAGATGCTCCATTGGTGATCTTGAATACATAAGCATAATGATCCTCTGGTTTGTAATGATTTGGATCGTATTCAGGAAGATCAATTACCACATTTTTTCCGCTATTTTGGTAGTGTAATTTTTCACCCGTTGCCAGCAAAAAGATTGCTGAATCTTTATTTAAGTTGAGGTTTTTAATAATCAACTCTTTTCCCGGCCACTTAGGACTGATCGCATACAGATTTTTCAATTTGCTTGTAAAGAAGAGTTCTTTAATGGCTTTCCCCTCTTGTTGGTGAATGGTTTGTTTAAGGATATAGTCCCCCTGCACATAACTGTGCCCCTCTTTTAAAAGTTTAAAATTTCTATCTCCCTTGGACCATTGGTAGGTTCTCTTCCATTTTCTGGTACCATAAATTGCTTCTCCATTGGTCTCCAGCCATTTGCCAATTTGGATGAGTCGTTCTTGCATGATGACTGGAATTTTACCCGCCGCAGTAGGCCCCACATTAATGCATAGGTTTCCTCCTTGACTGACAATATCGGCCAACATTAAAATAAGGGATTGGGCAGAATTATAATCTTCAAGATCCTCGTTTCTATTGTAACCAAAAGACAATCCCATACCCCGGATTTCCTCCCAAGGTTTGTCAAAATTGATCACTTCCCTGAGGTATTCCGTCGTATAAAATCCGCCGTGTTTGTGGCGCTGACCTTTGACCCAGCGGTCGTTGATCACCACATGATCTTTAACAGGGGATTCGTTAAAAAGCCAAGCCAATAGTTCTTTGCTGTTCCAGTAATCATCGTCTTTTTCCCATTCACCATCGGCGTAAATCAAATCGGGTTGATAATTGGTCACCAATTCTTTAAACTGGGGGTGATAATAGTCTGTCACAAATTTTTTTGACCCGATGAGGTACCAAGGATGATACCACTCGTAGAGTGAGTAATATAAACCTGCCTTAAGGCCTGATGCTTTTATGGCTTGAACAAAATCTCCTACCAAATCTCGTTTGGGTCCCGTTACCATACTATTCCACAAATACCCTCGGGTTTCGGTAGCGTGGTGGTTGGGCCAAAGGGCAAAACCATCGTGATGCTTGGAGGTCATGACTACATATTTGGCTCCTGATTTTTTGAATAATTCTGCCCATTTTGAAGGATCGTAAAGTTCTGCTTTCCACATTTTAGCGAAGTCGATATAGTTAAAATCGCTACCATAGGTTTTTTGGTGGAATTCGGGAATCTCCTTGCCCGTAAAAGTTCCATTTCCGAAAACAGATTTACTTGTAAACCACTCTAAATACCATTCTTCATAGGTGCCTTTAGGCGACCATGAGGGAACGGAATAAGGCCCCCAATGAATGAAAATTCCGAATTTGGCTTGCTCGAACCACGGCGCCACAGGGCGACTGTCTAGGGACTCCCAATTGGGGGTATACACTTGCTGTGCCCCTGTGTTTTGTAATAACAATAAGGCTATAAATAATAGAACATTTTTTATGGACTTTATCATATAAAACTGTTTTAATCGTTTAAACGCTGTTGGTTTTTTTGAAGGATGTCAATTTAATTATTCTAACTTCAAATCAATAAACAATTAGACAGTTTCTGCTATTTCTATTAAATTTTAATCCTCATTTACATTTACTGAGCGAATGAGGTAGGTAGATCGATTAGCAAATGATTCACAACGAAAAAAATAATTAAATAAGGGATAAGTACCCTCTTTCATTGAAATGGTTTTTAGTCTTTTGAAAGATTAATCCAAGTACCTGCAATAATCATTAATGCAAAAGTGATTAAAAAGACATTTGCAGCTGCTTCGGGCCCAAAAGATGGAGGCCATCCGTCTGCTACTGTGTGTCCTGTAAATTCAATAAAGCTGTTAGTTACCGTGGATAGTTCAACCCCACTTTCTTTTAATTCGGACAATCTATAGGATTGCGCCAATTGAGCGTTTCTCAAATAGGAAAAAATGGTATAGCCATAGAAAACGGTACACAAACCAAAAACGGTGACTAAAATTTTTCCAATAATGTTTGCGTTTTGTTCTCTCTGGAATCGAACCAACCTAAAGGTTATAAAAACTAAGCCTGTAAAGGTTAGCATATAGGCTGCATTGGCAATAAAAGTCAATTGAAAGTGATTTAAGATGTCTAATTCATTCATGATTTTATAGTTTTAATTTTAATATAGGCATTTATGTTGAAATCAATAGCAAGAATATCTTCTTAATTGTTAGTGCATTAGACCTGTTTTTTACTCAAAAAAAGCGTTGACTGTCCTAGTTTGAATCAAATATAATTTCTAGGTCTTGTTTGCTTTTTTTTAATTGAGAAACTATTCCTTCTGTCGCATTTGATTCCGAAAGGTATAGCCTTTTTAAATTTGGAAGCTTTGGGATTATATTTATTAGTTCATTAGAAACTTTTGTTCTAAAGAGGTTTAAGGATTCTAATTTTTCTAGTTTTTCCAAATGCGATAATCCTTTGTCAGAAATTTTAGTTTTACTAAGATTTAATTTCATTAACCTCTCTAATTCTCCAATTTTTTTAAGATTATCGTCTGATACATTAGAATCCGTAAGGTTCAACCAGATCAATTGTTTTTTTATTTGTAAAAGTGTCTCAATGCTATTGTTTGTAAGCTCCTTTTCACTCAAACTAAAGTTTGCTTCCAAAAAATAATTTTCATTCATTAGGACATTCACAATAAATCCACTGTTGCTTAATGAATCAATAATTTCTTTTTTGGGAGGCTGTACTTTTTGTCTTAAGAAATTAAAATCATCCAATCCCAATTGTCTGTTAACGTTATTTATAATTTGTTTGTTTGGATTAAGTGCTGTTAAATAGCCACTTGAAGGCGCATTTTTATTAATCCACCAACCAATTAAGGCAACTTGGTCGGCAGTTAAAGGTTGCTTCCCCTCTGTTGGCATAAAATCTTTGTGATTAGTTGGGAGAGTAATTCTTCTAAAAAGATCGCTTGAACTTATATCGCCAGGAATAATAATTTTACCACTTTCTCCACCTTTCATCAAACTTGAAAAGCTTGTTAAATTAAGATCTCCTTTTTTCTTTTCCAGATTATGACAACTTATACATCGTTTGTCCATAATAGGCGAAATCAGGTCTAAATACACATCTACAGAATCAATAAGGGTGAGATTTTTTCTTGACATCGATTTGTTTGGCAAACCCGCTAACTTACGTATCGGATTTGGAGCATACTCAAACAAATAGGTGGATCCATGAGTTAAATTCCCCCCCATATGTCCGGTATAAAAAATCATAAAAGCTATGCCGGATAGGAGTATGGTATTTCCTTGAAATGGGATACTAATTTGTCTTTTGGATATAAAATAATATACAATTGAAAGTATAAGAATCGCTATACCTCCCCATTGATGCCAAAAGATAATGTCTTCATTGTAATCTCCTGATAAGGATAAAAAATAGCCTAAAACGACTGCAAAGAATGTGCTGATGACCCCGAGTAACCAAATGTAGTGGATAAGGTTTTTTATGGGTTCGAATTTTTCCCATTTTGTAGAAAATTCCGCTAGTCCTGCCAATAATAAAAAGCCAATAGGAAGATGGACTATCAAAGGATGAAATCTTCCAAAAAAAAGTAGGATATCGGACGGGTTGTCAGAAAAAAGAATGAATAAAAGATTTGAATTCATTTTCGTTTATTTGAGCGGTATTCCTCTATGCTGTTTGCCATTTGTTGTTAAAATTTGAAAATGATGTGCTTGATAATTGTCATAAGTCCAGACAATTTTTTTCTCTGAATCAATTTCAAGTATTTTAATTCCTTTCTGTGCCCCGTAACTCGTAATAACAGTATTTCCATTGGGTAATCTCTGAGCTCCACATGGATCTACAAGCGGGTTACCGTCAAATAAGGAATTGTCTATTGACCAAATTATTTTTCCAAATTGGTCTAATTCAACAACTCTATTTCCGTTGGTAAGTGTAACCAATGTGTTTCCGTTTACTAATCTAATGGCTGTAAATGGCCATGTTTTGGCTTCTTTACCTCCTAATTCTTTACAGTCTGTACTAAAAGTATTTACTACAGTCCCATCCGATTGATATTCTTTAACAGCAAAAGCTAATAAATGGGGAACAAGGTAATTGCCGTTTTTAAGTTTTCTTGCCATCCTAGTTTGCATATGAATGTTATCTGTCTCAGGTTGAAGTGGAATGCTTTTAACAATAATTCCTTTTCTGTCAATCTCAATAATTCTGGGTTTTGGGCCAGATTCAGTAATCATAGTACGCCCGTTAGCAAGTCTAACAGCGGTTCCCAGTTCTATGTTCTGTTCGGGTTTCTTGTAAGTCAGTATAACTCTTTTATCTTTACTGTATTCTCTAACCTCATCTGCCCAACAAATCAGAATATTTCCATTTTTAAGAACATATCCATCTCTTGCTCCAGATTTTTTAGCGTCCCAAATGACTTCTCCAGATTCTCCAATAATACCCGTAAATTGAGGGCCCGCAATAAAAAAAGAATGGGTAATCGGTACTGTTTTTTGGGCGTTCAAAAACAGTGACAGCGTCAAAAAAAGAAAAAGATTTAGTTTTATAATACAATCTGTTTTCACTTGGAATAGTAATTTTAGCTTAATATGTCTTTAATTACATGTCCATGAACATCTGTTAATCTCATGTCACGACCTCCAAAACGAAAGGTTAATTGTTTGTGATTAATTCCTATTAGATGCATCATGGTTGCATGTAGATCGTGAATGGTAACTTCGTTTTCAATTACTCTATACCCATAGTCGTCTGTTCGCCCATAAATAGTACCTCCTTTTACGCCAGCTCCAGCCATCCACATACTACATGCAGAAGGATTATGATCTCTACCATTTGTGCCTTGAGCAAAGGGTGTTCTGCCAAACTCCCCTGTCCAAACAACCAAAGTTTCTTCTAATAATCCTCTTGATTTTAAATCTTTTAAAAGACCCGCAATAGGCTGGTCAACTGCATGGGCATTATATTCGTGTCCTTCTTTTAGGTTTACGTGCTGATCCCAACGGTCTGCACTAACCTTAGGACAGGTTAATTCTATAAAACGAACTCCTCTTTCTACCAATCTTCGGGCCAACAAACACTGAGCCGCATAACCACGCGTATGTGGATTATCAGATTCAAAACCATACAATTTTTTGGTGGCCTTAGTTTCTTGTTTAAATTCTGTTAACTCAGGAATAGAGGACTGCATTTTATAGGCCAATTCGTAATTTGAAATTGCAGATTCTACTGCATCAACCTCTCCTATTTTTGCTAACTGCTGTTGATCCAGTTGACTGATAAAGCCTAGTTTTTGCTTTTGTAAATCCTTAATAGTTTCTTTAGGACTAATGTTGGCTATGGGTTGATCCCCCGGTCTTAAAACGGAAGCTTGATAGGAAGCTGGTAAAAATCCATTTTTAAAATTATCCAATCCTCCTGGTGGAATAAGTCCCCCGTCTAAAACAACATATCCTGGTATGTCTTTGTTTTCACTTCCTAAGCCGTATGTCATCCACGAACCCATGCTTGGTCTTCCCTGAAGACCGCTTCCTGTATGCAAAAAATAGTTGGCATTGGTATGTTCTGGAAACTGGGATGTCATGGATCTAATCAATGCTATATCATCTACACATGTGGCAATATGAGGAAAAAGCTCGCTAACAGGCATTCCGCTTTCTCCATATTGTTTGAACTCCCAAGGACTTTTTAAAATCTTCCCTACATTATCGAATTGAGTCGCATCTACTTTAAATTTTTTTCTAGGGTCTTGCCCATTCTCTTTTGCAAGCCTCGGTTTGGGATCAAAGGAGTCTACTTGCGAAACCCCTCCATCCATATATAGAAAAATAATGTTTTTGGCTTTCGGCAAATGGTGTGGGCCTAGGTTTAAACTTGAGGCCTCTAAGGTTGATTTTGCTGGTCCGCCACAGGCTGATGGAAGTACACCAAATAAACTCATAAAAGCAAGCGATCCAAATCCTCCTTTACAGACTTCTAACATCTCACGTCTTGAGATCGGTTTTTGCATGAAATTATGATACTTACTCATTACATTAAATAAATAAATTCTTTTAAGTTAAATATACTATGGCAATACTCTTTCCAGGGGGTTAAGCTTTCTTCTCCAGCATTTCCCATTTCTTTCAATAGGGAAATGAACTTGGACGCATTTTTAATTTCATATTTTGAGGGTTTTCTGGAAAAAGAATGCATGTAGACCCACTCAATTTTTTGATCAAATGATAACTGTTTTTGTTTTAATAATTTCTTGGCCATAATTTCGGCCTGACCAATTACAAAGGGGTCATTCATCAATATTAAAGACTGAGAAGGTACATTGGTAACATCTCGTTTCCCAACAGTAGAAAATGGAATGGGACGATCAAAAGTAGTCATCATCGGCTCCAAAAAATTTCTCCTGACCTCCAAATAAATACTTCTTCTATTGTTTCCATTTAGAGGGCCAGATTTTTCTGGTTTTCCTCGACCTTGCATGAATTCTGTCAGATAGATTGGAATGGGGGCTCCATAAAGGCTAGTGTCTAAACTTTCCGAAGCTACAAGAATTCCATCTCTAATGGCTTCAGACTCTAATCTTCTATAGGGAAAAGAAGCCAAGTAAATATTATTGGGGTCTTTCTCTAATAGCTCCTCATCCCTTAGTGAACTTCTTTTAAACGTTTCTGAGCTTACGATGTATTTGATCATTTTTTTAATAGACCATCCCTCTTTTTGAAACTTTATGGCCAAGTGATCTAATAGTTCTGGATGTGATGGAAGTTTTCCTTGGAGCCCAAAATTATCTACTGTTTCAACGATCCCTCTTCCAAATAAATGATGCCAAATACGGTTAACCATCACTCTAGAAGTTAGTGGGTTATCTTTACTCAACACGGCCTCCGCCAATTCTAATCGTCCACTCCCTTGGGATTTAAAAGATTCGTCACCCGATGACAAAACCGATAAAAATCTTCTGGGTACATTCTCCGCGGAGGGCTCTTGATAGTTCCCTCTATTAAAAACGGGACTGTTGATGGCAAAGCCATCGGAAACACCATAAATAAAAGAATTGCTTTTTAGGCCTTTTGTCAGTTTTTTACTCCTTTCGATTACTTTTATTAATTCGGGATAATAGACTGATAATGCCCCTGTTTTTAATCTGGCGTTTAATTCCTTTATTTGCGATTTATAATTTTGAGTTGTTTTAACTTCCGAGGGCCATTTCGAGTCATAAGAAATACTATATTCGGCTTCTACATAACTATCTTCAGATAATTTAAAATGGTGCTTTTGGTATTCACCAGTAATAATTTCTACATACGCTTTATGCCCCTTCCACGCACTAACATCAAATGTATAGTTCTTCCAACTTGGTTGATTCACTCTTTTTGAAAGGTCACCATAAATTGGGTTGGATATTAGTTGAAAATTATCAATTATGATGCGAATGGTACTTTTATTCCCCCTAGCGCGTAGCCCAATAAAGTCTGAATCCAATGTAAAATCGGGTGATCTTAACGTTCCAAAAAGACCTTCTCCATATAGTCTACTAGAAGCCTTTCCATAATCTAAGGCCATTAGTTTTCCAGAGGTTTTGCTAATGGTTGGATTTGCCAAAGTTGTTCTATCCCCAAAGGCATAACCAGTGGTTAACCAATCATCTAAATCATGGTTTCTAAAGTCCCCTATAGTTTTGTAATGATGGGGTGGATTTATTTTTACTTGCTGTGCTGATTTTTTAGGTTGAATTTTTTGGCCAACCAAGCTTGTGATATAGCTCTGTATTTCTTGGATTTCCTTTGCTGTATTTTCTTTTTCAATGGATA
>Ga0206682_10002029_pt1 | contig 19019 bp, 31 predicted proteins | sample M240m12015metaG_FD_155444 | JGI IMG/M metagenome (GOLD analysis project Ga0206682, IMG submission 155444) | Ammonia-oxidizing marine archaeal communities from Monterey Bay, California, United States - M2 40m 12015 | ecosystem: Environmental > Aquatic > Marine > Intertidal zone | place: USA...
AGAATAGAAAATGATGAATTTTATGGAGATATTTTAATAAAAGAAGAACAAGCTGTAAATGCTTCTGAAAGACAAAAGACTAAGTTTAAAGAGAAAGAGGAAAAAGCTAGACTTGGAATAGCTAATCAGGTAGGTCAAGCTATAATGTCTATAGCAGGAGAAGGTTCTGCTGTAGGTAAAGCAGTTGCAGTTGCTATGGCTATAATGAATACTAAAGAAGCTATTACTGCTGCATTAGGAGCAAAACCTTATGGTCCTTGGAATATTGCACAGGCAGTTGCAGTTGGTGCGTTTGGTATGAAACAGGTACAAGAAATTATGTCTACTAAACTTCCTGTAGAAGCTGCTGGTGGAGGTGTAGCAGGAGCTAGTATGTCTGTCTCTGCTCCAGACTTCAATGTAGTAGGTCAAGGTGCAGGTAGTCAATTAGCTGGTGTGGTTGGTGCTAGATTTGGTGAACCAATAAAAGCTTATGTGTTAAGTTCTGATGTTAGTTCAGCACAAGAGCTAGATAGAAAAATAGACTCAACAGCTACAATAGGATAAATAAAACAAAATACAAAAATAAAAGTTATCATATTATGAAAACAATAGAACTATATATTGATGAAGAGAACGAATTTAGTGGAATAGAAGCTATAAGCGTTGTCGAGAATCCAGCAATAGAAGAAGACTTTATTGCATTAAAGAAACAACAAGTAAAACTTGCTGAAGTAGATAAAGAGAAAAGAATCTTAATGGGTGCTGCTCTTATACCTAATAAAAAAATATACAGAACTAATGGAGAAGATGAATATAATATATTCTTTAGTGAGGATACTGTTAGAAAAGCATCTGAATTATTCTTGTCAAGAGGTAAGCAAAACAATTCAACTTTAGAACATGACGTTAAACTCAATGGGTTGTCTGTTGTAGAATCTTGGATTATAGAAGATAAAAAGAAAGACAAGTCAAGAAAATATGGTTTTGATTTACCTATAGGAACTTGGATGGTATCTGTAAAAGTGAATAATGATGAAGTATGGAACAACTTTGTAAAAGAAGGTAAAGTAAAAGGATTTTCTATAGAAGGTTTCTTTGCTGATAAGTTAGATGAAAGACCAAAAGAAAGTGTAGAAGAAGACTTTGATGAAATGGAAGCTTTATCTAAATTATATGAAATGGAAGAAGCATTCTTAGATTCACAAGAAGTAGAATTAGAATCATATAACGACTATCCACAAGGTGCAGTAAACAATGCAAAGAGAGCGTTAAAGTATAAAAAGGAAAATGGTAGTTCTTGTGGAACTTCCGTAGGATGGAGAAGAGCTTCACAATTAGCTAATAAACAAAAAATAACAAGGTCCACGATTGCTAGAATGGCTAGTTTTAAAAGACATCAACAAAACAAAGACGTACCATACTCTGAAGGATGTGGAGGAATAATGTGGGATGCTTGGGGTGGTTCTGCTGGTGTTAACTGGGCTATATCTAAACTTAAAAGGATAGACAAGAAAGTAAACAATTCAGTTACTGCATTATACTCTGAAATAATAAATGATGATTATGCTATTATAGATGATAGATTAGCATACTCTTCTGAAGAGAAAGCATTAGAAATGGCTAAAGACATAGGATGTGAATTAATACACGAGCATGAGTATGAAGGAAAGATGTGGTATATGCCTTGTGAATCACATTCAGTAGAAGCTGGAGCAACTACTAAGAGTCCTTGTTGGGATGGCTATGAGCAAAAAGGTTATCAAATTATAGATGGTAAAAAAAGACCTAATTGCGTTAAGAAAAAGTGAGATGAGAAGAAGATATAAAAAAACACCAAGCAGAACAAGTCCTCGTTCATCAAGAAGAGGATGTTTATGTAAAGATGGAACATATTCAACGAAATGTTGTGATGGTTCTTTACAGGCTCAAGGCATAGGCAATATAAGTGGAGAAGCTACTGTTGGAGATGAGTATTATTATAGGGTGCAAAGATGTGGTCATTCAATGCACAAAGAAATACATTTACACGATACACAATTAGTTGTAGGCAATGTTTATTACTTAGAGTTTGAAAACTCAGGTCATAGTAATTGTTATACTGTACTCAATGTTTCTGCTAGTGGAGAACACCATATAGAATCAGCTACACTGTATGATGATTGTGATGCTTGTACAGCAGCTAACTAAAAATACAACAAAAATAAAAGCTTGAGGTTATCAAGTTATACTGTTAATTTAAATCAATAATATATGAAAGCTACCGACATCGTAGACAAATTTAAGAAAATCTTACTATCTGAGACTGAAGAAGTCAAAGAGATAGAAGTACAAGAAGATGTACAATTAGCTGAAGAAGTTATCGAAGAAGTAAAAGATGAAGTTTCTGATGAGATTCCTGTAGAGGAGATTGAAGAAGAAAATTTATATGCTACTAAAGAAGAACTTTCTAAAGCTATTGCTGAAGTAAAAGCAATGTACGACCAATTAATGGAATCAATGAGTGACGAAAAGTCTCCTGAAGTTCCAGAAGAATTGAGTTCTGAAGAAGTATCAGAAGAAAGTGAAGTGGAATTATCTTCACAGGAACCAGAAGTAGAGCCTATTGCTCATTCTCCTGAGTCCAACGTAGAAAAAAACAATGTTCATTTATATGGTCAAAACAGACCACAAACAATAATGGATAGAGTACTAAACAAAATATCATAATAAAACCAAAACTAAAATAATTAAAAATGGCTACTACAACTTCAATTACAAGTACTTATGCTGGAGAGTTTGCTGGAAAGTATATCTCTGCTGCATTATTATCTGGTTCTACTATAGAAAATGGTGGAATTTCAGTAAAACCTAATGTGAAATTTAAGGAAGTAATCAAAAAGGTCGCTACAAGTGGACTTATTGCTAATGCTTCATGTGATTTTGCTGACACAGGTTCAGTAACATTAACTGAAAGAATCCTTCAACCAGAAGAGTTCCAAGTTAATATTGAACTATGTAAAAAAGACTTCCGTTCTGATTGGGAAGCTGTACAAATGGGATATTCTTCATTTGACAAATTACCTCCAAAATTTAGTGATTTCTTAATCTCTCACGTTGCTGCTAAAGTTGCTGAGAAGACTGAGCAAAACATCTGGAGTGGAGTTAACGCTAACGCAGGTGAATTTGATGGATTCTCTACTTTATTAGCTGCTGATTCTGATGTTATAGATGTAACTGGTTCTGCAATTACTTCTGCTAACGTAATCGCTGAATTAGGTTCTATCGTAGATGCAATTCCTTCTTCTTTATACGGACAAGAAGATATGTATGTATATGTATCTCAAAACATCGCTAGAGCTTATGTAAGAAGCTTAGGTGGATTTGGAGCTTCTGGATTAGGTGCTGCTGGTACAAACTCTCAAGGAACTCAATGGTGGAACAATGGTTCATTAAGCTTTGATGGTGTAAAACTATTTGTTGCTAATGGATTAGCTGATGACACTGCTGTTGCTGCTGAAAAATCTAACCTATACTTTGGAACAGGTCTTTTATCTGACCACAACGAAGTAAAAGTTATCGATATGGGTGACTTAGATGGTTCTCAAAATGTAAGAGTAATCATGAGGTTTACAAGTGGAGTACAATACGGAATCGGAGGAGATATCGTATACAGAGTAAACGCTTAATAATAATTAAATAAAGGGTGGGCTTAACCACTCACCCTTTTAATACTAACTTTTAAAAAACTAATAATATGTCTTGTAATTTATCACTATATAGAACAGAGCCTTGTAAAGACAGCGTTGGTGGATTAGATAAAGTTTACTTTGTTAATTATGGCACAATAGGAGATATCACTTATGATACAACTAACACAGATTCTATAGAAGCTGTTGCTGGTTCTCCAAGTGCTTATGAATACGATATTAAAGGAACTTCATCTTTTACACAAAACATTCAATCTAGTAGAGAGAATGGAACAACTGCTTTTGAGCAAGTACTAGAACTTTCTTTACATAAACTAACTGTTGCTGACCACAAGGAATTAAAATTACTTTCTTGGGGAAGACCTCACGTTATCATAAAAGATAATAACGGAAACTATTTCTTGTCTGGATTAGAGCATGGAATGGATGTTTCAGGAGGAACTGTTGTAACAGGTGGGGCTATGGGAGATTTAAGTGGATACACATTAACATTAACAGGGATGGAAAAATTACCTGCTAATTTCTTAGATGCCGACCCAACAACTACTGGGTTTACTGTTGTGAACTCTTAAACATAGTACACTCTTAAACATAATAGATATAAAGCCCTTTAATTAGGGCTTTTTCTATATAAAACAAAATCAATACTTTTCAGTTATCTTATTATGATAAGATTACTTCCAAATACAGATTCTCAGACGATTAATATAATCCCTAGAGACAAAACGTCTTTGTCAAGTATAAATCTTACTATAACACAAGACGGAACAAACAAAAGCGAAACACTAACAGACCTTACAGCTTCTGACAATGGAAACTTTGTTTCTGTATCATTAGCTTCTACTATATTAAAAAATGAAACTGCTTACTACTTGCAATTTAGTAAAGGTGGTAATTTATGGTATAGAGATAAGGCTTATGTAACTTCTCAAACAAATGATGAAGTAATACACACATTAAATACGAACAAGTACACTGAATATGGTGCTGGTTCTGAAGACGAATACATAGTAATATAATATGGAAAATAAAAATATTAGAGTAGTCAATTTATCTGGTTATGAAATACCAGAAATAAAAGAAGTCTACGGAAAAGACTGGGTTCAATACGGAGATAACAATGATTACTTTGATGAACTTATAGATAAATACTTAGGCAGCCCTACAAATGCTAGATGTATAAATGGTATTGTAGATATGATTTATGGTAGAGGACTAGAAGCTACAGACAGTGAGATAAAACCTGAGATGTATGCCAAAATGAAGATGCTCTTAAAACAAAAGGATTTAAGGCGTGTTGTAAACGACTATAAGATGTTAGGTCAATCTGCCGTTCAAGTGGTCTATAACAAGCGTAAAACAGCCATTGTGAAGGTGCTACACTTTCCTATGGAGACTCTTAGAGCAGAAAAAGCTAAAAAAGGTCAAATAGAAGCTTATTACTACCATCCTAAGTGGTCTGAAATGAGTCCTAGTGACAAACCTAAAAGAATACCTTCTTTTGGTAATGGTTCTAAAAAAGAGGTTATAGAAATATATGTATTTAAACCATATAGGTCAGGATTCTACTATTATTCTCCAGTAGACTATCAATCTTGCTTACAATATGCAGAATTAGAAGAAGAAGTAAGTAATTATCATATAAACAATATAAAGAATGGATTACAACCTTCTTTATTAATAAACTTTAACAATGGAGTACCTAATGAAGAAACTCAAGAACTTATTGAGCATAAAATATATGATAAGTTTAGTGGCTCTTCAAATGCAGGTAAATTCATACTTACTTTTAATGAGTCTACAGAAACTCAAGCAGATTTACAACCTATTCACTTACCAGATGCTCATGCACAGTATCAATTCTTGGCTGACGAAAGCAGGGAAAAAATAATGCTTGGTCATGGTATTGTTTCTCCTATACTTTTAGGTATAAAAGACAATACAGGGTTTGGAAACAATGCAGAAGAGCTTAGAACTGCTTCTATACTTATGGATAATATAGTTATCAGACCATTTCAACAAAATATTATAGATGGTTTAGATGAAATACTTGCATTTAATAAAATATACTTAAGCTTATACTTTGTAACTCTACAACCAATAGAATTTACAGAATTAGAAAACATTTCTACTAAAGTTAAAAGAGAAGAAGAAACAGGAGAAAAGTTAAGTTCACAAGAAGAACTAGATTTATCAGATGAAGGTGCAGATGACTTGTACAATCAACTAGAAGTATTAGGAGAAGTTGTTTCTGATGAATGGGAGCTTATACATAGTGAAGCAGTAGGTAATGACAATGAAGAGTTTGATTTAACTAAACTAAGTGTATCAGAAGATGATGCTAAACCTAATAAGAAGTCAAGTCAAGATAATTCTGGATATAAAATAAGATATTCTTATGGTCCAGTAAGAAACTCTGATAAAAGTAGAGTATTCTGTAAACAAATGGAGTCTCTTACAAGTAAAAACTTAGTGTTTAGAAAAGAAGACATTACTCTTATGTCTTTTAAAGGATTAAACAGTGAATTAGGGCATAATAAGAGTAAATACAACCTGTTTAAGTTCAAAGGAGGTAAAAATTGTCATCACTTCTGGGAGAGAAGAGTATATAAAAAGAAAGTAACACCAAATACCGAAGTTGAAGCTTCAGATGCTGTACAAGACGGATTTAAGGAACCAAATAATCCTCAAGAAGTCGAAGTTAGACCAGTAGATATGCCAAACAGAGGTGCTTATCCAAAAACTAAATAATTATGGCACAGAAAGCACTCTTTATAACAATAAATGATTTAAAAAGAAAATCTATAATAGATGGAAATGTAGATGCTGATAAACTAATACAGTTTATTGAAGTAGCTCAAGATACACACATTCAAAACTATTTAGGAGGATTACTCTATAAAAAACTACAAGCTTTGATATTAGCAGGTACTATAGATGATGCTGGTAATTCTGATTATAAGTTGTTACTAGATGATTATGTAAAACCTATGCTTACTTGGTTCACGCAAAGCTCTTACCTTCCTTTTGCTATGTATCAGATTAGCAATGGAGGTGTATTTAAACATAGAAGTGAAAACTCAGAAACTATTTCATTAGAAGAAATGAGAATGATGTTAGCTAAAGTTACAGAAACAGCAGAATTCTATACTAGAAGATTTGTGGATTACATGGACTATAACAGTACACTATATCCAGAATACGTATCTTCTACAAATGGAGATATGTACCCTGATAAAGATGTTAATTTCAATTCTTGGGTACTTTAATGAAGAGTAAAAAAATAAAAACATATAAACCTAAAGAAAGTAATGTGGCTAAGTTAGATACTTTCTTACAAAAACTAAATAAAGATGGCTACACTTTCAGGAAATAAAATAAAAAATACTTATCAGTCACTTGTAAAGTTTTCTGATAATGGAAATATAACTACTTCAGCTAAACAACTAACTGATGGTTTTGGTAACAATTCTCCTATGTTTGTATCAACAACACAAGTAGGAATAGGTGTAACGCCAGAATCAGGATTAAACCTTCACGTTTACGGAGATGCTAAAATAGGTAGCAATCTAACAGTCATAGGAAACTTAGTAGTAGAAGGAAGCACTACAACAGTAGGAACAGATACATTAACAGTAAAAGACCCTTTAATTGTATTAGCAAATAACAACACTTCTACAGATGCAGTTGATATAGGTTTTTATGGCAAATATACTCCTTCAGGTACTACACTATACTCAGGATTGTTTAGAGAAGCTCTAACAGGTAAATATAGATTATTCAAAGACTTACAAGTTGAACCTACTACAACAGTAAACACAAGTGGAACAGGATATGAAGTAGCTACTTTAATTGCTAATTTAGAAGGTAATTTTATAGGAGGTACTATATCTAGTACAGGTGCAAATTTTTCAGGAAATATTATTATTGAATCTGGACTTGGAGTTCCAATGTTGTCTATTCAAACCACAACAAATAATGTACAGGGTGTATTCTATGTTAGTAATTCTGAAGTTGTAATTGGTAGTAATACAAATAATACATTAAGGCTTTTACAAAACGGAGGTACTGCATTAACAATAGACACATCAAAAGATGTTACATTTGTAGGAGATATAATACTTTCAGGAACAGTTGATGGTAGAGATGTTTCAGTAGATGGAGCAAAATTAGATGGTATTGAAGCGAGTGCTGATGTAACTGATGCTACTAATGTATTAGCAGCAGGTGCAGTAATGACTAGTGGTAATCAATCTATTAGTGGAGTAAAAACATTTAGTGACCAAGTTACAATACCTGCTACTCCAAGTGCAAGTACAGATGCAGCTTCTAAAGGTTATGTAGATACTAAGGTAGGAGAAAATAATGAGCTATCAGAAGTATTAGCAAATGGCAATACAACTGGAAGTACAGATATAGCAGTAAGTGCAAATGCTGCTATTACGTTTAGTGACAATAGTAAGGCAAAATTTGGAATTGGCTCTGATTTACAGATTTATCACGATACAGTAGATTCATTTATTAAAGAACAAGGAATAGGAGCATTAAAAATAACAAGTAATAACACTTTATTTTATAATGTTGGATTTGTAAAATTATTAGCAAACTTTGATGATATAGGAGTAAAATTATATTACGACAATTCTTTAAAACTTGCAACAACAAGTTATGGAATAAATGTTACAGGAGCTATAAACGCTGATGATTATATTAGTATTGAAGGTGCAACAAATCCATATTTAAGAATACAAGATACTACTAATGAAGAATATTTAAATTTATATTCAAGTGATAATGAAAGTGCTATAGTTTATACTCAAGATACATTTAAAATATCTAGTGGTATTGACTTCTTAAATCAAACTCCTAGATTAACAATAGACAGTTCAGGAAACTCAACTTTTGCAGGAGCTTTAAATGTTAATGGTAATGCTACATTAGCTAATTATTCAGGTACTAGTGAGAATTATACAATACTTGCTCAAAATGATTATGGTCAAATGAGAGCAGGTATTCGTTCTGGTGTTCCTTACATAGGTAGTATAAGTAGTTTACCTTTAGACATATATACTGGTAATAGTAGTAAAATAAGAATTGACACTTTAGGAAACGTAGGAATTACAGCATCAGCTTCATTAAGATTTAATGGTGCAGGAGATAATACACACGCAGTAGGTTATGATTCAACTATTGATGGTTCTTTTTTACGAGGTCAAAATGGAATGAGGTTTTTAACTGGTACTGGTGGTGGTTCAGAAAGAATGCGTATAAGTAGTACTGGGTATGTAATACATAAAGGACCAATAGGGGCTGGAACTAATTTACAAGAAAGTTGGTATTATGGAACTGATAGTAATTTTAGATTAGATTTAAAACAAATAGTAAGCAGTGGTTTAGTCAAACACAGTTTTAACATAGTAAATAATGGTACAGGTTATGATAATAATTTAGTTTTAACTAATGGAAACGTAGGAATCGGAACTGATTCGCCTCAAACATTGCTTAATGTTAATTCATTAAGTGGAACTACATACCCTACACTAGGAACTGCAAGTGGAGTAATTGCTCTTAGTATTAACGAATTACACGGAATGTATCTTGGAGTAGATGGTGCAAGTGGTAATGGCTGGATTCAGGCAATGAGAGAAGATGCAAGTGCTACAGCATATAATTTAATACTTCAACCATCAGGAGGTAACGTAGGAATAGGAACGACTTCACCAAGTGCTAAATTAGAAGCAGTGGGGACTTCAGGGTTACCTGCAACTTCAGGTACAACTTTTACTGGCACAATGCGATTAAATGTTAGTGGATATGGTACAGTATTAGATTTTGGGTCAGTAGGACCTGCAACTGGAACACAATGGCTACAAGCTACTGATAAAGCAGATTTATCAATAACATATCCACTATTACTTAATCCAAATGGAGGAAACGTAGGAATAGGAACTGATGACCCTGATTATAAGGTGGACACATTAGGCACAAATCAATATGCATTACGCTTAAATACAACTGATGCTGACGGTTGTTTTTTAACTTTACAAACTAATAGTGTAGCTAAAAGCTATATTGGAACTTCTTATCATTTGCTATTAGGTACGCAATCTGCTGATGACACAACTATAAGGGCAGAAGGTAATCTTCAATTCTCCGCAGGTGGTTCAACAGAAAGAATGCGTGTTACAAGTTCAGGATTAATTCAAGCAAGTGCAGGTGGGGGTGGATTTAGGGTATTATCTGATTCAGGTAATTCATCTAATCTCATAGATTATTATTATAATAGTTCTTTCAATCACGGATTAGAAGTTGAAGGAGATAGAGGTTTAAGAATGTATTCAAGTACTGGAGATAGTAGTGCTAAATTAACTTTTTATACAGAAGGAACAGAAAGAATGCGTATAACATCTGGGGGGGATTTATTAGTAGGAGCAACTGCACTTTCAGATGTTGGTTCACTTACAAAATCACACCTTTTAGAAGGTAATTCGGCAACAGCTGGTACTGGAGCAGTTGGAGTTTATAATAATAGTGGAACAGCAAATTGTCCTTCATTAGTTGTTTTAAATAGAGATACAAGTACAGATTCAAGTAATAGATTTATTCAGTTTTATGCAAATGTTATTGGAGGAACAAATACTCCTATGGGTGGTATTGTTGGAAATGGAGCATCTAATGTTCAATTTGCATCTTTATCGGATATTAGAGAAAAGGAAAATGTTAAAACAATAAATGGTTCTTTAGATAAAATTAGTAAACTTAATCCAGTTGAGTTTGATTGGAAAAAATCAGGAGAACATATTAACGCAGGTTTTATTGCTCAAGAAGTTGAAAATATATTTCCTGAATATGTTGTAGAAAACATATCTAATGAAGACGAAGAAGAACGTAAAGGATTAACAGGTGGAATGACATCAGGTATTGTTGCTCATTTGGTTAAGTCAATACAAGAACTAAAAGCAGAAGTAGAACTATTAAAAACTCAAATAAATAATTAAAATGGCAAATACTTACTCTTGGAGAATAAACGCATTAGATGCTAAAATCCACGAAAATGATTTAGACAATGTAATATATACAATACATTGGTCTTTTATGGGTCAAGATGATTCAGAAGAACCTGTAATGGCAAGTTCAATAGGTACTTTAGGTGTGCAATACAATCCTGAAAATCCTTTTATCTCTTATGATGATTTAACTAAAGAAGATGTAGTTGGATGGTTAGAATCAGGATTAGATGTTGATAGTATAAAAGAAAACTTAGATAAACAAATAGAACTAAAAAAGAATCCAGTAGATGAAACATTAAGACCTGACTGGGATTAATTTAGTATATTTGTATATAACTATAAATTTAATAAAATGTCAAAAATTAGTAAAGAAGAATTAGAATCATTATTAGAATCAGAAAAGAAGTTTTCTGCTATCAAACACGACTTAGGTACTTTAGAAGTACAGAAGCACGGACTGTTACACGCTTATGCACAAGTGCAAGAAGAAAGTAACAAGGTTAAAGAAGAATTAGAAAACAAGTATGGTAAGATTAATATCGACTTAAAAGATGGTTCTTACAAAGAGATTGTTGAAGAAGCTGAAGAAGTAAAAGAATAACGCTATGGATATTGCAGATATGAAGATATACCTTATAAATTCAATAGCCTTTATGGTTTCTTTAACTGAATTAGAGGTATGGCTAAAGATTATACTTCTTGTCTGTACCATTATTTATACTATCCAAAAAACAAAGAAATTATGAGTGAATTAAGCGAAGACAGTAAATTTGAGATTAGTATAAAAACACTTATTGCTATAGGAGTAGCATTATCTACCCTTATAGGTATGTGGTTTGCTTTACAAGCAGATATTGAGGAAGCCAAGAAACTACCAGAACCAGAGATTAGTAGAACTGAGTACGATTTAAAAGACCAGTTAATTAGAGAAACTATTATGAATACTGGCACTAAGGTAGAGGAGAACTCAAATGCTTTAAAGAAAATAGATGATAAGCTATTTGAAATAATTAGTAAATGAAAAATATATTATGTGCGATATTTGTATTGGTTGCGACCTTTGTATATAGTCAGGATGTAACAGTCCTGCAAATAAATGCAGAGTGGAATAAAAGAAACAACTATGACTTAAGTGGTATTACTGGTGCTACTGTAAAGTTTAGTTACCTAAAAGACCAACCTAAAGATGTTCAAAAAAGTATTGTTGCTGTTCCTGTTATTGTTATACTAGACAAAAATGGTAGAGTAAGAATGCAATATGTAGCAGACATATCATTAAAAATTAAAGTAGGTAATCTTGACATACAGAATAATGTCAATAGAATAAGTAAATTATGAATCGCATAAGTAAACACATAACCTACAAAGAAGCTACAAGAAGTGTCACAGCTCTACGTTTAGGTATTGAAAATAAACCTAGTGAGTATGAGCTTCAGAATATGGAATTAATAGCAGAGAAAGTGTTTGAACCACTTAGAGAAGCTGTTAATGGCCCAATAAAAATTAACTCATTTTATAGAAGTGAAGAACTTAATAAATCAATTGGTGGAAGCAGTAGAAGTCAACATTGTCAAGGTAGAGCTATTGATATCGATGACTTTTATGGTTATGTTTCTAATGCTTATATGTATTACTATATTAAAGATAATCTCGATTTTGACCAACTTATTTGGGAGTTTGGTACAGATACTAACCCTGATTGGGTCCACGTTAGTTATGTAGATAGTGACTCTAACAGAAAGAGATGTTTATTGGCATATAAGGAAGATGGTAAGACTAAATATAAAGATATAAGTAACTCTTAAACATAGTGTATCCTACTTCTTAAACATAGTAGGTTATTTGTTAAACATAGTAGGTATGAAATATAGTATTGGATTTGCCGAGACGTTTTCAACTGGACCCATGATTGGCTGGTCTATTTATGGACCTACTGAAGAACTTAATTACAATGAAATAAACATATATCTAATCTTTTTAATGATATATATAAAAATAGAATAATGGGAAAAATATTATCAAAACTATTTGGTGCAACAGGTTCTAACATAGCAGAAAAGATTTCTGGTATTATAGATAAACATACTTTTAGTAAAGTAGAGAAAGCTCAGTTTGAAAAGGAGATGGAAGAGATATGGATAAAAGCAGAAGCTGATATACAAAAGAATGTTACTGAAAGATGGAAGACAGATATGAATAGTGATTCTTGGTTAAGTAAGAATGTTAGACCTTTAGTTCTTATATTTCTAGTAGTGTCTACAGTTTTAATGGTATTTATAGATGCAGGTGTTATTGCATTTGAAGTAAAAGCAAGTTGGATAGACTTATTACAACTTGTATTAATAACAGTAATAGGTGCTTACTTTGGAGGAAGAAGTGCTGAGAAGTTTAAAAAATAATGAACAAACAAGATAACGGAAACCCACAACTAAACTCTTTAAGAGACGACTTCAATAAAAGAGTTGATAGAAAATTAATCTTAGGTAATAGTAAAAGAATTACTTGGAACAGCATTAGAAGACACAGAACCATATAACTTCTTGTAAACATCTTTTGCGAAGCAAAACATAAAAAACAGTATCTGGTTAATTATAGAACATACTTATCCTGTATACATAAAGAAACTTATTAATTAATATATATATAGAAATAAAATACTTCTACTTCATTGCATATACTTCTACTTGTTTAAATAAAAAAGAATAATAATTCAATTAAGATTGGAAAGTTACAGGTTTTTTTTGACAAAGTCAAGTTAATTAAATAAATAATTATTTTTGTAGTTATATATATTATTATTATATTGCAGTAAGTTACTATAAATAATGAATATAGATAATTGTGAAGGTTTAAAGTATTTAACTTGGGATATGTTTGATAGTCCTGACCTTCCTAACTCTGGTTATAAGTTTATGGAAAGAGAACCAGTTTTAATATTAGATAATCTAGTAAGTAAATACAGAATAACTGTAAAAGTTATTTTAGGTTATGTAAGCAAACCTCATGCAGATAAACTTAGATTAGTAAGAAGCAACTCTCATAGAGTAGGTAAAGCTATTAAGATTAGATGTGTAGGTGCAAAGAAAAGATTAACTCTTGTTAGAGGATTAGTTCAGCAAGGGGTTCATAGAATAGGTGTTAGTAATGAATATGTTTATTTTGATACTGATGACCTTAAAGAGAGGGCATTTTATATCTGGTAAAGATATAATTGTTTGTTTTGTTTAGACTTGTTGTGTGTTGATTGGGGTGGCTTAGGTCACCCTTTTCTGTTAAAGCTATGTTAAAAGTCTTTAGTATATAAATAACTCATTATATATTTGTGTAAAATTTAAACAATGAAAGAACTATTAGAATTTAACAATCACAGAATAGAAGCTTTAGTTAAAAAGCTTTGTAAGAGTGATAAAAGAATATTAGAGTTAGAAACTTTTATATTTGAACTATGTGATAGGGATTGTCCTGAAGCATACAAACAAGTAATAAGAACTGAATTATATGAATACAGACAGAATAATAGATAAGCCAACAGAATTAGAAATTAATTACTATGACCAGTTTGTATTATTGTCTAATACTATTCTTAAACTTAGAGAAGGTAGAATAAGTGCTAGACACATTGATACTATTATAACTCAGTTAAACGAACTAGCTTTTTATGTAAATGAATTACAATTAAAAGTTATGTATAAATCCTCAGAATTAAATTATTATAAACAAGCAGTAGACGACTTAACCACTGAGGTTGTATCTAATCGATTTGTAGATATAAAATAAAGTTGTATATTGCAGTAAAACAAACAAAGTATGTCGAAAACATTAAATTTTGAACAAAAGGTAATTGCAATTCAGTCAGAATTAAAAGCACCTAAAAGCCAATACAATAGTTTTGGTAAGTACCGATACAGAAACCAAGAAGACATTTTGGAAGCTGTAAAACCATTGTTGAGTAAGTATGAGTTATCTATAACTTTAACTGACACAATTAATGAAACACCATCAGGAATTTGTTATGTAGAAGCAAGAGCTATACTACATGGCACAGATGGTAAGATTGAATCAGTCGCACAAGCTGGTATTGATATTAATAAGAAAGGTATGGATATATCTCAGTCATTTGGCAGCTCTAGTTCTTATGCTAGAAAGTATGCTTTAAATGGCTTATTGTTAATTGATGATACTAAAGATGCTGATTCAACTAACACTCACGCAACTTCAAGTCTTAAATGGCTTAATGAAGGTACCCCTGAATTTAACAAAGCAATAGCACACATTAAAAAAGGAGGAAAGATTTTAGATATAAAAAAGAAATTCAATATATCTAAAACTGTAGAAACTAAATTAATTAATATTAAATCTTAAATTATGGCAGGACTAATTTCAATGTCTTTAGATGTAAGTAAATTACCTAAAGAAAAATTCGTTAAAGGTAAAAAGGGAGTTTATTATAACTTCACTGTTGCTGTTAACGATGAAACTAAATATGGAAACAATGTTTCTATGTTTGATGCACAAACACAAGAAGAGAGAAAGGCTGGAAAGCCTAAGCAGTATCTAGGAAACGGAAAAGTATTCTGGAACAATGGCTCTATTGTAAACGCAGAGAAAGAAGCTCAACCTACTGAAGTATCAGCAGAGGGAGACTTATTTTAATTTATCAGGGGGATTAATTTCCCCCTTTTATTTTCATAAACACACACAATGACAATAAAAGACTATACAAATGAGGAACAACAGTATATGCAATATATCGAGGATAAAGCATATATTGACCCTAATAAAGAAGTTAAATATCCTCCAATAGCGATAAGCATGGGAAATTTTATGGCAGGCAAAGAAGTATATCCAATACCAATAGGTACTTATGGTAACTTCTCTTTTATTGCTGCTCCTCCTAAAAGCAAGAAGACTTTCTTTGTTAGTTTATTGTCAGCAGTATATCTTAAAGGACAATTAGATAGCCACGCAAAAGGAATGATGGGTCATAGAAAAGGAAGATGTTTAGTACACTTTGATACAGAACAAGGTAGGTTTCACGCTCAGAAAGTATTTAGAAGAGTTTTAGATATGACAGGCTTGAGTGATGAATGTTATCATACCTTTGGACTTAGAACTTTAAACAATAGAGATAGATTAAATTTTATAGAATACTTTTTATATCATAAGGTTCAAGATGCAGGATTAGTTGTAATAGATGGTATAGCTGATTTAGTTTCTGATGTAAACAACCTAGATGAATCTAGTATGGTTATACAAAAGCTAATGAAGTGGACTGAAGAATTAAATTGTCATATAGTTACAGTAATACATAGTAATTATGGAACAGAAAAACCTACAGGACATTTAGGCTCTTACTTAGAGAAGAAAGCAGAGACACAGATACAATTAGAATTAAACACAGTAAACGATGAAATGGTTACAGTTAAATGCAGAAGGAGTAGAGGATTTCCTTTTGATAAGTTTAGCTTTAAAATAAATAAACAAGGTCATCCTGAGATAGTTGATGACTTATATAATATAATAGAAGATAGTAATATAAATGCAACTAAAGCTTACGTTTAATATAAAGCCTGTTCCACATCAATCAGTCAGAATTGGCAGGAATAATATTGCCTATAAACCTAAGAAAATAATTAATTACCAAGTTGCAATAAGAGCTTTAGCTATAGCTCAATTACCAAAAGGATTTGAAATGATTCCTGCTGGTACAGAAATAACAATACAGAGATTATCATATCAATTTGAATATCTCAAATCTACACCCAAGAAGAGAAGAACAGGTAAAGTTCCAAAAACCACAAAACCAGACCTACACGACAATTTAAACAAAGCATTCATGGATGCACTTGAAGGCATTGTATTTGAACAAGACCAGAATATCGTTAAGATAAAGAATCTTGAGAAGTATTATGACAAAGAGAATTTAATAACTTTAATACTTAAATATTAGTATGTTAGAATTGTTGGCTAAGAATCATCTATTATGGGTAAAGATGGTTTCTAATATGGGGTGTCCTAGACATCTTTGTGAAGATATAGTACAGGAAATGTATTTAAAGATAAACAGATTAGTTACTGATAAAAGAAAGATAATGTATGGTGATGATGATGTAAATAGATTTTACATATATGTCACATTAAGAAACTTATATACTGATTATAAGAAAGCTAAAAACAAATATACTTTCTTTAGTTACATTGAAACAGATGATGCAGATACAATACATACAGCAGAGTATTTATATTCAGACACTGAAACAGAGAAGGAAGAAGCATTCTATAAAATAACAATGAAGTTAGCTAGAGAGATTAATTCTTGGCATAGCTATGATGCTAAACTATGTAATACTTATTATTCAGGAAATATGTCTTTAAGGCAAATATCCAAAGGAACAAACATAAGTTTAACTAGCATATTTAATTCTATAAAGAATTATAGAGCAATACTAAAAGACAAGTTTATAGAAGACATAGAGGATTACTTAAACGGAGATTATCACTTACTTTAAATAAATAAATTATGAAAGAACCAAAAGACAAAAGAACCAAAGCATACAAAGAATGGAAGAAGAACTTTGATGCAGTACAAGAAACAAAATCAAAAGGATTAGGAGATGATATTGAAAAGATTACAGAAGCAACAGGAATTAAGAAGCTTGTAAAGTTTATAGCTGGAGAAGATTGTGGGTGTGATGCTAGAAAAGAAAAGCTTAATAAGGTATTTAGACATAATAAGTTAGAATGTTTAAATGAAGAAGAGTATGACTATTTAGTTACTTTGTTCTCAAAGAACAAGAATGTTTTAAATAATGAGGAGATAAAATCACTTTATCAAATAAGCAATAGAATATTTAATAAAAATAACAAACCTTCATCTTGTTCTTCTTGTGTTAGAACAGTAGTGTTAAGGCTAAAAAAAGTTGTAGATGCCTACAGATAAATCACTTATAAGAAACTCGAAGCAAGTTAAACAGGTTATTGATTTCACTGGCATACAAAACGGAAAGATACATCCTTCTGACATTGATGCTGTACTTGAATTTAATAACGATGCCTTAATATTAATTGAGGTTAAAGGAAAGGGGAACAGGATTCCTATGGGTCAAAGATTGTTATTAGAAAGAATAAACGATTCTTGGCACAATCAAGATAAAGCTATTGTTTTGAAAGTCATTCACTCTTTTAAAGATTATACAAGGGATATTCCTTTAAATGAATGTACTGTAGAAGTATGTTACTATAAAGGTAAATGGTCAGAAAGAACAGGTCCTTTATTAGAAGTATTAAATAAACTAGGAGAATCATGGGAGATAAAGAAGTTATCCTTTTAAAGTGGACTATGAGTTCTTCTTATAATGTTAACGTAAATTATATATATAATGACAGAGAGAAAGAAAATACCTGTTTACTCAGGAGTACTAAATTACTTTCCTGATGCAATTAGAGAAGTAGCTAAATGTAGTTATGCAGGAAACTATCAGCATAATCCAGACAAACCTTTACATTGGGATAGAAGTAAGTCTGGTGATGAATTAGATGCACTTGCTAGACATTTGCTTGAAGCTGGCACAACAGACTCAGATGGTATCAAACATTCTGCCAAAGTTGCTTGGAGAGCATTAGCAAATCTACAGAAGGAGATTGAGAATGAGAATAAAGTTTAACAGACTTTTAACAACATTTAATTAACAAAAGTGTATATTAGCTCAAAATATAAATTATGATAAAAACATTTGACAACAAAGAGTGGAAGTATTTAGACCTTATAGAAAGAATGTATGACGATGACTTCTACTATGGTTATCTTGGTTCTAACGCACTTTCTTCATCTTCAGCTAAGAAACTACTACAAAGTCCTAAAGCATACCTTAAATCGCTTCATGTGAATCAGGATGCTCAACCACTTAGAGATGGTAGGCTTGTACATTTATCTGTACTTGAACCTCAAAAGGTAAAGGATTTAACTATCGTAGAGGGTTCTAAAGCTACTAAAGCATTTAAGGAAGCAGTTCTTGATTTAGGTTCTGCTAATGTATATACAAGAAGTGAATTTAATAATGCTAATAGAATAGCTAATGCAGTTCTTAAATGTAGTGAGGTAACTAATTTATTACAAGGCTCTGAGTTTGAAGTACCTCAAGCTAAAATGATAGAGGGCATACCTTTTAGAGGAAAGGCAGATGTTTTAAATGGTAACGTAATAATAGACTTAAAGACTACAGGAGATATAACTAAGTTTAGATGGAGTGCAAAGCATTTCTCTTATGACCTTCAAGCTGCTTTATATATGAAGATGTTTGATGCAGATGCTTTTATATTTGTTGTAGTAGATAAAGATTCT
>Ga0206682_10002030_pt1 | contig 19016 bp, 15 predicted proteins | sample M240m12015metaG_FD_155444 | JGI IMG/M metagenome (GOLD analysis project Ga0206682, IMG submission 155444) | Ammonia-oxidizing marine archaeal communities from Monterey Bay, California, United States - M2 40m 12015 | ecosystem: Environmental > Aquatic > Marine > Intertidal zone | place: USA...
TTCTTCGAAATGAAGAAGAGGAGACCTCTGCTGGAGGCATCGTGCTACCAGGATCTGCGCAGGAGAAGCCCAATCAGGGTGAGATCATCGCAGTAGGGGATGGCAAAGTGCTGGACAATGGTGAGCAGCGTGCATTGGCTGTGAAGGTTGGCGATAAGGTCGTTTTTGGCCAATACGCTGGCAGCAACACCATCGAGGTGGACGGCGAAGAGCTGATCCTAATGAGCGAGAGTGAAATTTACGCGGTCGTTGAGTAAGCGAACCGTTCTGACCTGAAAGTAAAGGAAGAGTAAACATGGCAGCTAAAGACGTATTTTTTGGCGATAAAGCACGAGCAGGCATGCTTGAGGGAGTCAATATCCTCGCTGACGCTGTGAAGGCGACGCTGGGCCCAAAAGGCCGTAATGTAATTTTAGAGAAGTCCTTTGGCGCACCGACCGTCACAAAAGATGGTGTATCGGTTGCGAAAGAAATCGAGCTGAAAGATCGATTCCAAAACATGGGCGCACAGATGGTGAAAGAAGTGGCATCTCAAGCTTCTGACGCCGCCGGTGACGGCACCACGACAGCCACGGTATTGGCTCAATCGATCGTCAACGAAGGGCTCAAGGCCGTCGCAGCGGGCATGAACCCGATGGACCTCAAACGCGGTATCGATAAGGCAGTGGTAGCTGCTGTAGAGGCGGTCTCGGGTATGAGCACGGCTTGCGCGGACACCAAGGCCATCGCACAGGTCGGCACGATCTCTGCAAACAGTGATACCTCAGTGGGCGAGATTATCGCTGAGGCGATGGATAAAGTCGGCAAAGAAGGCGTGATCACGGTAGAAGAGGGATCTGGTCTTGAGAATGAGCTCGATGTCGTTGAGGGCATGCAGTTTGACCGCGGTTACTTGTCTCCCTACTTCATCAACAATCAGGACAACATGTCTGCTGAGGTTGAAGAGCCCTACATTTTGTTGGTCGATAAGAAGATCTCTAACATTCGCGAGTTGCTGCCTGTACTCGAGCAGGTTGCTAAGGCGTCACGCCCGCTGGTGATTGTGGCAGAAGACGTCGAAGGCGAAGCGCTGGCGACTTTAGTGGTCAATAACATGCGCGGTATCGTGAAAGTGGCGGCCTGTAAGGCGCCTGGCTTTGGCGATCGACGCAAGGCAATGCTGCAGGATATCGCTATCCTGACCGGCGCCACTGTGATCTCTGAAGAGGTCGGCTTGGATCTCGAGAGCACCACACTTGAGCACCTCGGTAACGCGAAGCGCATCACCATGGACAAGGACAACAGCACGATTGTTGACGGTTCAGGTGATGCAGACGCCATCAAGACGCGCGTCAGCGAGATTCGAGTGCAAATCGAAAACACGTCTTCTGATTACGATCGAGAAAAGCTCCAAGAGCGCGTAGCGAAGCTGGCAGGCGGCGTTGCCGTCATTAAGGTCGGCGCGGCGACAGAGATCGAAATGAAGGAAAAGAAGGCACGGGTTGAAGATGCCCTGCACGCCACACGTGCTGCGGTAGAAGAGGGCGTTGTGGCAGGTGGTGGTGTTGCACTGGTTCGCGCAATCTCTCAGATCACCGGTCTTGAAGGTGACAACGAAGATCAGAACATCGGTATCGCTGCAGCGCTACGTGCGATGGAAGGTCCGCTTCGCCAAATCGTCGGTAATGCGGGTGACGAGGCGTCTGTTGTGCTAGATAAAGTGCGTCAAGGTGAAGGTAACTACGGTTACAACGCAGCCACCGGTGAGTATGGCGATATGATCGAGATGGGTATCTTGGATCCCGCAAAAGTAACCCGTACTGCCTTGCAGGCAGCGGGTTCGGTTGCTGGCCTCATGATCACTACAGAAGTCATGATTGCTGAGTCGCCGAAAGATGATGCAGCTGCACCTGCCATGCCAGACATGGGCGGCATGGGCGGCATGGGTGGCATGATGTAATCACCGCTATTGCGGCTACATTAAAAAGCCCGGCTCGTGCCGGGCTTTTTTTTGGCCGACTTTTGATAACGAGCGTGACCACTTACGTGAGCGAAAAACAGCCAGAGCATCCTCTGGCTTCGGCAATATAAAGTGAGCGTACCATCGCGCTTTTTACCTGCGGTGCGATATACTCCACGCCGACGTCGGGCTTTATGCCGTCATCAAAAAACTAGGAGACGCACGCATGGCTTATGTAGAATTTTTCTTTCGTTATTTTCACGTGCTGGCCGGAATCGTTTGGATCGGCATGCTGTATTATTTTAATTTCGTTCAGACTGAATATTTCAAAGAGGCGGAAGCCAGTGCCAAATCAGATGCGATGGCTAAGCTTGCGCCACGTGCCTTGTGGTGGTTTCGTTGGGGCGCCATGCTGACCTTCCTGACTGGTGCTTACCTGTTCCAAAAAGTCGGAGGCTTTGCGGCCGCCATGCCCGCCATTTGGATGGGAGCGCTGGCGGGGACGTTTATGTTCCTCAATGTGTGGTTGGTGATTTGGCCAAACCAGCAGATTGTATTGGGCATGAAAGAAGGTGATGGTCCAGCTGCGGCTGCAAAAGCCGGGCTCGCGAGCCGAACCAATACCTTGTTTTCTGGGCCAATGCTGCTCGGTATGTTGGGTTCTAAGCACTTAGCCGATATTTCAACGCAGGCAGCGGGCACCGTCTCGGATCTCGGCCTATACACCGCATTAGGCTTGATTGTGGTGCTGGAGATCAACGCCTTGTTTGGCAAAATGGGCCCGATGAAATCAGTATTGGGTGTTGTCCACTGTTCGTTATTGCTGATGGCCGCTGTGTTGGGTATTTTGCTTTACCTGTAACGGGCAAAAAGCCTTTTTGAGAAAGCGGTCTTTAGGCCGCTTTTTTTTGTCTAGTCGCTGGTGTGATCGCTACAATATGGTGTCATAGCAAGCCGGCGGGCTTGATCTGGTGGGTGGTATCAATGACAGCAAAACGCTTTTTAGGCGAGCATCGGCTAACCGGGGCGTGCCAGAGACTCAGGAATACCTCGCGCAAGGGAGTCATGCGGTAATGAAACGCTTTCTAACCTTCTGCTTCCTTCTGTTCACTGTCTTCCCGTCCCTAGCCAATACCCTCGTGCTGGTGTCGGTCGATGGTTTCCGCTGGGATTATTTGGATTGGCCAGAGGCGCAGAGCATGAAGCGAATGGCCGAGCAGGGTGTTCGCGTCAATCAGTTGCAAGCGGTTTACCCTTCGAAAACCTTCCCCGCTCATTTATCAATCGCGACGGGGCTTCGGCCAACGGGCCACGGCGTGGTGGATAATTATTTTTGCCGCAGTGATCGACCTGATTGTTACCGAATGGGGTCTGGTCAAAAGGACCCTGATTGGCTGGCGGGCACACCACTGTGGACGCTGGTTGAGCAGCAGGGTGGACGTGCCTCCACTTTTTTCTGGCCCGAATCTGACGCCAAATTTGACGGTATTCTTCCGACAGATTATCGGGCCTACGATGTCAGTGTGAGTCCGTCGGAGAAAGTGCGGCAGGCCACCGAATGGCTCTCGCTACCGGAGGTCGATCGGCCTGACTTGGTGACGTTGTACTTTTCCACCGTGGACTCCAGTGGACATACTTATGGTCCTGATGCCCCTGAGACCAAGGCCGCTATCGCAGAGACAGATTATTGGGTCAGTCAGTTATGGCGGGCCATTCAAGACATCAATCGTCAGCAGGATGCAGAGATCAGTCTCATCTTGTTGTCCGATCACGGCATGTCTGAAGTAGATCCCAGCCTGTTTATTGACACCAATACCTTGCCGCGTCCCAAGGGATTTCGACGCGTTAATAGCAGCACACGTGTGATGTACTACCGACGAGATCCTAAAGCGGATGTGGCGGCACTGGCAGCCACCTTGCGCGAAGCGTCGAATGGGCGCTATCGGGTTGTCTCTGATGAAACGCTCGCTGAGCGGCACTACAAGCATCATCCTGCCGTCGCTGAGCTGATTATTGAGACAGACCCGCCACGCCTATTTCGTCATGGGGGTGCGCAGGGACCTGATTTGCGAGGCATGCACGGATACCCTGCGGAGGTGGAGGACATGGCAGCCTTTTTGGTGGCGATCGGTCCGGGTTTTTCGGTGGGTAAGGTGATTCCCAAAGCACATCAGCTCGATGTCTACCCGATTGCGGCAACCCTGCTGGGTTTATCACTCCCCGCTGGCATTGTCAGCCAGGGCGGGACTCTGCGTGATGCGTTGGCGCAGCCGATACGGGAATAATGCCCTCGGTGCACATGCGCGCTAGGGTCGCGATATAATCTAACGCTTTCGAGACTGAGTACTTGGTATGTCCCGTGATGACCTTAACGAGATTCCGTCCTTTACCGCCAACCGCGATGAAGCAGTCAGCTCGGCTCCCCGTGGTGCCATCCCGCCGCGTGCTGCCAGAGCGGAAGCGGGTCTGGGTTTGACGGCTCGGTTGGTAATAACGGTAGCGCTTGCGCTGGCGGCCACTGCTTGCGCGTGGGCGTGGCAGTTACAAACGCTTGCCGATGCGTCGCGCACGCAACAATTGGCGCTGCAGGGGCGCGTTGCGGACCTCGAGGCATTACTGTCAGACACTGATGACACCGTTAATAAGTCGGCGGCTGCGATGAGTGCACAAATACGGTTAATTGACACCGAAGTGCGCAAGTTATGGGATGCCCGCAAAGTGAGCAATGGCAAACTGACGAAGGTCGAGAAGAGCGTTGTTGCTCAGGAAAAGACCATCACCAAGCTTACCAGCACAACCACAGCACACGGCAGCACGTTAGAGACGATGCTGGCTGAGTTGTCCGCGTTGACTAAAGTCGCGGGTGATTTAGAGCGTTTAGCCGCCAGTGCGCAACGCGCTCAGACCGATGTTGAGCGGTTGGCCGATGGTTTGAACAAATCAAACCTCGAGCGCGCTGCGCTACGCAAGCAAGTCGAGAGTAATGGTGAGTGGATCGAATCGATCAACGCATTTCGTCGGCAGGTGAATGCCAACATGGTCGAGTTAGAGGCAGAAGTCGCGGCGCTCAGCGCGCCCACCATGCAATAGTCAAGGCGCAAAGGCAGCGGGAGTCCAAAGGGTATGACAGTCATTCAGGAACGAGATCTTATCGACAGTGTTGCTGATGCACTGCAGTTTATCTCTTACTACCACCCGCTCGATTTTATACAGGCGGTGCATCGTGCGTGGGAGCGGGAGCAAAACCCTGCAGCGAAAGACGCCATGGCACAGATTTTAATCAATTCTCGAATGTGCGCGGTCGGCCACCGACCGCTCTGCCAAGATACGGGTATTGTGACGGTCTTTGTTGAAGTCGGCATGGGTGTCCGCTGGGAAACAGAGCGCTCCCTCGATGACATGATTAACGAGGGGGTGCGACGCGCTTATAACCATCCCGATAACAAGCTTCGGGCATCTATTCTTAATGATCCCGCAGGGCGTCGTGAGAATACCCGTGATAATACGCCGGCGGTTATCCATACTCGCCTAGTGCCCGGCAGTAGCGTGAGCGTGCAGGTGGCGGCCAAAGGCGGGGGATCCGAAAACAAGGCCAAGCTGGCGATGCTTAACCCCTCGGATAGCATTGTTGACTGGGTTGCCAAAACGTTGCCGACGATGGGCGCGGGATGGTGTCCCCCCGGGATACTGGGTATTGGTATTGGTGGTACGGCGGAAAAGGCGATGATACTGGCCAAAGAGTCGCTGATGGCCCCCGTGGATATTCATGAGCTTCGAGCGAGGGGGCCACAGAGCCGCGCGGAAGAGTTGCGACTAGAGATTATGGACGCCGCTAATCGGACGGGGATTGGTGCACAGGGTTTGGGCGGCCTGACCACTGTACTCGATGTGAAGATTATGGATTACCCGACACATGCCGCCTCACTACCCGTTGCGATGATCCCGAACTGCGCCGCGACACGGCATGCGCATTTCACGCTGACCGGGGAGGGGCCTGCGCTTCAAACCCCCCCAGACATTACCCAGTGGCCTGAGATCAGCTGGGAGCCCGGTGAGTCGGTCCGTAAAGTGAATCTGGATACGGTCACTCGAGAGGAAATCCAGTCCTGGATGCCCGGGGATACGCTGCTCCTCTCCGGCACCATGCTGACAGGGCGTGACGCGGCGCATAAACGCATGACTCAGATGTTAGAGCAGGGTGAACCTTTACCCGTCGACCTCCGGGGCAAGTTTATTTATTACGTGGGACCGGTGGACCCCGTTCGTGACGAGGCAGTCGGCCCGGCTGGCCCCACCACCGCGACGCGAATGGATAAATTTACTGACTATATTCTCGATCAGACCGGGTTAGCGGGCATGATCGGTAAAGCAGAGCGCGGCCCTGTTGCAGTAGAAGCCATTAAAAAGCATGGCGCGGTCTATCTGATGGCAGTGGGCGGTGCCGCTTATCTGGTGTCGAAGGCGGTGACTAAGGCCGAGGTGGTGGCCTTCGAGGATCTGGGTATGGAGGCCATTTACGCTTTCACTGTGAAGGACATGCCAGTCAGCGTGGCGGTGGATAGTCAGGGTGAGTCGGTTCACGTGACAGGACCCAAACACTGGAAAGCACAGATTGAAGAGCAGGCGCTTGAGCTCATCTGAGTCGCTTTACTGGCACGATTACGAAACGTCGGGGGCAGACCCCACTCAGGACCGGCCGTGGCAGTTTGCCGGTATCCGGACCGACGCTGAATTGAATATTGTCGGCGAACCGCTGACGCTCTATGCGCAACCGACAGAGGATCGATTGCCGCATCCTGCAGCAGTGCGTGTCACCGGTATTACACCCCAAGAAGCCTATGAAAAAGGCGTCACCGAAGCGACTTTTATTAGCCGTATTCTGGCGGAGCTCGCTAAGCCCAATACTTGCACCGTGGGCTATAACTCGATTCGCTTCGATGATGAGGTCACCCGCTTTACCCTCTGGCGCAATCTGCGCGATCCTTATGCGCGAGAGTGGCAAAATGGCAATAGCCGCTGGGACCTGCTCGATGTGGTCCGCGCATTTTGGGCGCTGAGCCCCAATGGTATCGAGTGGCCACAGCGTGACGATGGGTTGACTAGCTTTCGTCTAGAAGACCTCACGGCCGCCAACGGGATTGAACATGGCGCCGCTCACGATGCGTTAGCCGATGTGATCGCGACGATCGAAATGGCGAAGCGCTTGAAGCAATCTGATGCGCGCTTGTTTACCACGCTGTATGCCAATCGCAGCAAACGGTCGGTCAGTGCGCTGATCGATATTCCGAGATTGAAACCGATAGTCTATGTCTCGGGGATATTCGGTGCGGCAAGGCATAACCTCGCCCTCATAGTACCGCTTGCTTGGCATCCCGATAATAAGAGTGAGGTCATCTGTGCTGATCTGGCTGGCAGCACTGAGTATCTTGATCAGCCAGTAGCGGAGTTGCGTGAGTCGCTGTTTGCGCCGGCATCAGCACGATCAAAAGGGGCCGTGCGACCGCCGCTGACAGCAGTGCGTCTCAATCGCGCGCCGGTGCTCTTGCCCGCCGATTGGCTCGCGGGTGAAGCCGCAGAACGACTCGGTTTGGATGGGGATCATCACCGCGCACATCTGGCAGCGTTGCGGGCAGCGCGCGCTGCGAATGAGGCAGCTTTCGTTGCGCGTTTTCAGGAACTTTGGCGTGACCGGGCGTTTCCGCCGCGGACTGATCCCGATCAGATGCTCTACGATGGTTTCATCAATGATGCCGACCGTGCCCTGTGTCAGCGGATCCTTCAACAAGAGCCGGCGGCATTGGCGACTCAGAGCTGGCCTTTTTCTGATCCACGATTGCCCGAGCTGTTGTTCCGCTATCGCGCCCGTAATTTCCCCGACAGTCTGTCTGCAGGCGAGGGAGAGCAGTGGCGCGAGCACTGCCAATTGCAGCGAAAAGAGGGCGACTTCAATCAGGCCACGTTTGCGCAGGCGTTGGTCGAGGAGCGTGCGCGCGCCGACATCACGCCAGCAACGAAGCGTGCGCTGGATGCATTGGAGCAATGGGTGAGAGACCTGTCAGTCGAGGGTTGATCAAGGCTACAATGGTGTGATGCGCTAGAAGTGGGGTCTGTGTCGGGTCTCGGCTTAAACAGTGTGTTAAGTCAGCCCGATGCCAAGTCAGCTCAATGGGATGACGCCGACCACACGCTAGCGGGCCATCAATAGGGGAGCCTATATCGTGCAATTTGCCGGTAGCCATATTCTTGGTATCAGCCAATTTGAAAGAGGGGATGTGGAGCGCCTATTTACTGTGGCGGATCAGATGCGTCCCTATGCGCACCGCGAGCGCATCACCCGGGTGCTAGAGGGGGCGATTTTAGGCTCTATGTTTTTCGAGCCCTCTACTCGAACCCGCATCAGCTTTGGCAGCGCCTTCAACCTGCTGGGTGGTGAGGTTCGGGAGACGACGGGCTTCGAGCATTCAGCGATTGCCAAGGGAGAGTCACTGTACGACACCGCCCGAGTCTTGAGCGGTTACTCAGATATTATTGTCATGCGGCATCCTGAAGAGGGTTCCGTTTCTGAATTTGCTACTGCGAGCCGGGTACCAGTCATCAACGGTGGAGACGGTGCTAATGAGCACCCCAGTCAAGCCTTGTTGGATTTATACACCATTCGCTCTGAACTGGCCGGTCGGGACCGGGGGCTGGATAGCCTCAGAATTGCGATGGTGGGCGACCTCCGGTTCGGCAGAACGGTTCACTCACTGTGTAAGTTACTATCGCTCTATGATCATCTCCGTATCAGCTTGGTCTCGCCCGAGGCATTGCGAATGCCTGCCGACGTGGTGGAGACACTGCGGCGAGCAGGGCACGACGTTCTGGAGACAGAGGTATTGGAATCGGGCATTACGGATGTCGACATTGTTTACAGCACGCGGATACAAGAGGAGCGGTTTAATACGAGGGAGGAGGCTGACCTTTATCGTGGGCGGTTCCGACTGAATCAAAGCGTTTACACCGCCAACTGTGAACCCAATACGGTGATCATGCACCCCCTTCCTAGGGATTCTCGCGAGGGCGCTCAGGAACTCGATATTGATCTCAACGACAATCCGAACCTCGCCATTTTTCGTCAAAGTGATAACGGCGTGATTGTGAGGATGGCGTTGTTTGCACTCATACTCGATGTTGCCGAGCAGGTGGATCAGCACGCGGTGCCGGTAAGCTGGTACACGGAGCGGCGGTTTTGACGCCATTCCAGCCCCGCTTTGGTGCTGGAGACGTTGACGTACAGCGCCAAGAACGCAGTTTCAGCGGCTATTTTTCAATCGACACGCTGACCCTCCGTCATCGATTGCACAGCGGTGAATGGTCTGACTCGATGCGGCGCGAGGTGTTTCAGCGCGGCGATGCCGTGGCGGTGCTGCCTTGGGATATCGCGACCGATGAGTTAGTGCTGATTGAGCAGCTGCGAGTTGGGGCGATCCGAGACAACGACAGCCCGTGGATGCTTGAGCTGATTGCCGGCATCGTGGAAGAGGGAGAGTCCGATATCAACGTGGCGCACCGAGAAGCGGATGAAGAGGCAGGCTGCGTCTTAGGCCGCCTCGAGTCTATTGCCACGTTTTATCCCAGTGCGGGCGCCTGCTCTGAGCAAATCCGATTGTTTGTAGGTGAGCTAGTGAGTGCGAAGCCCGGGACGATTCAGGGGCTCGACAGCGAGCACGAGGATATTCTGGTGCACCAATTCCCTCGCCAAACCGTGTTGGCCATGCTGGATCAAGGTCAGATAAACAACGGACATACATTGATCGCGCTGTATTGGTTGGCGCGTCATGGTGAGCGTCTGCGCGCGGCGTGGCTCGACGATCAAAATGACTGAGCCGGGTCAGCCTGATGAAGTACAGGACGAAAAACCGACTTCGAATGCGTCGGTGGGTGATCCCGCTGAGTTAGTACGCTCGAGCGCTGTCGTTGGTGTCGCGACGCTGCTGTCCCGAATACTTGGTCTGTTGAGAGATGTGGTGTTGGCCAATTTGATTGGTGCTAGCAGTAACGCCGATGCATTCTTTGTGGCCTTTAAGATCCCGAATTTTTTGCGACGATTGTTTGCGGAAGGGGCCTTTGCCCAGGCCTTTGTGCCGGTACTTGCCCAGACCCGGGAGCAGGGTGGCAATGCTGCCGTGCGCGAGTTGATCGACCGCGTTGCAGGCATGTTGGGGGGTATCTTGACGGGTCTGACGGTGTTGACCGTGATGGCCTCGCCGTTGGTTGCTGTGGTATTTGCGCCTGGCTTTTTGCGTGATCCCGCCAAGCTGGCGCTCACCGGCGATTTGATTAAGCTAACATTTCCTTACTTATTGCTCATTTCATTGACGGGTTTTGCCGGCGCTATTCTTAATAGTTATCAACGGTTTGCCGTTCCCGCATTGACGCCGATCCTGCTCAATCTGTCATTAATTGCAGCCGCCTTATGGGTGGCTCCTGGCTTTGATGAGCCCGTGGTTGCGCTGGCGTTGGGCGTGTTGATCGCGGGGTTTGCTCAGCTCCTGTTTCAGTTGCCCGCGTTAGCGGCGATCGATCTAGTGCCGCGGCCCCGTTGGGCGCCTCGACACGAGGGCGTAAGACGGATTCTTATCTTGATGGTGCCGGCGCTGTTTGGTGTGTCCGTGAGCCAGATCAATCTGTTACTCGACACCGTATTGGCCTCCTTGCTGCCTGCGGGCAGCGTATCGTGGTTGTATTACTCCGATAGATTGACGGAACTGCCACTGGGTATTTTTGCGATTGCGATTGCCACGGTGATATTGCCCGCGCTATCCGGACAGCGCGCTCGCGCTGATGATCCCGCTTTCGCAGGCACGCTGTCTTGGGCGGTCCGCAGTGTTGGTTTTATTGCTGTCCCAGCAACGCTGGCGCTGGCGATCCTGGCCGAGCCATTATTAGTGACGCTGTTTCAATACGGCGCTTTTGGTGCCGACGATCGATTCATGGCAGCAGCAAGTTTGCGAGCGTATACCCTCGGCTTGGGCGCGTTTATGTTGGTCAAAGTGTTAGCGCCAGGATTCTATGCCCGCGAGGATATGAAAACACCGGTTCGAATTGGGATCATCGCAATGGTCACCAATATGGTGCTCAATATGCTGTTTGTTTTTCCTCTGATGTGGTGGTTCGAGATGGGTCACGTGGGTCTGGCACTGGCGACCAGCGTGGCTGCGTGGTTCAACGCAACGCTGCTTTATCGCGGCTTACACCGAGCAGGGATTCTCGTACTCGAGGCTTCAGCTAAGCAATGGCTCATCAAAATTATGGCCTCCGCTACGGTAATGAGTGTGTTATTACTCCAGATAACACCTGAGATGGTGATATGGACAGAGTGGCTGTGGTGGGAGCGAGGGATCGCGATGGCGATGCTGTGCCTAGCGGGTTTAGCAGCATTTCTGGCCAGCTTATGGATTTTGGGTGGCCGGATCGATCATCTCAAACGCTGAGCCCGAGAGCGGCTTGACTAAGACGTGTCTCTGGCTGATCCGAGGGGCGCTGAGCGGTATACTGCTCTCTTTTACGAAGCGGGAACCGAGCCGGTGATGCAGCTCATTCGCGGTCAACATAATCTACGGTCGCAACATCGTGGTTGCGCGGTGACGATTGGTGCCTTTGACGGTGTCCATTTGGGGCATCAAGCGGTACTTGCGCATCTCAAGCGACAGGCTCAGCTATTGGAGATCCCCACCGCTGTGGTCACCTTCGAGCCGCTACCGCGGGAGTATTTAACGCCTTTGGTAGCCCCCCCTCGTATCACTACGTTGCGCGACAAGTGGCCACTACTGGAGGCCTGTGGCGTCGACCGCGTGTTATGTCTGCCTTTCAACGAACGCCTCAGGCAACTCACGGCCCGACAGTTTGTCGAGCAAATTTTTGTAGACGGGTTGGGTGCCCAGTATCTGGCGTTTGGAGATGATTTCCATTTCGGTAATCAGCGAGAGGGTGACTTGGAATATGTCCGCGCGCTGGCGGACGAATTTGGCTATGCTGTGGCCCCGACCGCCACGCTGGAAGCAGCGGGAGAGCGGGTCAGCAGTACCCGGATTCGTGCGGCGTTGGATGCGGGCGACTTCGATGACGCGGCGAGGTTATTGGGAAGGCCTTTTGAACTGGCGGGTAGAGTGCAGCATGGACAGAAGCTGGGCCGACAGTTAGACGCGCCAACCGCTAACATCGCCCTGCATAGAATTCGATCACCGCTGCACGGCGTTTATGCTGTCAGCGTTTGGGGAGGGGGCCTCGAGGGCGCGCAGGGCGTGGCCAACGTGGGCGTCAGACCCACCCTTGGTGAGCGTTTGGAAGCAACCCTCGAGGTGCATGTCTTGCAGGGCTCACCGGATCTTTACGGTGAGAGATTAACGGTACGTTTTCGACATAAGTTGCGAGAGGAGCAGAAGTTCCCCTCGTTAGAGGCCCTTAAGGCCGGTATCAAGGCAGATAAAGCTAACGCGAGCGCGTGGCTAAACGCCCACGGATGAAGTATGAGTGATTACAAGGCGACACTAAACCTGCCGCAGACTGACTTTCCTATGAAGGCTAATCTGGCTCAGCGTGAGCCGGATCGGCTCAAGGCGTGGGAAGCCATGGACCTGTATGGTCAGATCCGGCAAGCGAGCAAAGATAAACCAACTTTCATCCTGCACGATGGCCCGCCCTACGCTAACGGTCAGCTCCATGTAGGACATGCGATCAATAAGATTCTGAAAGACATCATTATCAAATCAAAAACCTTGTCGGGCTTTAATGCGCCCTATGTGCCGGGCTGGGATTGCCACGGCTTACCGATTGAGCTCAATGTTGAAAAAAAGGTGGGTAAACCCGGCCACAAGGTTTCTCCTGGCGAGTTCAGACAGCACTGCCGTGACTACGCTCGTAAGCAAGTAGAGGCACAAAAGACCGATTTCATGCGCATGGGGGTATTGGGAGACTGGCAAAACCCCTATCTCACCATGGACTCCGCATTTGAGGCTAATGTGGTTCGCGCGTTAGCCAATATTGTTGAGCAGGGGCATTTGCAGCGGGGCTTCAAGCCGGTTCACTGGTGTCTCGATTGCGGATCAGCGCTTGCTGAGGCAGAGGTGGAGTATCGCGATAAGCAATCGTCGGCGGTCGATGTACTGTTTCCTTTTGTCGACGTGGAGGAGGCCGGTAAACGGCTTGATTGCGCTGCTGACCACGCGAGTGGCGTGGTGATTTGGACGACAACGCCTTGGACCCTGCCCGCTAATCGCGGCGTGGCGTTATCCGCGGCACTTGATTACGTGCTGTTGGGGGTAGCCGGACGCGGTGTATTAGTGGCTGAAGCCTTAGCGGAAACCTGCGCACAACGTTTTGGCGTTGATGAGGTTAGTGTGCTGGGGCGTGCTAAGGGAGCGGACCTAGAGGGGCTGCTGTTGTTACCGCCGTTTGATGATCAGCCAGTACCCATCGTATTGGGAGAGCACGTCACAACCGACGCAGGCACGGGGTGCGTGCATACGGCGCCCGCTCATGGCCAGGAAGATTTTGAAATGGGCCGCCGTTATGACTTGGAGGTTTACAACCCAGTGGGCGGCAACGGGGTGTATCACCCGGGAACACCGGTGTTTGCCGGACAGCATATTTTTAAAGCAAACGACGATATTGTTGCCGCCTTAGCGGATCGTCAACGCTTGTTGTGTCACGAACCGTTCGAGCACAGCTACCCTCACTGCTGGCGCCACAAGACCCCCATAATTTTTCGTGCAACGCCGCAATGGTTTATCAGCATGATGGGGAATGGGTTGCTCTCTGCCGCACAGGCGGCGGTGGAAGGTGTGCAATGGATACCGGATTGGGGTCGTGCCCGCATCGACAGTATGTTGGCTGATCGGCCGGACTGGTGTATCTCCCGTCAGAGGACCTGGGGCGTTCCGATTACCTTGTTCATCCACAAGGTGACCGGAGAAATACATCCCAATACCTTGGCACTTATGGCATCGGTTGCCGAATTGATTGAGCAAGGTGGCATTGATGCGTGGTTTGATTTGGATCCCGCCGAGTTGTTGCAGGCCGATGCTGACCAATATGAAAAGGTGACGGACACCTTGGATGTTTGGTTTGACTCAGGCGTCACCCATGACTGTGTTCTGCGGCAGCGAGACACGTTGGATTGGCCAGCAGATTTGTATCTGGAAGGCTCTGACCAACACCGAGGGTGGTTTCAATCCTCGTTACTGACGGGTGTGGCGATCCATCAGGGGGCGCCTTATCGGAGTGTCCTAACACATGGTTTTACCGTGGACGGTGATGGACGCAAGATGTCTAAATCACTCGGCAATATCATTCCGGCAGGAAAAGCGATGCAGGAGTTGGGAGCCGATGTGTTGCGCCTTTGGGTGTCGGCGGCAGACTACCGCAATGAAATTTCTGCCTCAGACGAAATTTTTAAGCGAACGGCAGATGCCTATCGTCGAATACGAAACACCGCGCGATTCTTACTCGCTAATCTCGCCGGTTTTGACCCTGAGAGAGATTGTCTGCCGACTGAGCAATTGTTGCCGCTCGATCGCTGGATTTTAGAGCAGGCTCATGAGCTGCAGGCCGAGATTTGCTCGGCTTACGAGCAATATCAATTCCATCACGTGTACCACAGGGTCCATAATTTCTGCAGTGGCGAACTCGGTGGCTTTTACCTCGACATTATTAAAGACCGGCAATACACAACGGGAGCCGAATCCATGGCTCGTCGCTCTGCGCAAACCAGCCTGTATCACCTTGCTGAAGCACTCTGTCGCTGGATTGCGCCGATCCTCAGTTTTACTGCAGAGGAAATTTGGGAGAACGTACCCGGTGACCGTTTGTCGTCAGTCTTCTTAGCCGAGTGGTACGAGCATTTGCCCAGGCCGGCTAGCGAGAGTGCCGGGAATAATGTGCTGGATAGTGCGTTTTGGAATCAGATGATGAGCGTGCGGCAGCAGGTCAACAAAGCCCTAGAACTTCAGAGAGCAGAGGGTGTGTTGCGCGGTTCCCTCGATGCGTCTGTGACCCTCTACGCCGACACCGCATTGGCAGAGCAGCTCCGGGCCTTAGGGGACGAACTGCGCTTTGTGTTGATTACCTCAGAGGTCACCGTCGCGGATTGGGGATCGGCCCCGCAAACCGCGATGGAAGCAGAAGGGTTGGCCCTGCGAATCGTTGCCGAACCGGCGAGCAGTGATAAGTGCGAGCGGTGTTGGCATCGCCGTCCCGATGTGGGCGAGCATGCAACCCACCCGACGCTCTGCGGTCGTTGCGTGAGTAATATTGAAGGCCCTGGCGAGGTAAGACAGTTTGCCTAATCAATCTGGGTGGGGTGCCCGGTGGCAACGACCTTGGGTGGGGCTGGCCATCGCGGTAGTGGTGGTGGTGCTCGATCAATGGACCAAACAGATTGCGGTAGACCAACTCAGTTATCGCTATCCCGTACCCGTGACGAGTTGGTTTGATTGGATGCTGACTTACAATACGGGAGCCGCTTTCAGTTTTTTGGCTGATGCAGGGGGCTGGCAGCGCTACTTCCTCTCTGGTATCGCCTTGTTGGTCAGTTTGTTTCTTGTGGTGTGGTTATGGCGCTTGGCACCTGCCGACCGCATATTGACCGTGCCATTGGGTCTCATTCTCGGCGGCGGTGTGGGGAATTTGATTGATCGGGTGGCGCAAGGGCATGTGGTGGACTTTATTTCTCTTCACTATGAGGAGTGGTTTTGGCCTGCTTTTAACCTTGCCGACGCTGCCATTACAGCTGGAGCGAGTTGCTGGCTCATTATTATGCTAGCGGGAAAGGCTTCCCCAATTGAGAAACCCCCCGTATCCTGATGCCATGAATATTGAGATTGAAAGCAACACACGCGTGACCTTAAATTTTTCGCTATCTCTTGAAAACGGCGAGGAAGTTGACTCGAACTTTGGCGCTGACCCAGTGAGCTTTGTCATGGGTGACGGCTCCTTATTGCCCGGTTTTGAGCGGCGTTTGCTGGGTATGCGACCGGGTGATGAAGCGGAGTTTCGGATTCCGCCGGCGGAGGGTTTTGGCGAGCCTCAGGACGATAACGTTCAGTCCTTGCCGCGCCGTGATTTTGACGAAGAATCCCTAGCCCCCGGCATGCTGTTTTCGTTTGCAGACGCGGCGGGCGGTGAAGTGCCCGGTATGGTCTCTGAAGTGGATGAAGAAACGGTCAAAGTGGACTTCAATCATCCCTTATCGGGAAGGACGATCAATTTTAAGGTGCGCATTGCGCAAGTGGAGCCAGCGGAACTGCATTGATGGATATCGTACTCGCTAATCCGCGCGGATTTTGCGCGGGAGTGGACCGAGCAATAGACATTGTTAATCGGGCCCTCGAGGTGTTTGGTCGCCCTGTGTATGTCCGTCATGAGGTGGTTCATAACCGTCATGTTGTGGATGATCTTCGTGATCGCGGTGCCATCTTTGTCGATGAATTGGCTGAGGTGCCCGATGATGCGATTGTCATTTTTAGTGCGCACGGCGTCTCTCGAGCGGTGCAAGATGAGGCCGATGGGCGAGGGCTAAAGGTGTTCGATGCCACGTGCCCGTTGGTGACCAAGGTGCATGTCGAAGTCACCGCCTTCAGTCGGGCAGGGCGGGAATGCATCTTAATTGGTCATGCGGGTCATCCGGAGGTTGAAGGCACTATGGGCCGTTACGATACCTCCCATGGGGGTGCGATCTACTTGGTTGAGGACGAAGCGCAAGTGGCAACATTGGCAGTTCGCGACCCCAGTGCACTGACTTATGTGACACAAACGACCTTGTCAGTTGATGACACGGCCAAAGTGATTGATGCGCTGCGCGCGCGCTTCACTGATATTCAAGGACCCCGAAAAGACGATATCTGTTATGCCACTCAGAACCGTCAGGATGCGGTCAAATCGCTCGCCGAAGCGGTGGACCTTGTGTTGGTAGTGGGTTCGACTAACAGCTCTAACTCGAATCGACTGCGAGAGTTAGCTGAGCGTTGCGGCGCCAGCGCCTATTTGATCGATGATGCCAGCATGATCGATCCTACTTGGCTGGACGATGCGCGAGCCGTGGGAGTGACTGCCGGTGCTTCAGCACCTGAATTACTGGTAGAAGAAGTCATCGATACGTTGCGGCAGCGGGGGATTGCCACTGTTAGGGACCTCGAGGGGCGTGAAGAAAATGTGACCTTCTCCCTGCCGAAAGCGCTGCGAATACCCACCGTGGCGGTGGACTAGGCACTCCCCCCCACGCTGCTGGCCTTAACGAGGGCGCTGAACGGCGGTAGGCGAATCGCGCGAGGCCACCTGACGGTTTGGTGCAAGCTCAGACTGTTCCGTATTGATGCTGTGCCTTTCAGCGGTCAAATACCAACACTCATCATCGTAAATAAGCGTCGACATGGTGTTTTGCTGGTTGGGCTGTGATGTTGTGGCGATGAATGACGCTGGACTGCAATCGCAACGGGGCCTGACGCTATTGGAGTGCCTCTTGGCAGTGGCGATGGTTGCCTTACTGTCTGCTATGAGTGTGCCCACCTTTCGAGATCAATTGGCGGCAGCACGGGCTCGCGCGGGCGCCCATCAGTTGTACAGCATGGTGCAGACTGCACGCAGCAAAGCGCTGCTATCGGGTGAAGACAGCATGCTCTGCCCCACGCAGCACCTTGAGGCAGAACAACCGACCTGTGAGGGACATTTTGGAGAGTCTGTTGTGCTGATGAGCCCGGCCGGATTGCCAGCGACGCTCCACAAGGTCTGGTTGCCACTTGAGGGCGTCACGGTGCGCAACCGAGCGGGCACTGCGGTAGTGGGTGGCACATTACGATGGGACCGGTATGGATTTGGTAACCGTAACGTGACCTTATCGGCATGCTCGGGCGGGCATAACTGGTCCGTTGTGGTGAATCGCTTGGGCAGGCCCAGATTGGCAAAGCAGTGGGGTGCGTGTCCCTGATCTATGTGTCCTGTCTTATGTGAATCAGTGGAAAAGAGCGCCGAGGGGCGATTCAAGGGGCAGAAATACGTTACCCTTCGCGCCTTGGCTTGGCCTGTGACCACACGAGATAAGAGGACTTCGTCATGAAAATTGTTATGGCGCAAATCAACACATTAGTCGGAGACATTAAGGGGAATACCCAGCGGATCCTTGACGTGTGTGTTGATCAGTCTGCGTTGGGTGTTGATATGGTGGTTTTCCCAGAGCTCACGCTAACGGGATACCCGCCTGAGGACTTATTGCTTCGCCAGCACACCACAGATCTGACCGCGGCAGCACTTGAGCGCCTGTGCCAAGATCTTCCTGATGGCCTGGCCGTGGTGGTGGGATACCCCCGTCGGCAAGGTGGCCTGCTATTCAATAGCGCAGGAGTGCTCTACAACGGGGCAGTCGTGGCGGAGTACGATAAGCAGTGCCTGCCCAATTATCAGGTCTTTGATGAAAAGCGTTACTTTGAGGCGGGTGCAGACACCTGCGTCGTCACGATTAAAGACCTGCCGATAGGGCTCACTATCTGCGAGGATATCTGGCATCCGCATCCTGCCGCGAATGCCGCCGCCGCCGGTGCGCAGCTATTGATTAACCTCAATGCGTCGCCATTCCATCGGGGTAAGCAGTCTGAGAGAACGGCGCAAGTGTCTGCGCTGGCACGAACGCACCAGTTACCCATACTGTATGTTAATCAGGTCGGCGGCCAAGACGAACTGGTGTTTGATGGGGGCTCTTTTGTGGTGGATGCGCGCGGTGATGTCCAGCATCGGGCCATCGAGTTTGCTGAGGTCATGCTGAGCGTAGAGATTGAAACATCACCACAGCTCAGGGTGGCAGCAGGTGCTGTGGCAACGCCACTAGATGAGCTGGACGCGGTTTGGCAGGCGCTGGTTTTGGGCATGCGAGATTACGTGAACAAGAACGGTTTCCCGGGTGTGGTACTGGGGTTATCCGGCGGCATTGATTCGGCAGTGACCCTCGCTGTGGCCGTCGACGCCTTGGGGCCTGAGCGGGTGGAAGCGGTGATGATGCCGTTTCGTTATACGGCATCCATGAGTATCGAGGATGCGGCCGAACAAGCAA
>Ga0206682_10002033_pt1 | contig 19001 bp, 17 predicted proteins | sample M240m12015metaG_FD_155444 | JGI IMG/M metagenome (GOLD analysis project Ga0206682, IMG submission 155444) | Ammonia-oxidizing marine archaeal communities from Monterey Bay, California, United States - M2 40m 12015 | ecosystem: Environmental > Aquatic > Marine > Intertidal zone | place: USA...
TACTTTTAAGTCCCATAATTTTACATCAGCAACCTCTTTTTTCTGCAAGGTCAGTTTTTGAATAGAGGTCTTTAATTCTGCTATAAAAACATGATGATGTTCGTTGTCTTGAATTCCATTTTCATGGGAAACTTGATGAATTCTTGTACCAATTTTTATCAAGTCTTCCTTTTTTAATTCCAAACCAATTTCCTCAAGAATTTCTCTTTTTGCACCTTCTAAAATTTCTTCACCAGCACCAATATGTCCCGCTACAGAAATATCCCAAATGCCAGGGAATACTTTTTTAGTTAGGGCTCTTTTTTGGAGTAAAATTTTTTTATCTGAAGTAAAGAACCATATATGGGCAGTGGCATGAAACCATCCGTATTGATGAGCCTCAGATTTTAAGGCTGTTTTTCCGGTAGGAGTTCCTTGAGGAGTTAAAATATCAATGAATTCGTCCATATAAAAGTAAAAACGTCATTCGGATGAATAGGAGGAAAGCATTTGGATAAATATACCATGTAATGCTTCCTCGTACTCATGGTTGTTGCTATTTAAAATACGAAAATGTTTCTCCGTTTTTGATTTGTAACAACGTTTCATAAATCATTTTAATGACATTTTCCACATCTTCTCGATGAACCATTTCAACAGTGGTATGCATGTATCTTAGTGGTAAGGATATTAATGCAGAAGCAACACCGCCATTACTATATGCAAAGGCATCAGTATCTGTCCCGGTAGCTCTTGAAAGGGCAGATCGTTGAAAGGGAATGTTATTTTTTTCGGCAGTTGCTGTGATTAAATCACGTAATTTCTGCTGAACAGCTGGTGCATAAGCTATAACTGGACCTTCCCCCATTTTCAATAGACCTTCTTTTTTTTGATCGATCATCGGTGTGGTAGTATCATGGGTTACATCCGTAACAATAGCCACATTGGGTTGAATCGTTTGTGTAATCATTTCAGCACCACGCAACCCAATTTCTTCTTGTACAGAGTTGGTAATGTACAAACCAAAAGGGAGTTCTTTTTTGTTTTCTTTTAAAAGACGTGCTACTTCAGCAATCATAAAACCACCCATTCTGTTGTCTAAAGCTCTACATACAAATTTATTTTCATTTAAAATATGAAACTCATCTGGGTAAGTGATCACACAACCAACATGGACTCCTAAGTTTTCCACTTCTTCTTTGGTGGTACAACCTGTATCAATAAAAATATTATCTGGTTTTGGAGCTTCTTCTTTTGCTTTATTTCGGGTGTGAATTGCTGGCCATCCAAAAACGCCTTTTACGATCCCGTTTTTGGTATGAATATTTACAATCTTACTCGGAGCAATTTGATGATCTGATCCTCCATTTCTAATTACATAAATTAAACCATTATCAGAGATATAATTCACATACCAGGAGATTTCATCTGCATGCCCTTCGATGACAACTTTATATGTTGCGTCAGGATTAATCACTCCAACGGCAGAGCCATAAGTATCTGTGATGAAGGTATCTACATAGGGTTTTAGATAGTCCATCCAAATTTCCTGACTTTTCCATTCATAACCTGTGGGAGCCGCATTGTTCAAATATTTTTCTAAAAATGAGATTGATTTTTTATTGAGTATTGATTTTTTTGCCATTATGTACGTATATAAATATTGTATTTTTGCTATTCTGTAAAAATAAAACCATTTTTTATGATTATCACCAAAATAAAGACAAAAAGTGTAACAATTTTCTCTACATTTGAACTAACATTATAGAACCATATAACTCATTAACAATCTAAGAACATGAAATTAGCAATTAAAAATTTAACAAAAACCTATAAAAACGGGGTAAAAGCAATTGATAACCTTAGTATTGAAATTGGTACAGGGATGTTTGGTTTGTTAGGACCAAATGGTGCAGGGAAGTCATCATTAATGAGAACGATCGCAACATTGCAAAGCCCTGATACTGGTGCTGTAATGTTTGGAGATATCAATGTGTTAGAGGACCAGATATCTTTGAGAAAAGTACTAGGGTATTTGCCGCAATCTTTTGGGGTATATCCTAAAATGTCTGCAGAAGATTTACTAGATTATTTTGCTACTTTAAAAGGTATTTCCAATAAGAAAGAAAGAAGTGCTATTGTAAAAGAAGTTTTAGAAATTACTAATTTATATGATGTAAGGCGTAAATACGTAGCTGGATATTCTGGAGGAATGAAACAACGTTTTGGAATTGCACAATTGCTTTTAAATAATCCTAAATTAATTATTGTAGATGAGCCAACAGCAGGTTTAGACCCAGCAGAAAGACATCGTTTTTTAAATGTATTGCGTGAAGTTGGTACCAATTGTACCGTTATTTTTTCAACCCATATTGTTGAAGATGTAAAAGAATTGTGTAATGAAATGGCAATTTTAAATGGAGGTAAAATTTTAAAACATACCACCCCAATTGAGGCTACTAAAGAAATTGAAGGGACCATTTGGCAGAAAACTATTGAAAGAGAAAATTTAGATGAAAATGAAAAATTATATACGATTTTGTCATCTAACTACAATCAGGATAATACATTGAATTTAAGAGTTTATGCTACTGAAAAACCTTCAGAAGATTTTATTGCGGTTGCTCCCCAATTAGATGATGTGTATTTCATTGCATTAAAACAAGATGAACCACAATTAGTTTAAAATTTAACACATAAAATTCAAGGTATGGAATTTTATACTTTCACTTTTTAGACAATTTAACAAATACACATTTATAGTATGTTTTCAACAATATTTCAACAAGAACTAAAATACTGGTTTCAAAAACCAGCTTTTTATATTTATTTGACTATTTTTTTAGCCCTGTCTTTCTTTTTATCAGCTGCTACTGCTGGTTTCTTCGACTCTGTGACTGCAACTACAGGTTCTTCTAGAATTGTAAACTCTCCTGCTGGGGTGAATGCTTTACTTAATGCATTGACTGTTTTTATATTCTTTTTATTTCCTTCTATAATTGGAGTTTCTATATACAGAGACTACAAAAGTGAAATGCACACGATTTTATATTCGTATCCTTTTACAAAATCAAATTATCTTTTTGCAAAATTTTTGAGTGGAATAGTGGTTGTATCGATCATTGTTTTATCTATTGCAATAGGAATGATCATTGGTTTTCGATTTCCAGGAACAAATCCAGATATTGTAGGTTCTTTTCAGTTCATTACTTATCTAAAGGCCTATTTGGTTTTTATTCTTCCAAATATTTTATTATTTGGAGCGATTGTTTTTGCAGTGGTTACTTTTTCTAGAAACATTGCTGCAGGGTTTATTACTGTAATTGGACTTTTGTTTGTTCAAGGAGTTGTAGAAAGCCTGCTTTCAGATCCTGAACAAAGATGGTTGTATGCTCTTTTAGACCCTTTTGGATCTGGAGCAGTTAGTTATTACACAAAATATTGGACGCCTTCGGAACAAAATGAATTGCACATTCCTATCAAAGAAATGATTGTTTACAATCGCTTATTGTGGTTAGGAGTTTCCACTTTAATTTTTGGATTTGTTTACAAGTTTTTTGCGTTTAGCCAAAACGCGATTTCTTTTTCATTTAAAAAATCTAAAGGTGAGAGAATTACAAAAACAAATTTTAGCGGAATTACAAGAATTAGCTTACCAAAGGTTGCCTATGATTTTTCTTTCATGCAAAACATAAAAACCACTTGGAAATTATCGACCATAGATTTTAAATATATTGTAACAAGCTGGGCTTTTATTTCCATTGTGTTGGTTGGTTTGGTATTGATGCTTGTTGGGTTGTCTGAAATAGGAGATATTTTTGGAACTCCAACATTGCCAGTTACCTGGAAAATGTTAAACATTGGAGGTGTTTTTGCGGCTTCTATCAATATCTGTACATTTTTATATGCCGGTATGTTAGTTCATAGAGCAAAAATTGCCAAAGTAAATCATTTGGTGGATGCAACTCCGATACCCAATTGGACACTGTTATTTTCCAAACTGATTGCATTGATAAAGATGCAACTGCTACTATTAACTGTTATTATGGTTTCAGGAATCCTTTTTCAAATTTATAAAGGCTATTATAATTTTGAAATAGGGCATTATATGTTAGAGCTTTATTTCCTTGATTTTTTAAATTATCTAATTTGGGCCTTGTTGGCTATCTTTATTCAAACCTTAATCGGAAATCCTTATTTAGGCTTATTTGTATTATTGGTGATTTCTATTGGAATGCCATTTTTATCATTGGCAGGGATCGAGCAATCTATTTTTAAATACAATCAAGGACCAGGATTCAGTTATTCAGATATGAATGGTTATGGAATTTTAACTCAGTTTTTAGTATATAAAACCTATTGGATTTTATTTGGTTTGGCTTTATTGATATTGTCCGCATTATTTTGGGTTCGTGGAATACCTGCCTCATTAAAAGAAAGATTTACAGTAGCAAAGGCTCGATTAAAAGTAGGTTATGCAGTTTGTTTAGGGGTATTTTTAATTTCTTTTTTTAGTCTAGGGTTTTCAATTTATCAGGCGACAGGAACAAAGGCCAAAAGAACTTCTTCAAAAGAATTTGAATTAAGAAGAGTAGAATGGGAGAAGAAATATAAAAAGTACGAAGATTATAAACAGCCTAGAGTAATTGCTGTCAATGCACATATGGATATTTATCCTAAGGAAAGATTCTTTGAAGCCTCTGCAAAAATTCAAATGGTAAACAAAACGGATACCCCCGTAGATAGTGTATTCTTAAATCACAATAATTTAGAAAGTACTTTCGAGTTTAGCAAGTCGAATCAATTAGTTTCAGAGGACACCATTCATAATTTTGATATTTATTATTTCGAAAATAAAATTATGCCTGGTGATACTTTAGAACTCGCAGTAACTGTGAAAGGCAAAAAAAATACAACTTACAGAAGGAGGTCTCCAGTGAGAGAAAATGGTACTTTTATCAATAATTTTGCTTTATTTCCATCCTTAGGTTATTCAACAGATGGAGAATTAAGAGATGATCAAACTCGTAAGAAATACGATTTACAAAAAAATGATCTAAAAGCCCATCCGTCAGATACATCAGCGTTGGGGGACACCTATATTTCTAAGGATTCCGATTGGATTGATTTTGAGGCAACCGTTTCAACATCTAAAGATCAGATTGCGATTGCTCCAGGCTATTTACAAAAGGAATGGATAGAGGGAGATCGCAGGTATTTTCATTATAAAATGGATAGTAAAATCCTAAATTTTTATGCCTTTAATTCCGGGAAATTTGAGGTGAAAAAAGAGATGTTCAAAGGAATTAGTTTAGAAATTTATTATCACAAACCACATACCTTCAATTTAGATAGAATGATGAAAGGGATGAAAGCATCCTTAACTTATAATTCAGAAAACTTTAGCCCTTATCAATTTAGACAGGCAAGAATTATTGAGTTTCCAAGAACAGGAGGAACCTTTGCCCAAGCTTTTGCAAATACAATGCCTTTTTCTGAGGGAATTGGTTTTATTGCAGATGTTGATGATAAAGATGATTCTGGAGTAGATTACCCTTTTGCTGTCACTGCCCATGAAGTAGCGCATCAATGGTGGGCGCATCAAGTAATTGGAGCAGATGTTTTAGGCGCAACGTTGCTCTCAGAAAGTATGTCAGAATACGTTTCTTTAAAAGTGATTGAAAAGGCACAAGGAAAAAATAAAATGAGAACCTTTCTAAAAGAAGCTTTAGATGGGTACCTGTTGCAAAGAACTTTAGAAAGAAAACGTGAAAATCCTCTAATGTATAATGATGGTCAAGGATATATACATTACCAAAAAGGATCTATGGCTTTATATGCTTTGAGCGATTATATCGGAGAAGAAAAAATGAATGCTGCAATTCAGAAATTCATACATAAAGTAAAATTTCAAGAACCACCTTATACCACTTCCATAGAATTCGTAAACCATTTAAAAGAAGCTACACCAGATTCTTTACAATATGTAATCAAAGATATGTTTGAAACCATTACTTTGTATAGAAATAGAGTTACGAATACGAAACTAACAGAATTGGAAAACGGAAAATATCAAGTTGATATTGAGTTTGAAGTGGCCAAATACAGAAATGATAAAAAAGGAAAACGATATTATGGTGAGAAGGTTGGAGATACCTTGTCTTATAAAACAGCTAAAATGAAAAAACCTATTTTATCGGTTCCATTAGCAGATTACATTGATATTGGTATTTTTACTGAGGAAGATGTTGAAGGTGATATGAAAGAAAAGCTGCTATATTTAAAAAAGCATAAGATTACCTCAATCAATAATAAGCTAACAATTATTGTAGATGAGAAACCAATTGAAGTAGGGGTAGATCCATACAATAAATTGATTGATTCACAATCTGACGATAATAGAAGGAAATTATAACGATAAGAAAGACCTGTAATTATAGATAGTATCATTTTTAAAAAAGAAGATTCTCTTATTAAATGGTATTTTATATAATTAACGCACTTTTTTGCTTTGTTCTAAAATATACTGATGAAAAACAATTATTATTTTGTGCTGGTAATTTTAATGCTCTTATCATGCAAAAATAATACTCAAATAGAACTTCAGTTTTTAGATGAATACATTGTTAAAGATTCTTTGTATATAAATAATTCACTGGTAGGAGGACTCTCGGGGTTAGACTATGCAGAAGGGTATTATTACTGTGTGGTAGATGATCAAGTTGTTCCACGTTTTCTCAAAGCAACAATTGATATTCAAGAAAATGAAATTACTTCAGTAAATTTTGAAAGTGTTTCCTTTTTTAAAGATAATATTCACTCTTTTTTTAGAGAAAATGCATTGGATCTAGAGGCTATTTTTTTAGACGAAGCAACACAAGAAATAAATTTAGTTAGTGAAGGAGCGATCAACTCAAATAAACCTCCTTCTATTTTTTCCATTGATAAAAATGGAAAACTAGTTCATGTATATGAGCTTCCCAAAAGTTTAAAGGACAATTCAATAATGAGACACAACGCTGTTTTTGAGGGGTCTTCAAAAAGTGCGAGTCACAAAGGTTTTTGGGTGTCTTTGGAGGGGCCTTTGAAAGTTGATGGAGCTGCTCCAACATTTAAGAAAACATCTTCACCGATTAGAATTACCTATTTTGATAAAAAGACTAAGAAAGCAACCAAGCAGTTTGCATATCAGTTAGAGCACATTGAAAAACCCATGAAAGGGAGTGTGAATGTAAGTGGAGTTACAGCAATTCTAGAATATAAAGAAGGGGCTTTCCTCATTGTAGAGAGAGCCTACAAAAGCGGTTTTGGTCCGTTTGGAAATACTGTCAAAATTTTTGAAGCTAGTATCGATCAAAAAACAACGAATATTCTAGGAATAGATTCACTTCGTACCTCCAAGTATGTTCCACTTAAAAAAAGATTGGTATTTAATTTTAACGATGTCAAACAGCAATTAACCCAGGGGATTATAGATAATATAGAAGGAATTACCTTTGGACCGAAACTGCCCAATGGAAATCAATCATTACTGTTGGTCTCTGATAATAATTTTCAGGCATTTGGACTACAATTAAATCAATTCATATTGATGGAGATTTCAACAAAATAATTCTTATTTTTACAAAAATCCCTAAGCGAGTAAGAGAATGAACCTTTCCAAATTAAAAGAATCTAGACTAAGAAAAAATTTTCAGAAAATGCTGATTAATTTACCAGAAGTGTCACCAGCTTCCATGGGTATTATTAAAACAGTTGGTGTTTTAACAACGGATGAAATTTCCTCCCAAATAGACTTTAAGAAGGAAATAGAACTTGTCTTTGGGCTGCGTCATTCTAAAATATATAGTTTTAGAAAGTTTGATAAAAATGATTCAATTTCTTACAAACATTTTTCAGAAAAAGATATCAATTGGCAGGGACATTTCGTTCAACCGAATATTAAGGTTTTTTTAGAAGAGCCTTTTGATTTACTAATTGGTTTTTTTGGGAACAATCACTTGTATCTAGAGAAAGCAGTTATGTTTTCTGCAGCCTCTTTTAAGGTTGGTCTTACGGGTGTAAACCCCAAATTATATTCCTTGGAAATTAAAGAGACCACCTACCAAATTCAGTCCTTCTTAAAAGAATTAAAAAGATATTTAGAAATTTTAAAGAAAGTGAAAAATTAAACGTAAACTATAAAGTTGTTTATTCTTTAGAAGAATTCATATTATCGACCTTCATATCATCTTAAAATTGTAGTTTTACACTCTATAAAAAATACATTCGCGATGCAAAAATTTATTGGAACTGGAGTTGCTTTGATTACACCATTTAAAGAAGATTTAAGTGTAGATTATGAGGCGCTTAAAAAACTGGTGAATTACAATATAGAAAACGGAATAGATTATTTAGTAATCAATGGTACTACCGGAGAAAGTGGCACAATTACTAAAGAAGAGAAGCAAGAGATTATTAATGTTATTGTTCAAACAAATAATAAGCGTTTGCCATTGGTTTTGGGTGTTGGAGGTTCCAATACTGCTTTGGTTCTAGAAGAGTTAAAAACTAGAAATTTTTCGGGCATAGATGGAATACTTTCTGTAGCACCTTATTACAGTAAACCGACACAAGAAGGATTTTACCAGCATTTTAAAGCGATTGCTACGGCAACAGATTTACCAATAATTCTTTACAATGTTCCAGGTAGAACTGCTAAAAATATGGATCCTGCGACTACTTTACGCCTGGCCAACGATTTTAAAAATATTGTAGGGGTTAAGGAAGCAGGAAACAACACCCAGCAATATTACACATTATTAAAAGATAAGCCTGCCGATTTCTCAGTAATTTCGGGGGATGATGATTTGGCTTTGGGAGTCGTATTAGCCGGAGGTGTAGGAGTAATTTCTGTGATAGGACAGGCATTCCCAAAACAATTTTCAGCAATGATTCGTCATGGGTTGAACGGAAACAACAACGAAGGGTATGCAATTCATTATAAAATGATGGATATTGTTGACTTGATTTTTGAAGAGAACAATCCAGCAGGGATAAAATCAGTTTTACAAGAATTAGATATCTGCCGAAATGATGTTCGTCTACCTTTGGTAAAAGCAAGTTCAGTGCTTAGCGCTAACATCCGTCAATTTGTGACTAATTTTAAATTAAATTAAAATTTTGCGCCTCTTATAGATAGATGTTCATCCGATTACTTTTTTATCTCTAGGAAGGTTTTTAAAAACAGCTTTTATTACAATTTGAATTTAGGAGTAACATTAACAAACCTTTAATAACAACTCCTCCTTTTTTTTGCGTCTTTTGTAGCAAATTGAATGTTAGAAATTACTGTGTAAAAAAACGTTTTATTAATCCATATTTAATCACTAATTTTGCATGATGCAAAAAATTAAAAATTTAGCGTGTTTATTGTTGTTCTCACTTGTATTAGGTTCATGTGGTGAATATCAAAAAGTATTAAACAAAGGTACCTCAGAGGAGCAATATAAAATGGCTACCAAATTGTATGAAAGTAAAAACTTTTCTAAGGCACTTAGACTTTTTGATAAAATAAAACCTGTGTATCGAGGAAAACCCCAGATGGAGCGAATTCAATTTATGATCGCTCAATCTCAATATAATGAGAAAAATTACAGTATTTCTGGATTCAATTTTGATCGATTTGCAAAGATTTATCCCAAAAGTTCGAAGAAAGAAGAAGCAGCATTTTTATCTGCTTACAGTTATAAATTAGCATCCCCTCCTTTTAGCTTAGATCCAACAGATACAGAAAAGGCGCTTGAGGCTTTTCAGAATTTCATCAATGATTATCCAGAATCTGATAAAATAGATGAAGCCAATCAACATTTCAAAGAACTAAGGTATAAGCTTCAAAAGAAATATTTTGAAATTGCTAAAACATATTACAGAACAGCCGATTACGATTTAAGAAATTATAAAGCAGCAATTCAGGCTTTTGATAATTTACTATCAGACTATCTAGGATCAGAATTTAAAGAAGAGGCTTTGTTCTTCAGATTAAAAGCAGCCCATGATTTTGTCCTTAAAAGTACCTATAGAAGAAAGCCAGAAAGGATAGATGACGCAATAGAAGCTTATGAAAAGTTAGAAAGAAATTATCCAGCATCCAAATTTATGGAAGCTGCGAATAAAATGCTTGCTACATTGAAAATTGAAAGCAAAGAGTCTGCAGACTTAATTGCCAAACAAAAAGAATTTGAAAACTCACAGAAGATTTAATAAATAATTATGGATTACAAAGACACAAATGCATCATTGAGTACAATTACTTACAACAAAAATGAAGTAGAGGCTCCAACAAAAAATATCTATGAAGCTATTTCTGTTATTGCTAAAAGAGCAACTCAAATTAATGGAGATTTAAAGAAAGAATTGGTAGATAAACTAGATGAGTTTGCAACTTACAATGATAGTTTAGAAGAAGTTTTTGAGAACAAGGAACAAATTGAAGTTTCTAAGTTTTACGAAAGATTACCAAAACCCACTGCGATTGCTGTGGAAGAATGGTTAAATGATAAAGTATACTTTAGAACACCAGACGCGGAATAATGTCTATTTTAAGTGGTAAAAAAGTTCTCTTGGCAATTACTGCCGGAATTGCCGCTTACAAAACGGCCAGTTTGGTTCGTCTCTTAATTAAATTAGACGCAGAAGTCAAGGTAATTATGACTCCTGCGTCTAAAGATTTTATAACACCTCTTACGCTTTCCACACTTTCCAAAAACCCTGTTCATTCTACTTTTTACGATACAAAAGATGATAATGAGATGTGGAATAATCATGTCGATTTGGGCATTTGGGCAGATTATATGTTGGTTGCACCCGCATCAGCAAATACACTCTCAAAAATGGCAAATGGGACATGTGATAATTTGTTATTAGCCACCTATTTGTCGGCGAAATGTCCGGTTTATTTTGCACCTGCAATGGATTTAGACATGTATATTCATACCTCTACAAAGCAAAATTTACAAAAATTACAATCTTTTGGAAATACCATGATTCCTGCAACTTCTGGTGAGTTAGCAAGTGGTCTGGTAGGCGAAGGAAGAATGGCTGAACCTGAAGATATTGTTTCCTTTATAGAAAAAGATATTGTATCAAAATTACCTCTTAAAGGAAAAAAAGTTTTGCTTACAGCGGGTCCTACCTATGAAGCTATAGATCCTGTTCGTTTTATAGGAAATCATTCTTCTGGTAAAATGGGATTTGCTATAGCAACAGAAGCTGCTAACCTAGGAGCAGAAGTTTTTTTAATTTCAGGTCCAAGTCACTTGCAGATAAAACATTCTCTGATACATAGAATCAATGTTGTTTCAGCATCCGAAATGTATCATGCTGTTCATGAATACTTTCCCAATGTAGATATTGCAATACTTTCTGCTGCAGTTGCAGATTATACCCCCACAAAGATAGCCTCTCAGAAAATAAAGAAGACTGCTTTAGCGTTGCATATAGAGTTATCACCCACAAAGGATATTTTAGCCTCTTTGGGAGATATCAAACAGCACCAATATTTGGTTGGATTTGCTTTGGAGACAAATAATGAATTAGAAAATGCAAAAAGTAAATTACAAAGAAAGAATTTAGATGCAATCGTGTTAAACTCTCTTCAAGATCCAGGGGCTGGTTTTGCAACCGACACCAATAAAATTACTTTTATTGATAAAACCCTGAATGAACAATCGTTTGAATTGAAATCTAAGGTAGCGGTAGCTAAAGATATTATGAATGAAATTATAAAAAAGACAAATGCGTAAACTTGGAATCCTTTTTGCATGCTTCTTTTCGATTTCTGTAATGAAATCTCAGGAACTAAATTGTTTGGTTACGGTAAATTACAATCAAGTCCAAGGTTCTAATGTGCAGGTTTTTAAAACCTTAGAAAAATCATTGTCAGAGTTTATCAATCAAACAAAATGGACAAGTAAAGACGTAAAACCAGAAGAACGAATCGATTGTGCATTCACTATTATCATTACTTCTAGAGATGCAAATACTTTTAAAGGAACGATACAGGTCCAATCTTCTAGGCCTGTTTATGCTTCTTCCTATGCATCACCAGTATTAAATTTAAAAGACAACGATTTTAATTTTAAATACAATGAGTTCGATCCGTTGATATACAACAGAAATTCTTTTGATAGTAACTTAATTTCTACCATTGTTTTTTACACAAATATTGTGCTAGGTACAGATGCAGATACTTTCAAAAAGAATGGTGGACAAATGTATTATAAAGAAGCTCAAAATGTAATGTTACAAGCACAACAAAGCGGATTGGCTTCATGGCAAAATGTGGTCGGGAAACAGAATCGTTTTTTGTTGATTGATAATATTTTATCTCCTAAATTAAGAGCTTACAGAGCCGCAAATTACAGCTATCACAGACTCGGGTTAGACAGATTCCTGTCAAATAAAAAGAGCGCAAAACAGACAATTGAAAATGCAATCATTTCTTTAGAATCTATTTTCAATAAAACCGTTGGAAATTATTTGATACGGTTATTTTTTGATGCAAAAGCAGACGAAATTGTAAATATGTATGCCGATGGTCCAGTAACCATCAATAAAAATAGACTTACGAGAATCGTTAAAAAAATATCTCCAAACAATAGTAATAAGTGGAAAGCCATTAAGTAAAAGATTAATTTCTATTTTTTTAAAAATCTTGATGCATTTTTCACTAATTTAGTTCTTTAAATTAAGAAGATTTGTTAACACAACTTTCCATTAAGAACTATGCTTTAATCAATCAGTTATCTATTGATTTCACCTCGGGATTATCTATAATAACCGGAGAAACAGGTGCAGGAAAGTCCATACTTTTGGGAGCCCTAGGTTTGGTCTTGGGAAATAGAGCAGATCTGTCTTCTTTGAAAGATACCTCTACCAAATGCATTGTAGAAGCAAAAATGGCAATTTCTGCATATAATTTACAAGATTTTTTTAATGAGGTAGATTTGGATTATGAAGCAGAAACAATTATTAGAAGAGAAATTTTACCTTCAGGAAAATCAAGAGCTTTTGTAAACGATACTCCAGTTACATTGTCTGTGTTAAATGAGTTAAGAATAAAATTGATCGATGTACACTCACAACATCAAACATTGCAATTGTCTGATAAGAATTTTCAGTTTACGGTTATAGACGCCCTAGCAAAAAATAAAGAAAGAATTTCTTCTTACCAAAGAGGTTTTGCTCAACTGAATCAATTAAAAAAAGAATTGATCGAATTAGAGAATTCCCAAAGAGAAGCGCACCAACAATATGATTATAACTCTCATTTATTTAAAGAAATAGAAGCTGCAGATTTAAAAATTGATGAGCAACATCAATTGGAAGAGAAATTAGAGAGACTCAATAATATTGAAGAGATAAAACTCAACTTATCAGAAGCACTGCAAATTGCTATTACAGATGAAATAGGTGTTCAAAGTTTAGTGAATAATTTAGAGAATAGGTTGTCTAAGATTGCTCCTTTTGTGAAAGAATATCAAAATTTATTAGAGCGGATTACCAGTGTAAAAATTGAAATTGATGATATTGTTTCTGAAATAGAAAATGAAAATGATGGAGTAGATTTTAATACCAATGAAGCAGAAGAAATTAACGATAGATTGCAGTTGCTATATAATTTACAAAAAAAACATTATGTAGATTCTGTGGAGGCACTGCTAAAGATTTATGAAGAACTTTCTGAAAAAGTTTTACAGGTAGAAAATGCAGATGAGGTTATTCACAACAAGCGAGAGGAAATAAGAACTGTTTCTGAGAAGCTAGATGCAATTGCTATTATTATTTCTAAAGCGAGAATTGCCTCCCTACCAAAACTTACAAAAGAATTAGAAAATTTATTAGCTGATTTAGGGATGGAAAACGCACGTTTTTCTATTAAAATTAAGCCAGCTGAAGACTATCTCTCCAATGGGAAAGATGAGTTAATATTTTTATTTTCAGCCAATAAAGGTGGTAATTATGGAGAGTTAAAGAGAGTAGCTTCTGGCGGAGAATTATCTAGAATCATGCTTTCTGTTAAGAACGTATTATCTAAAAACACTCAGTTACCAACGATTATTTTTGATGAAATTGACACAGGTGTTTCTGGTGAAATATCCAATAAAATTGCAGCAATCATGCAGCAAATGAGCCATCATATGCAGGTAATCTCAATCACACATTTACCACAAATTGCAGCAAAAGGAAGCAGTCATTATAAGGTGTATAAAGAAGAAATTAAAGGAGTAACGACCACCAATTTAAAAAGGTTATCTTCAGACGAAAGAATTGTTGAAATTGCAGAAATGTTGAGCGGGAAAGATATTTCAGATTCGGCTTTAACACATGCAAAAGAGTTATTGAATTAATTTCAACTGCTAAAGTGATATCTAATTATGAATAATTAAAAACGACTATTTGATTATTTTTTAACCTTCTGTTTTGTCAGCAAGTAAATTATAAATATAAAATATTGACACTTAATTTTTCCATCATAATTCCTGTTTACAATCGTCCAAATGAAATAGACGAATTACTAGATAGTCTTACAAAACAAGATTATTCTGATACTTTTGAGGTGTTACTTATAGAGGATGGTTCAACAAAAAAAAGTGAATCAATTGCAGACACATACAGGAGTAAGCTCGATTTAAACTATTTTTTTAAAGAAAATAGTGGAGCAGGAGCTAGCAGAAATTTTGGAATGGACAATGCTTCAGGAAATTATTTTATTATTTTAGACTCTGATGTAATTGTTCCACCCCAGTATTTAACAGAAGTTAAAAAATCATTAGAAAACAATTTCACTCATGCTTTTGGTGGACCAGATGCATCACATCCTAGTTTTACACCACTCCAAAAAGCCATTAACTATTCCATGACTGCTGTGTTAACAACAGGAGGGATTCGAGGTAAAAAATATGCTGTGGGTACATTTCAACCCAGAAGTTTTAACTTTGGTTTGTCTCAAAAAGCCTTTAAAATTACCAAAGGATTCTCTACAATGAGAAACGGAGAAGATATTGATTTAACTTTTCGTTTGTGGGAAAGTGGTTTCGAAACTCAATTGATTGAAAAAGCCTTTGTGTATCACAAAAGAAGAAGTACAATTCAGCAGTTTTTTAAGCAAACTTTTGGCTTTGGATCCGCTAGGCCCATACTCAATCGAAAATACCCTGAAACAGCAAAATTCACTTATTGGTTTCCTACCATGTTTGTCATTGGGTTTGATCTGAGTATCATTTGTATGTTTTTTGGTTATCATCAATTTTTATATTTCTATGCAGTATATTTTTTAATACTCTTTCTAGATTCCTTGTTTAAGAATAAAAATTTGATAGTAGCTTTTTTAAGTATAATTACTTCCTTTACACAATTTCTAGGATATGGGCTTGGGTTTTTAGAATCTCTTTTCGTTACTAAAAAAGAGGTTTAACTGAAGTCGATTAGTTTGTTCTAATTGGGTTTACTTAAAAAACTCCTTTGATTTTTCCCAATAGACATCCATTTCAGTTAACGACATCTCGGAGAGTTCTTTCCCTGCTTTTTTTGCTTGAGTCTCTAGATACTGAAAGCGGTTCAAGAATTTTTTATTGGTTTTTTCTAAAGCATTTTCTGGATTTACGTTGATAAACCTTGCATAGTTGATCATTGAGAACAGTACATCACCATATTCTTTTTCGATATTTTCTTTAGATCCTGCTTTAATTTCTTCGTTTAACTCTGATAATTCTTCTTGTACTTTTTCCCACACTTGTTCTGGTTGTTCCCAGTCAAATCCAACACCCGCTACTTTTTCCTGAATTCTAATCGCTTTTACAACGGCGGGTAAACTTTTAGGAACTCCTTCTAAAACAGATTTTTTTCCTTCTTTAAGTTTCAGTTGTTCCCAATTTCGTTTTACCTCTTCCTCGTCTTCTACACTGACATCTCCATAAATATGAGGATGTCTATATATTAATTTGTCGGAGATCGCATTGGCTACATCCGCAATATCAAAGGACTTTTTTTCACTGGCTATTTTTGCATAAAAGAGGATGTGTAAAAGAATATCTCCTAATTCTTTTTTTATTTCCGGTAGATCATTATCTAAAATAGCATCCGCTAGTTCATAAGTTTCTTCTATGGTTAGATGACGCAGGCTCTCTAAAGTTTGTTTTTGATCCCAGGGACATTTCTCTCGAAGGTCGTCCATAATATCTAACAATCTGTTAAAAGCTTTTAATTGATCTTTTCTGCTATTCAAGATGAGGATTTATTTTAAGAGTATTTCAAATTAAAACTTGGTTACACTTCTTCTGTATTTTTTTCAGAGCTTTCCTCAATTTTAGAAAAATCCAATCCAGTTTTTACCAAGAGATTAAACCATTGAATTACTTTTTTAATATTGGAAACATAGACTCTTTCATCATCATAATTTGGGATAACTTCTGTAAAAAAAGCAGTCAAATTTTTACTGCTATCTTTATGCGAAAGCGCTTCTTTTCCAGCTGTTTTATCAAACATAATTTTAAAAACATTCAATAGAGGCATGTCTTCTTCATAGGTATAGATTGCAATATTTTCTAACAAACTTATATGTTGTGTAGTGTTAATTGCGATTCGTTTTTTTTCTATCAGAGATTCTGCAATGACTGCATTTTTAGACTGAGAAACTACTCTAAATAATCCTGGTTTTCCTGAAACGGCTATAATTTTATTAAATTCCATATATATGTTATCCTTATTTTTTCTTCTTTAGATTTGGGAAACGCATTCTATAATTAGCTCTAATTTTCCCTTTCGAAATGTTTTCCAATTTTTTCTTTATCAATCTTTTTTTAAGCGTTGAAAGTTTGTCTGTGAATAAAACACCCTCTATATGATCATATTCATGTTGAAAAACTCTAGCTGCCAACCCTTTTAAAGTCTCGGTGTGCGTTTTAAAATCTTCATCTTGGTATTCAATGGTTATTTCTGGTTGACGAAAAACATCTTCTCTGACCTCAGGGATACTCAGACATCCTTCATTAAAAACCCATTCAGTACCTTCTTCTCTTATTATTTTGGCATTTATAAAGACCTTGTTAAAGTTTTTCAAAACGTTTCTGTCTTCTTCACACATTTCTTCATCATCTGCAAAAGGAGATGCATCAATGAGAAATAAGCGAATTGATTTTCCTATTTGAGGAGCAGCCAACCCAACACCAGCAGCATTATACATGGTTTCTTTCATGTTTGCAATGAGTGATTTTAATTCTGGGTAATCGGCATTAATTTCTACGGCAACTTTTCTTAAAACAGGATCTCCGTAGGCAACTATAGGTAAAATCATTTCTTTATTTTTTTTGGCTTTGCAAAAATACAAAGTTTACTACTTCAATAAAATTATTTGTTATATAAATACGATTGTAAAATGATGGTTGCGCTGATTTCGTCTATCACCTTCTTATTTCTTCGTTGTTTTTTTTTCATTCCGCTGTCAATCATCGTTTGAAAAGCCATTTTTGAGGTAAAACGTTCATCAATTCTTTTCACAGGAATTTGAGGGAATAATTTTTTTAGTTGTTGTAAAAAAGGGATAATTAGATTTTCACTTTCGCTATCGGTATTATTCATTTGTTTTGGCTTTCCTACTAAAAATAATTCCACCTTTTCTTTTGTAGTATATTCTTTTATAAAAGACAATAAAACAATTGTATCAACCGTTGTTAAGCCAGATGCAATTAGTTGTAATTCGTCAGAAACGGCAATTCCTGTTCTTTTTTTACCAAAATCTATAGCTAAAATTCTCGCCATGAAAAATTTTTTTTACAAAAATACGTTTTTTAAACAAAGCAGAAATATCTGTTTAAAAAAGGTATCTTCGCTCTCAGTTTTTTGGGATAGAATTATATTTGTAGAAATTAAACAATTAAAATGAAGGAAATTAGAGAAATTATAGAAGCAGCATGGGAAAATCGCGACTTGTTAAAACAAGAGCACACCATCAATACTATTCGAAAGGTTGTAGACCTATTGGATGAAGGAACCCTTCGGGTAGCAGAACCAGTAGCGGGTGGTTGGCAAGTGAATGAATGGGTTAAAAAAGCGGTAGTTTTGTATTTTCCTATTCAAAAAATGGAAACCTTAGAAGCGGGTATTTTTGAATATCACGATAAAATTCCATTGAAAAGAAATTTTGCTGAGAGGGGTATTAGAGTTGTACCAAATGCTGTTGCAAGGCATGGTGCATATATTTCACCAGGAACCATACTCATGCCAAGTTATGTGAATATAGGAGCACATGTAGATGAAGGGACAATGGTAGATACCTGGGCAACTGTTGGCTCTTGCGCACAAATAGGTAAAAACGTTCATCTTTCGGGAGGTGTTGGAATTGGCGGGGTTTTAGAACCCTTACAAGCTGCACCGGTAATTATTGAAGACGGTGCTTTTATTGGTTCTAGATGCATTGTTGTAGAGGGTGTTAGGGTAGAAAAAGAAGCCGTTTTGGGAGCAAATGTCGTATTGACAATGAGTACCAAAATTATCGATGTAACTGGAGAGGAACCTGTTGAAACCAAAGGAGTTGTTCCTGCAAGATCTGTGGTGATTCCTGGAAGTTATACAAAGAAGTTTGCTGCTGGAGAATACAATGTGCCTTGTGCTTTGATCATAGGAAAAAGAAAAGAAAGTACCAATAAAAAGACCTCTTTAAATGACGCATTGCGTGAATATGATGTAGCGGTTTAAGATATATAATATGATGACAAAGATTACTGCAATTATCCCTACTTTAAATGAAGAAATTCACATAGAGGATGCGATAAAATCAGTGAATTTTGCAGATGAAATTATTGTCATAGACTCGTTTAGTAAAGACAAGACCCTATCTATAGCAAAAAAAATGAATGTAAAAATCATCAAGCGAACGTTTGATGATTTTTCTTCTCAGAAAAATTTTGCAATTGCTCAAGCAACCCATCCTTGGATTTATATTTTAGATGCCGATGAAAGAGTCTCTCCTGAAGTGGAACTAG
>Ga0206682_10002034_pt1 | contig 19000 bp, 19 predicted proteins | sample M240m12015metaG_FD_155444 | JGI IMG/M metagenome (GOLD analysis project Ga0206682, IMG submission 155444) | Ammonia-oxidizing marine archaeal communities from Monterey Bay, California, United States - M2 40m 12015 | ecosystem: Environmental > Aquatic > Marine > Intertidal zone | place: USA...
ATCATCATTTGTCTTAGCTGTTATGGTACTGTCCCAATGGACAATAGCAACAATAGTAATGTTACTTATCTTAGCAACACCAACATCTATCTTTGGTTCATATCTTGTATATGCAACATTCATCCGTAGGAAAGAAGATGGTTCTATTGCATTCTTAGTACCATTCTTGTTTGGTCTAGTTCTAATATCAGTAACAGTTAAATGTTTATCAGTGATCTATCAGATCATCTAAGTCAGTGCAGGTTTGCCGATGTTAGTTGCCGATCTTTGGTAACAGCTACACTAGGCGTCAGTAGCATCAACATTGAGGGGTTCAATTCCCTAACTGACACCAAATTCAATTAAATTAAAGTTTATTTAGTGCTTGACAGCACCCTTCAATGATTCTATAACTTAAGAGTAAGTTAATCGAAAGTCTTTGAAAGGACATTAAAATGAACGTAACAGATATCAAAAACGCAATGATGACAATGACACAAACAGAGTTGTCACAGATCATGAACATCGCTCAACAGATCAAAGCGATCAGCGCTCAAGCTACTTTCAATGTCGGTGACTCAGTATGGGTTGTCCAGAAAACAAAGCGTACTCAAGGCGTCATCGAAAAGATGAACCCTAAGAAAGCTGTCGTGTCTATGCGTGGTTCGCGTTACACTGTTCCTTTCTCAATGTTGGAAGCGGCGTAAAAATAGGGGGTTGACACCCCCTTCTCAATTTGTTAATTTAAGTAGTAAACAGAATCAGAGAGAGTTCTAAACATGTCAATCGCAAATATCATCAATGACCAAATTAAAGCACTTGATCCTATGGCCTTTTGGGCTTGGGGTACTAAGAACAAAGTTGCCTTGAGTGAAGGTCTTCAGTTCAAAACTAGTGGTATGGTTGGATGGAAAGGACAAGTTCAAATCACACTTAACGGTTCTGATCTATACGACATCGCATTCGTTCGGGTGCGGAAAGTAAAAGGAGAATACAAAATAATCACCGATAAGAAGGTATCAGACATTTTTGTCGAAGACCTTGTTAATCAAATCGATATTCAAGTACGGTAAGGAGTACGAGTATGAGTAATAAAATCCCTTTTGGTATTATTATGCGTGGTCAAAAAGACTATGCTTATAGTGAACTTTCAATGTTCATAGAGTGTGCAGATAGCATAGAGCCTATGTCTCTACGTGATCGCTACATTGAATTCCTTGAAGAGTTCTTGGGTGGCGACATCAAAAAGTCTACGATGGTAGACGTTGATGTGTTAAAAGAGTTCCGTGCTGATCTCGACAATCGTGCCGATATTGATTATCGTGAAGGTCATTGGAATGATGAACCAACCATCTATGCGGGTGGTAAATACTTTGCCAAGATGGCAGATAAACTTAGGGCGCATATTAATGCGTCTGCATAAAGAAGAGGGGGCTTAGCGCCCCCTTTTTTTAATTTGAAAAGTAAGGTAGGAAGTTTTGTGTGAAGGAAGCATCTCTACCGTTACCACCAATAACTGACAAACTATTTTGAGATTGCGCACCTTGGACGTTGTTTACTGTAACTGGATTTGCCTGATTGGCGTTAATCACGGTCACTGGAGCTTGCGCCGAAAGTTCTGATATAGTACCCACTCTTTGCATAAAGCCACCACCACCAGCAGGGCTTGGTGAGAAATATATGCTACCATCAGTATTTTGGAAATAGTTACCTTTAAAATACGGACTGTTATTGAGCGTGTTATCAGGACCGCTATAGCTACCCAAAGACATCGAACCAATATTAGGGTCGCCTCTTTCGCCTAGACGCCCACCAGGTCTTCCACCACCAGCAAGATATTCCTGTTCGGCAGTAATCGCGGCACGTTCATTTTCTGGTAATGCGTTAAAGGCTCTTTTTCTTTCCTCATCCTTATCACTCAGATATTTAATATAGGCTTCGTGTATCTCGCCCATGATACCCACCATAATCAATCTATGTTCTTCAGTACCCAAGAAATTGTCGCCAGTTATTTCGAAGAAAATAGAAGTACCAACAGCCAACATGTCTAATGGCAATCCTGACATAGACGGTGCGGCAAGACTGCCACCTTCAAGTGCGGCTGATGTAAAATCACCTTTTGAAAGACTCCAAACCATAAATCCTAAACCAAGTAGTGTACCTACAACTGGGAAAGATTTTGCAACAGCGCCAGGAACTTTCCTAATTGCCTTTGCCGCAATTTGTGCTTTGTTTGCTTTTAGGAAATCATCTGCAATCTGTCTTGGTGTTGGTCTTGGTAATTTTGGTGCTTCGAATGTGCCAACTGGCAGTCTATCTGGCATCTCTGGCATTGCAGGTAATTGCGTCAGGCTTCGCATTCTTGCCGCTTCAGCCGCTGTTCTTGCATTACCATGTAGAAGGTTTCCAGTTCTTCTACTTCTATAAGTGTCACTGTCTGGGTCATAAGTATAGTTTGGTTGTCTTGGTGCGTCACCTATTTTTGGTGGTTCACCACCTGTTACTCTTGGTGTTGTTTCAACTGCATATGCCCCTGTACCAGCTAAAGCCGCTCTTTGGTTTGCAGACAGCCTACCGTTTCTGTTGGCGTCTGCGTCAGCAACTCTAGTTCTGTCTGCATCTGTGTCAACCAAACTGTTCAGAGTGGCTACGCCAACCCCAGCCCCAAGTAATGCTCTAAAGAATCTAGCTTTACCGCCAAACAATGCATTTGCGCCCATAAGCATAATAGCGGCTTTCATTGTTAGGTTGTATGCAGTCAACAATCCAATACCTCTCAACACACTACTTACAATTGTTTCCCAATCAATGCTTGTAATCTTTTCGATCACTGACGTGAGTGATGTCAAGCTTGCCGCTATCCCAGCAATAGATGTTGTTAGTGTATTGAAAGTGGTTTTGATTTCTTCCATATCAAGGTCGCCCAAACCTCTAGCGAAACTGCCTACGTTGGTTTCAAATGCAGAGAACCCACCACCAGTTTTTTCGTCAATAGCACCTTTGATTAAGTTGTAACCAATAAACGCACCGCCAGCCACCATGGCAACATTCTTGAGACTTTGCATGGTAAATGCTTTACCAATCGCATCACCCATTTTATTTATTTTTGTATCGTCACGTCCTCTATTTTCTCCAGTATCAACGGCGGCTGGAGCTTCATTTCTTTCGAGTTCATCAAATTGCTCTTGGTTCTTTAGCCTAGCCTCAGCACGTTGAGTAAGACCAGCCTGTTGCTCCAGCAGCAATGTTTGATCTTTCATGTTGCTTTGAATAGAGGAAAACAACCCATCAAATCTTTCCAATTTCATGCTTAATGTGCGTACAGAGTTAACCCCACGATTACGAATTAACTCGCCTTCGCTTGTTAGCTTGTCTATGATTGCCTGAGTCTCAGGTGAAACTTTCGTACTTGCCATTTGATTCCTACTTATTATTCTCTTGTTGCTGTTCTAAATAATCGACTAACATTCCAAAATACAAATCACGCTCATACGGAATCATGCTTTCTAGCTCCGTTATTGAGTATTTATGATGTTGTGCCATGGAGAACATCATTTGGTAGTAATCGCTCAACTTCATGTGGCACAGCGCTAGATAAAAAAACTACGAATGCCCTCCACAACAAACGTCTTCTCATCACCATTCTTATTAGTATACGGCATAGTATGTCTAAGTCTTGGCATACTATCAAAAAACTTTTGAATGCCTTTGACAACTTCACCACTAACATTTTCCATGAAATCATCAACTTCTTTGTCAGTGTAATCTACAAAGCTGTGAACTTCATCCTCAGATACAACTGCATCCAAACAGGAAATCATAATATGGTAGCTTGCTAGAGGATCGTTTGTATCGATTGATGTAATTTTAATAAACTCATCGATACTAGGATACTTTAACATTAATGTGTATTGGTCATTGATTGGAACTTTCTTAGTGTGTTCTTCGTCAACTTCGATTGTAACAGCATCAATGTCTAGCGTAAGCTTTATTTCTTCTGATGTGTCGGGATCAACAACCTCAAACGCAACTTCATTGTCTACTGATCTAGCTCTTAGAAGCAACAACATATATTCCAAGTCAAACATTGCGATGTCAGAAATGTCTTTGTTCATAACACAGTTGTTAACAATCTGCTTAACTGCCAAAACTTGTTGCATGGCATCTTCAGATTCGTTGGCGACCAACATAATCTTTTCTTCTTTTACAGTAAAAGGTCTGTACTGTATTTTTTCGCCTGTAGACGGAAGTATCGCCTCAAACATAGGTAAGTCAATTTTAGGTAGTGCCATTATATAGGTATCCTCTGCTATTGTTAACCAAATATACGTTTAGCTAAATTAGAAACGTCATTGGTTTTTCTTGATATATTATTAAAGTCGTTGTTTAATCTTGTGAATTTGTTTACCGCGTCTTGTACACCTCGTGGTACAAGGTCTGTTCCTATCATTTGACCCAATTCACCAATATTGTCGATCAAGTCTATGAGTCCATTTCCACGGTTGAAACGTGATGATGGTGAACCAACTCTTTCTCCAGATAGTTGTATTCTATCGTATTGGAAGCTAACTGGAAGAACAGCAAAACTATCTGTGTTTTCCCATGCTAAGTCTACATCTCCCATCATACCTGGAAATGCGTTATCCAAAATGGTTTCGTAGTATCTACCAGTGTCGAGATAATCAGCCGAATAGTGTTTAATTACGATACGACAGGCGTATTCATCTTTGTAACCAATCTCAAAGGGAAGCATTCCATCAACTTGTGCAAAGGCTCCCCCTGCCGTAGAGTAGTTTACAATTCTTTGCGCCCAAGAGTGAAAGAATGTGAGCATCTGTGCATCAGAGTCTAGCATAAAGATTGCTTGTACTGGCTCTGGGTTGAGACTAGTTGGCATCATTCTTCTTTGTTGCGCAACTTGTTCATTAGACGCCATGCCAATAGTAAGACCTGGGATAGCTACGTTCTTACAAAAGAATGTTAAATCTCTTGAATCTGCGGATGAGGTTGAAGACGGAAAATTGACAATCGTAACTTCGAATAGCGAACTGCGTGAAGGACCGCCAAAGCGATCCATCTGTGTTTTAAAATCTGATATGCTAAACGCCATTATCTGCCCTTTATGATAGCTCTGGAATCTTTCCAGACTTGTGCTTTGGTAGCTCCAACAAACTTTTGGCTTGGTAAAAACAATGCGATATCCCACTCAGTAGGTTGGATATAAACAAACTTTGTTCTTACTTGGCTCATCAAGTAGTGTTTCACTGTGGGTTTGAACATGTTGAACTTTGCCGCGCCCGATAGTATATCATAATTTATTTTTAGTTTAGTCGCTTCTGAATAACTCTTGTTGTTTGCTGTGTCATATAGAGCATCCATTAGTTTTGCTCTTAACACAGGTGGTAAATAGTGTAGGTTGATTCCTAAGAAACCACCCTTTGCTTTATTTATAGGAAAAATTAAAGGATAGTTGTCATAATAAGGCAATTTAGACTTGTCGCCTTTCCATTTAGGATCGTACATGAATGTATACATGTTACCTAACCTAAATCTGTTTTCATAACGATCTCTGCCCATCTCTTTGATTAGCTTTGTTCCTTCAGCCTGTTTCTTAGTAACATTTGCGGCTTGCTCACGATACCACTTACGTGCTTCTTGGGTACGAGCAGGTACTTGTCCTGATCTAATACCTTTCAAGAGGATATCATCGAATACTTTTGCTACCATTTTATTTTATTCCTAGTTCTTTTTCTGTGTAAATAACAAATTGCCACCCACGTTGAGCGCAGAATTTTCTAGCGGCTTTCCATTTTGCATCATTAATTCCAAAGGTTTTAACCTCATTCAAATACTTCCTTGATATCCTACCAGTCTTGGTAGCGTTCTTCTTAGACCTATCAGGTGGTCTTGTTTGTGCATAAGGTTTAATTTCAATCATTATAGTTGCAGACGTATTATCACCAGTTTTCTTGTTGACAATTACGTCAGGATAGTACCTATGGCGTCTTCCGTCAATAGGAGACATGTAAGGAACTACGACTTCTTCCGACTGCCACCACAATACATCGGGGTGAATGTCCACGTATCTAAAGAACTTGAACTCCCACATAGACCGATAAATGATCTTTGTCGGGTCGCCCTTGTACTTAGAAGGGTTTTTTGGACGAAATCTACCACTATGTGCCATGATATAATAAAATTAACCTCTCAGTGTTATATAAATAGACTTATACAATACTATTTATAAGAAAACAGTCAGGGATTCTCAATGTTCAACGGCATCAGACATAATAGACCAGAAGTCTTCGAAAGAAGAAAGTTGGGCGAAAGCAGAACTTCTTATCAATCATTTCCAGCACAGCCACATCCACATAGCATGTTGATGGTATTTAAGAAATATGATTACGCTAAATTTGCAGATGGTTTTAATACTCGTGATGATACTAAGGTGACACGTAGTGGAAGGGCTTCTGGCGTAGGCTTGAGGTCTGCAAATGCTATTGAATTGCCGTTCCCAAAAAATCTTCAAGACGCAACTGATTTAAGAATAAATGGTTTTGAACGTGATCCATTCGTTGAAACTATCGCATCTAAACTAGCATCATTTGCTTCTGGTGGTGACATCTCCGATGTCCCAGGGCTACTTCAATCATCTGGTGCTGACTTGGCATCGGCTTTGTCTGGTGGCAGTGTAAGTGGTGGTCTTAATAGTATTGCAGGTAAATTTCTGGGTACTTCCATTACAGATGTTGCATCAGGCGCTCAATACCTATTACGAAATAGCCCACTAATGTCAGGAACAATGGGCAAGTCTGTTGACATCGCCACTAATCAAACATTGAACCCAAGAGAAACCCTTGCGTTTGAAGGTGTAAATTTGAGAAGCCATCAATTCACTTGGGAGCTTTTCCCTAGCAACCAAACTGATTCAGAACGTATTCGCAATATTGTACACATGGTTAAAAAGAACTCTTTGCCCACAGTTACTGACTTGGCAGGAATATCTAAAGCGTTCTTGCAATACCCATCTACAGTTGATCTGTATTTGCTTGGTGTTAATGAAGACCACTTTATTAAGTTCAAAACATCTATGGTTACTCAATTCACTGTTGATTATGGAGCGGGTGGTGGCGTTGCTATCATGAAGGGTGGTAAGCCTGCTGGTGTTCAAATTGCAATGTCATTCCAAGAATTAGAAATTGAAACAGCACATGATTACGGCACAGAATCTAATGACATCCAACAGAGTGTATTACATGACCCAGCAGTTTCTGAAGGGAACGTACCATAATGACTAAATATTTTAAGCAATTTCCAGTAATAGAATATGAAGGTAGGTTAGTGCGTGACATCACACGCAGAAGTAGCTTCACTAAAGAAGTTTCCAACAACCCACTTCTTCATTTGCCATATACGATTAAAGAAGGGCAAAGACCAGAAGATGTTGCTGAGTTCTATTATGGGTCTACTGATTTTACATGGTTGGTTTATCATTCTAATAACATTATGGACCCATATCACGAATGGCCTAAATCGGAAGCAGATTTCAACAACTACCTCATCGATAAGTACGGTGAGCAATCAGGCTTGATTGGCGAAGATATCGTTGATTGGACTAGAGATGATAATGATGAAAATATCATCTATTATTATAAAGAGGTGTAATCAATGGCAGTAGATATTGTAAAACTAGCCCCAGAATCGTTTAGAACGATTTACCTTCGCAAAGAGGATCGTATCATCTTGCGTACTGAGCAAGGTCGTAAAATCATTATCAAAAGAATTATTCCAGATGAATGGAAGCCTTGGAAACTTTACGATCAAGAATTAGTTGATAACAACAACAAGAAAGAAATATTCTTGGTTGACAACCAATACCTTCCACAAATATCCTCTAGTTTTATTAAAAAGATGAGAAGTAGCTAATGGCAGGCACAGGCACTGGTGAATTTGCTCCATCTGTATGTGAGGTTCTAAACGCGGTTATAACTTCACATTCTGGGAACAAAAAAGAAGACATAGCAAATATGGTGACTAAGTTTGAGATTTCTCAGTCTATGGATGCGGGTAGCTATAATGGTAGCATTACTATTCAAGATACTGTTGGGTTTCTCGAAGGGTTTCCTCTGAGATCAGAAGAAATGCTTGAACTCAAGATCAAAGCTTATGATTTGAATACTGAAGTCAACCTAAAAACCCACGTATTTAGAATTGATAACATTCAAGCGAGTGAAAGTTCTAGTCAGGTAGTGTATAACATTAACTTCGTTTCTAACATTTCTTACAATGCATCAAAGAGAAGAATTACTAAGGCATACGATAGTTCCGTCAGTGATATTGCCAAAAAAGTTTTCAATACATATTTTGCGAGTCTAGGTTCGACGAACTATCTTGATCCAGATAATGGAAATAGAGTTAATGAGTTTGCAACTGCAAGGCACACTATCTCCGAGGAACCAGAAAGAAGCTTTTTTGTGCAACCAACCATGAACGCTACTAGATGTGTCATACCAAATATGATACCAACAGAAGCTATGAATTTTTTATACACTCAAGCATATCAACCAGAAACTCCCTCAAACTCATTTAAGTTCTTTGAGACTTTAAAAAACTTTTATTTTGCAACTGACGAATATTTTATTAAGAGTGCGAGAACCAGTGACCTTATTGATCTATTCTACTCGCCAGCAGCTTCTGTTGAGGGGACTGATCCCAATGAACAAGTAAACAGGGTTGAAGAGTTCACAATCATATCAAAAGGTATCGACACTGCGTCTGACATGTTCTCTGGTTCTTATCGAAACAAGGTAACCGAAATTGATTTTGTAAGAAGAGAAGTAAACGTTTATCCATTCGACTTCTCGACGGATGCAAAGTACATTGATATGTCAGGCAATCCACGCAATCTTGCCGACAATCCACACACAGCGCAATTCAGAGAAGACACATTCACTGATGAAAACGCAAAAGACTTTATAGTTTTTAAAGATTACCAACAAAGTGGTGACATTTCTAGGACTCTACACACAGAAAGGTTCGTCTCACAAATTATTTCTAATAGGATTTCTTACCATGAACACCTTCATAATACACAACTGTCTTGTATTATGAAAGGCAGACTAGATATTATGCCCGGTATGATTGTAAATTTTGACATCAAGTCTTTGGATGGCATCAGCAACTTGTCTCGCAATGAAACGCTTAGTGGTAGATACTTAGTGGAAAAAACTCGACACGTCCGTGACGATCAGAATGTTTTGAGCGCAGTAATTAAATTGGTCAAGTTTGACTGGAGCAAAGGTGAAGTAGATGAGTGATTATGGATTAGGAATTAAAGACCCGTTGTGGTTTGTTGGTGTTATTGAAAATAACGATGATCCAAGAAAAGAAGGACGAGTTCAAGTAAGAGCATTTGGTATTCATGGAACCAATAAGGATGTTGAGACGGAAGACTTGCCTTGGGCTATATGTATTCACGGTGGTTACGATGTAAACATTGTTCCCAAAACAAATTCTTGGGTGTTTGGTTTCTTTATGGATGGCAGAGGCGCACAACAACCAATGATACTTGGTGTAATCCCAAGTCAAATGACGAAAGTTTTAAACCCAGAAGTAGATGGTTGGGGAGCCGTGCCACCAACTAATGCCGCATTACATGCAGAAGGCAGTGATCCAGAAAGTTTCGGACAGCCACAGAACCACAGACTTGTACGTGCTGAGTACATTGATGAAACTTATGTTCTGCAACAGCAAACTATGCGTACTAAAGAGGTAAAAGTTGGGGGAGATGAGAATGGTTCGAAAACTTGGTCAGAACCACCAGCAGCGTATAACGCACGATATACACACAACAGGGTTATTCATTCTGGCAAAAACTCAATTGAAATAGATAGCACACCCGGTTCTGAAAGAATTATGATTTGGCATGAGTCTGGGTCTTTTGTCCAAGTAGATTCACAAGGTACAAAAACAGATAAGTCGGTCAGTGATAAGTATGAGGTAAACGATAGAAACCAACACGTTTCTGTTTCTGGCATGAGTAGCGTTACGATTATGGGTAACAGCTATGTTTACGTTCAAGGTAATAAAATCGAAGAAATTAATGGCGACTTACAACAGCTAGTACATGGCAACCACTTACTTTCTGTTGGTGGTCAATCAACAATGCAAGCAGGAAACCAAGTACAAATTCGTGGTGCTGACGTTAAGATGGAAGCTAATGTAGGTACTATGTCAATTAGGGCAGAGAAAGAATTGCAGACTGAGGCTGGGGTTGGTTGGTATGCTAAAGCACCATTTATTTGGTCTGAAGCGACAACGAATATGAATATTAAGGCTAATAATATGAACTTATTTGCCACAACAGAAATGAATGTCAAATCGGCTGATCTCAATATCATCGGAACAGGAACTGCTGATATGAGAGGTGGCGTACTAACACTTGGTTCGGATGGGTTTCTTCATGTTAGAGGTACTACTGTTCATATAGATGATAATGTGAACATGGCGAATAATGACGCCGCTACAGCCCATGCAGATGGTGATATTGCTACTGCCGAAGCATCTAAGGGTGCTACACCAGTAGAAGCGCCAGAACCAGTGACACTAAGTACAGATGTAGCCCCCACAGACCTTCCTTCTGCCAGTGGTGAAGGAATTGCATCACAAGATGATGGTTCTGATGATGTTGGGACACTAGTTTGATGATAAATAAAGTAGTAAAGACTAAGGGAACGCAGTAATGGAAAAGAACTTAACCAATCGTGATTGGTGTTTAAGTCCAGAAGAAGAAAAGGTGTTCAAAGCCTCGCCCCAAGCAACGACTAATGCTAATGGTGAACTGGCTTTGGCACAAATTTCTGTGTTTGAAGATTCTTTCAAAAAAAATGTGGTTGCATCTTTCGAAAGCAACCCAATTGTGTTGGCTGTTGATAAATACGGTAGTTCGTTTGCTGATAATCTAAACCTCATAAACAATAGTATTAACACAAATACTTTTATGGTCGAAAATATTGAAAACTATACATTACTACAGACAAGAATTTTAAACGGTCCGATTTCTCAAATTGAATTTGCCCAGTTTATCAAAGATTATAATTACACACCCACATCAGCCAATTTCTCTGCAAACCAAAACCCACCTAAGTTCTTGAGAGAGCTTGATGACTTCTATAGAGGTAGTTATGCAGATTCTGTATTGGGTGGTTTTTGTTCGGTGTTGCCTAATGTATTTGGGGCGATAGGTGGTTTCTTCGCTATCATTGGTCAAGTAGAAGGTCTTATTGGAGATGCTCTTAGCTTCATCGCCAAGATTAGAAACATCGAAGACCCAATAAAAGCATTATTTGAAGCAATTAAAGTTAAGGCTCTTATTGAAGCAATCAAAAAGAAAATAACCGATGCGGTTATGGGTACTATAAATAAGATTAGAGATGCTGTAGAAAACTTTAGCATGGCTAATATTATGGGTCAAGTAGAAAACTTTATTCAAAACAAAATTATGGACAAAGTTCAAGATGTTAAAGATCAAATTGGTAGATTCTTCTCTGAAGAGAATATCAATAAGATAAAATCTAAACTACAGGGAATGATTGACTACGCAGTTGGTTTGTTTGACAACCCATCATTGGAAGAGATTATGTTTCTAATGGCACGTATTTGCGGTTTTGCTGCTGGCGTAGAAGCCATTATTGGTGGAGTTAAAGCACCTCTTGATCGTATTGCAGATGAATATGAAACTGCACGTAACATAATTAGGTCTGCCACTGGTACTGTAACCAGTCGAGTAGTTGAGGCTGGTGGTATTAGGTTTTCGGACGAAGAAAGAGCCGCAAGGACAAGAGAATCAATGGAATTGTGGACGAGGCCACCCGCAATCACCACGTCTCCACTACCTGATGTCGATCTCGAAACTGAAGCTACACAACCAGCGCCAATCTTTATACCAATTTCGGCAGGAGAAAGAGAAGAAATACCAACTTGGACACAAATTAAGCTTGGGCGTCATCCTGTATTTAATCCAACTGGTGGTTGGGTATCTAATGTGTGGCCAGGTGAAAGTGAACCAATTCTTGGTGCTTTGGGTTGGACTGGTGCTACTAATGACAATACTATGACAACGAAGATAATGATATTACGGCTAAATAAGAGAATGAATGAATTGCATCCAGGATTCGGTTCTTTTAGAATACAAAGTTTGTATAGAAATGAGAGATACCAACGGTATTTAAGAGAAATAAGAAGGAACAGGGGTGTGGCGACACATTCACAGCACTTGTATGGGAAAGCTGTAGATATTGCTATTACTGGTTGGACTAGACAAATGCAAACTGACTTGGTGAATGAGGGTAGGAGACAGGGCTTCACTAGCTTTGGTTATTACAGAACTTTCACCCACTTAGATTGGCGAAATCAAGAAGTAGCAACCACTTGGGATAAACGATAATGGTAGTAGCATTAGTAACAAATAAACAAAAAAAGATATCGATATACGCAGATTTCAAGAAAGACCTTGAGATCAGCCCATTGTCTCAGGACTTAACTGTATTCAAAGATGAAGATGCCGTTAAGGAATCTATAAAAAACCTACTTCTCACTGATCGTGGTGAAAGGTTAATGCAACCGACAATCGGTGGCAATCTTAGAGCTATGTTATTCGAAAATATAACCCCAGGGGTTTTAACTCTGATGGAAGACCAAGTACGCACAACACTTGAGTTGCACGAACCAAGGGCAGAAATAATTGATGTGGAAGTTTCGTCAAACTTAGACGATAATGTGGTCAAGATTAGAGTTCAATTTTACATTTTAAATAATCAACAGCCTATATCGGTTGATGTATTTTTAGAGAGGACCAGATAAATGGTTAAGCTAAACATTTCAGAACTAGACTTCGAGGCAGTAAAGTCGCAGTTCAAAGAGTATCTGCAAAGCCAGACGCAATTTAAAGACTATAACTTTGATGGTTCAAACATGTCTGTATTGCTTGACGTCTTGTCTTACAATACATTTCAAAACAACTTCTACACCAACATGGCGATCAATGAGATGTTCCTTGACTCTGCCGTGATGCGCAACTCAGTTGTTTCACACGCCAAGGAATTAAATTACCTTCCACGATCAAGAAGATCAGCGAAAGCTGTGGTGACGGTTACGTTCACAGATTCAACAGCGACGGGTCAATCTATTACAATTCCACAATACTCACCATTCACGACGATACATAACGGCGAGAACTTTGAGTTTGTTACCGATAAAGCTTATGTTGCGAAGAAAACCGCACCTAACACATTCGTTGCTGAGGGCGTGGAAATCTTTGAAGGACAGATGTTGGCAAGTTTTGAGCGTGAAGGTTTCTTCGTTGACGAAGATGGTATCTTACGTGTGGTACTATCAAACGAAAACGCAGACACTGAATCTATTTCAGTATTCGTTGATGCTGAAGCTACAGAAAACGAAAACGTATTCTTACGCAAGAACGACATCTTTGGTGTTGGAGCGGTAGATAAAGTATTCTACATCGAACCATATTACGATGGTCGCTATACAATTTATTTTGGTAACAATATTTTTGGTTTCCAACCAGCAGAGTTCGAAGATATTAGAGTGCGCTACAGAATTACATCTGGTACTGAAGGTAATGGTGCTAAATCATTCTCAATGGCTACCAACTTTGGCAGTGCTGTAGTAACAACAACCCAACTAGCGGCTGGTGGTGCTGAGAGGGAAACTATTGAAAGCATTAGATACTTTGCTCCCAAGAGTTTGCAAATTCAAGAACGTGCAGTTACTACATCAGACTACGAAATTCTTCTGAAAACGCAGTATCCAGAAATCCAAGCGGTTGCGGCATATGGCGGCGAAGACCTTGAACCACCACAGTTTGGTAAGGTTGCCATTTCTGTATACCTTGGTCAGGGACAAGAAAGTTTATCTAATACTCTTTCTAACACATACATTCAGTATTTGAAAGAGAGAAGTCCACTTGCGATTGAACCTATTTTTGTGGCAACTCAATTCATGTATGGGTGTGCGGTTGTTGATTTGTATTACAACCCTAAGCTAACACGCAAATCTACTGGTGATATCGAAACATTGGCAAGAAATGCTATCGCAAGTTACAACACGCAATATCTTGATGATTTCAACACTCAGTTAAGACTTTCAGTTCTTTCAGCGGCTATTGATAATATCGACATTTCAGTGACAAGTAACGACATTTCAGTTATGCCTTACATTGAGTATTCGCCAGCAATCAATATTGCGTTGAACCCATCATTTAAATTTGTTGCCAAGCTAATTAAACCATATCCTTTTGATGAAACAAGAGGCTTTGAGACATACAAACCAGCAATTAAAACTGGTGTGTTCTCATATAACGGTGCGAATGTTTACTTGCAAGATGATGGTTTGGGTAATATCCAAATCATTACTAGCGACGTTGCTAACCCTAAAGTTGTCAAGCCTTCTATTGGTACAGTAAACTACGACACAGGCGAAGTTAATCTAGTTGGTTTCATCACAGATGGATACACAGGTTCTGGCATTAAGTTTATGGCTAGTACAGTGAAGAATGACATCACTGCCCCTAACGGTAGAATTTTCACAATGAAAGACTCAGACGTAACAATTAATCTAATTGAGATGAAATAATGTCAGATATCGAAAAGAAAATAGCATTTAAGATACCTCAACAATTCCCTGCGATATATCGTGAGGAAAATGCTGAGTTAGTTCAGCTTGTCCAAGACTATTATAAGTTCCTAGAAAACACACCTAATCAGGGTGTCTACAATTCAAGGCGTATGTTCGAATATAGGGACATCACAACTACTCTTGACAGCATGATTATTTTCTTTCAGAAAAAGTATTTGAGCGATCTCCCATTACTTGAAGACGCTAGTGTAAGAATTGTAGTCAAGAAAATCCTAGACCTTTATAGAAGAAAAGGCTCTGAGAGTGGCATCGTTCTATTCTTTAGAATGTTCTACAACGAAGATGTTGAGATTAATAATCCTGCGCAATTTGTTTTGAAACCATCTGACTCTAAGTGGCAGACTGGTACATACCTTCAGATGGTTCCTAATGATGGTGTTTTCTACGCAAGAGATGGCGTCACGTATTATCAATACAGTGACCTTTTGTCTAAGAACATCACAGGATCGACGTCGGGTGCTAAAGCGGCTGTTGACAAAATCAACTTTATTCTTCTGAACGGAACACTAACTCCAATTCTTTACCTCACTAATGTGAGGGGTATGTTTGCCAAATACGATAACATCATGGCTAGAATTGATGGACAGGACGTTTCTTTTGGTGTTCTGAATGGTTCAGCGTCAGAACTCCATATTGATTTGGATTATGGTGGTACAACAGGAAACGCTATTGGTGACAAATTTAAAATTGAGAGTAAGTACGGTAATGGTGGCGAAGTCATCGTAACAGAAACTGAAGACAAGTTTACGGGTATTGTTGATTACACATTGACAGATGGTGGGTTTGGTTATACAATACAGAATACTAGACTAGAAGTCTCTAATCAGGTTCTCGTCTTACCTAACGAAGACTTTAGTTTTACTAATCTCGAAAGACTTACTGATACTGGTGGAAACGTAGGTACAGTAATTGGTCAAAACGCATCAGCCGTTGGTATCAAGATGGATGATGGAGATGAGTTTAATATTGGCAGAGCCATTACTACAATGGACAGAACACCAAATGTTCCTATAACTGGTATCTTTACGGTATCTACCAAGAACAGTAGTTCGCCCGGTGATTTGTATCCAGACACTGCTTTGGATACTGACGTTAAGGTTGAAAGTCTTTCTAATATTGAAACTGTAAATCTAATCACAGATTTGATGTCGCCATTTTTGTCTGTCCCACTTAATGCCTCAGACTATAATGATCCCCCAGCAACAGCAATAATGAGTGGTACGGCTGATCCAGTTACTCTGAGTACGCCTTTAGATCAAGCATTCAATCTCTCACCATTTCAAATCGGTACTATTGATGCATTCGAGAATGTCAATCCAGGCGAAGACTACACAAACGACGTATTTACACTAGTACGTGATCCAGTCATGATTGCGTTTGACAGATACGAACAAGTTCTAATCATGCCAATTCTTAGTGCTTCATTCTCTGTTGGGGATTCAATCGAACAATCATCTTCTGGGGTTTCTGGGGTCATCACAGGAATTGACACGGATCGTTCTTTCATTAAAGTTAGACCTTATGCTTACTACGGTTTTGCAACTGCACCTATTTCACATAAAGGTTCATCATATGTTGTTTCTGCATCCGAAAGAGATTATACATCTGAGAAATTTGGTGCTAATGCTGACATGAGATCAAAAACTCAATTCGCTACAGGTAGAATTTCAGCAGTTAAGGTTGTTAACTCTGGGTTTGGTTACTTGGATGGCGAAACTGTTTTCGTTGTAGATGACGATGGCGTGAAACATGCAAGGGGTACACTCAAAGCAGACTCTCAAGGTATTACGGCTGGCTTCTGGGGTAGCGAAACGAGCCAACTTAACGGTTACAAAGACGGTAAGTATTACGACTCTCGCAATAAGATACATGACAGTGATTTATATCAAGAATTCTCATATGAAATTTTGTCTACTGTTGATCTTACTGTATACGAAGCAACTCTTAAGAAGAACGTTCACCTTGCAGGCACAAGACTTTTTGGTAGGTTTGTTTACAAGAAAAAAGCAGAAGTTGGATTGGGACATAGGTTCTATGCATCTAAGAAGGAAGACCAAATTATTGGCGGTCCTGAGATTGTCGGACCTAACCAACCAGGCGAACAAATTAAATATTCAGCAGATAGAAATACTATTTCTGTAGATACAGTCAATCTCAAAGCCGACGTAGTATAAACAGATAAATAAGTAGAAAGACTTTAGGAGCGAACATGGCTAAGCAAATTGTAAATACAGGACTTGCGGATAATGACGGTACTGGTGATCCGTTAAGAAACGCTTTCACCAAAGTAAATGAGAACTTTACCGAATTGTACAACGCTGAATCGTTTTCTGGCGATTATGATGACTTGTCTAACACGCCAACAAGCATCACAGACTTTGGCATTACAGATGGTTCAAATAATCAAATATTATCAACGGATGGTGCTGGAAACTTCACTTTCGTCAATGCAGGGGGCGGTGGTTCTGGCATAGCACTAACTGCCTTGAGTATTGGTACGGATGGAACTCCTGCAAATGATGGTGGTCTTGCCTATGATAATACTACTGGTGTGTTTACATTTACTCCACCTGTAATCCCATCAGACCTTTTAGACCTTGGAATTACAGATGGTTCTAACAATCAAATTCTTTCGACTAATGGTCAAGGCGCATTTGCATTTATTGATGCACCTTCTGGTGGTGGTGGCGGTTCAAGCCTTCAGTCCAGATCAAACAAAGTTGGGACAACAGCATCTTTAGCGGATGGCGCAACAGCAAACCTTGATATCACAGGATTTAAGGGTTATGCTCTTTTGTCAATCACAACAGATAAAGCGGCTTGGGTAAGAATTTATTCAAATGGTGCGACTAGAACAGCCGACGCAAGTAGACTTGAAGTGACAGACCCAACGCCAGATGCTGGTGTTATTGCAGAGGTGATCACAACAGGCGCAGAAACTGTTTTGATGTCACCATCTTCAATGGGCTTTAACATGGAAGCCACGCCAACAACTACAATCCCATGTGCAGTGACAAATAAATCAGGCTCAGCAGGAACAGTTACAGTTACACTAAACGTACTTCAACTGGAGGCATAATATGCTACACGAGTACATCGTCACCCTACACAACAAAGATGACCTTGAGCAATTCTATGATGATATCGAAACCACAGAAAGTGCTGTGCATGTTTACGACTCTGAACCTTCGTTTCCAAAACGTGCTGTTGAAGTTGCAAACAGAAGAATAATAAGTCGCAACACACATTATATGCTAACTCATGAGGAAGCACAAGAGTTAAAGAACGACCCTAGAGTGTGGGACGTCGAGCTTGCTGAGATTATTGATCTCACGACTAAGCCAACTGGTTGGAAAATGACTAACGAGAAGTTTTCTAAAGATTGGTTCACAGATGCGACAGATCACAATTGGGGATTGTTAAGACATAGTGAAGATGCCAATAGAGCCAATTGGGGTTCTAATGGAACTAACACTTACGTGAGTGACTTGACAGTTACTTCCTCAGGCGAGAATGTAGATGTTGTTATTGTTGATGGTCACATTGATCCAGAACATCCAGAATTTAAACCAAGAGAGACAGCACACTACAAGGGCAACTTAGTAAACGATAACACAAATAGCGCATTGTTCGACAGATCAATTACCATTAATGGATTGAAGATTGTTGTTTCTGGTGTTTCTGGTGGGCAAATTGCTACGCCAGATGAGTGGGGCAAAAAAGTAGCAAGAGTTGTTGATATGATGATTGATCCAGATGGTAGCAATGTCAACTTGGATGATCAAAAAAGATTAATATCCACTCTAAAAGGAGAGCCAGGCACTACTCATGCAGGTTTACCTACGGCACAAAGAGTTGCTTATGGTGGTGGTGGTCAGTATGAACCAAACTTCTTGCTTGACGAAGGCATTAGCTCTTATGTGGGATACCAAAATTTCTTAGATACACACGTCCATAACGATATGGTTTGGTATAGAAACGTTTCGGGTCCGTCACCATCTGTTGGAGATACAGATGTAGAAGAGGTTGTAGAACACCTCATGCACACAATTCATTTATTTGGTTTACCAGGTGCAGTCGATGGTTCAGACGTAGCATTAAATTGGGTTGCATCTGAAAACTCTGGTTTTGCCAATACAGCTTTGCATCTTGCGATGTCAGAAGCTATTACTGGTAATTACTTTGATCCTACAGATTATGCTCCTGATTGGAATACAGTTGCTGAAGAAGCAGAAATAGCATACAAAGAATATCTATATCTTCTTAACTTTAATATGTGGGAAATGAGTGAGTTTTGGGATGGTGG
>Ga0206682_10002036_pt1 | contig 18995 bp, 22 predicted proteins | sample M240m12015metaG_FD_155444 | JGI IMG/M metagenome (GOLD analysis project Ga0206682, IMG submission 155444) | Ammonia-oxidizing marine archaeal communities from Monterey Bay, California, United States - M2 40m 12015 | ecosystem: Environmental > Aquatic > Marine > Intertidal zone | place: USA...
TAGCATCTGAAAAGAGAATAAATGAAAAAATTGATAGTTTTTTCAAGTCTATTGAGTCTGCTACTGTTAAGTAGTTGCTCTTGGAAGCCTGAAAAAGAAATTGTAACACAAGTCGAAGTCTACAAGCCAACCATTCAAGTTGTGCCGAGACCAAAAGTACTATCACTTAAAGATGCAAACATAGTTGTAATCACAGAAAAGAACTTGAAAGAAGTTATACAACGTGTAAAAGACATGCAAGGAAGTTTTGTTGTGTACGCACTTGATCCAAAAAGTTTTGAAGCACTGGCAATAAACATGGAAGAGATAAAGTTATACATCGAAGAACAAAACAAAATTATACTTTACTATGAAAAGTCTGTTACAGAAGAGCTTGACAAAACACAAAAAAAATAGTATAATACACTATGAATAATCCATATAGCACATTAGGTGTTGCAAAAGATGCAACTGCTGATACTATCAAGCGAGCTTATAAAGAAAAAGCCAAAGAGCACCATCCTGACCGCGGCGGTGATGCAAACAAGTTTGCTGAAATCAGCAATGCATATGATATACTTAAAGACCCAAACAAACGTGCATACTTTGATCAAACAGGCTCTACTGATCAAAGGCAACAAGGATTCAATCAACAACAAGGACCTTTTGGGTTTGAAGACATTTTTGGACAAATGTTCAAGCAACAAAGACAACGTCCACCAGAAGCAAGAATCAGTATGGTAATCGACTTAGCAGATTCAATTACTGGCGGGAAACGAATTATTGGCGTTCAAACACATCTTGGATCAAGCAATGTTGAAATTGATATTCCTAAAGGAGTAGTGCATGGAGAAAATATTAGGTATGCAAAAACTGCTCCTGGTGGATTAGATTTAATTGTAAGTTTTAGAATCAGAGCACATTCAAATTGGCAACGTCACGGCATGGATATGCATACAGAAATAGGTGTTGATTTTTGGACCCTTATAATAGGTGGCGATATAAAAATTACTGATGTAGTAGGTAAGAAATATGAGTTAAGAGTTCCGCCTCGGACAAATCCAGGATCAGTCATGAGACTAGGTCAATGTGGTGTTTTTCGAGATCAGCATAACCCTGGTGATATTTTTGTTAAGTTAAACGCAAAAATGCCAAATCTTATTCCAGAAGAAATAATTGAGACTATTAAAAAGTACAGAATAAATACTAGCAACTGAGGAGTAACATGCAAAATAATCCTGAAATCGAAAGTATCTTAGCACAAGCCTTAAATTTAGCCAAAAATAAAAATCATGAATATATCACTTTGGAACATTTGATGTTGGCACTTGTACAACACAAACGTTTTTGGAGATGCTTAGAACAATTTGGCACAAGTCCTGAAGCAATTCAACAGGATCTTATACTATATCTTGACAGTCAGGCCATGCTTGTAAGTACCAATAGTAAAAATAAAGAACCACGTAAAACAAATGCACTTGAACGTGTGTTTAACCGAGCATTAACACAGGTAATGTTTGGTGGCAGGCGTAGTATGGCTACTATAGATCTTTGGCTTGCTCTTATGAGCGAAAATAATAGTCACGCCGTTTACTTTCTGCAAAAACACGGAGTAACCAAGCAGGAATTTGTACTTCACTGGCAACAGTCTTATGAACCAAAAAACAACACAGATATGAATGTTGAACATGCAAACGAAATACTTGACGAGCATTGCATTAATATTAGCCAACTAGCAAAAGATGACCAACTAGAGCCTGTAATAGGCAGAGATACAGAACTTGAAGAAATTGTTACTGTGTTAGCAAAACGTTTTAAAAGCAATGTACTAATGGTTGGCGATCCAGGGGTTGGTAAAACTGCTATTGCAGAAGGCTTAGCCACACGCATAAAAGATAATACTGTGCCAAAGTTTATACAAAATTTTGAAGTATGGGGATTAGAAATAGGCAGCTTGCTTGCAGGTTCAAAGTATAGAGGAGAGTTTGAAGAGAAACTTAAAGATGTAATTACTGCATTAGAATCAAAAAAGAATTGTATACTGTTTATAGATGAAGCTCACACCATGAAAGGTGCCGGAGCATCAGGCGGAAGTAGTTTAGATTTTGCTAACATGATCAAACCAGCAATTACAAAAGGCAATCTAAAAGTTGTAGCAAGTACAACTTGGGAAGAATTTTACGAGAGCTTTGAAAAAGATCGTGCCTTAATGCGTAGATTCTATAGAGTAAGTATAGACGAACCTGACAAAGATACAACTGTAAAGATATTACATGGACTGAAGCCTCGTTTGGAAAAGTTTCACAATGTACAAATTGCAGACAATGCTATTGTGAAAGCCGTTGATCTTGCAACTCGATACATGAGTGATAAGAAAAACCCAGACAAAAGCATTGATTTAATTGATGCAGCCTGTGCAGTAGAACGTATTAAAGACAAAGCAGGCTTAGTGGTAGATGAAGAGCTAATTGATATACAGGTTGCCCGTATTGCAAATATTCCAGAAACAAAAGTAAGCAGTGATGTAAGTGATAGGGTAACTGATCTTGATAGTAATATTAAACAAAAACTATTTGGACAAGATAATGTCGTAAACGAAGTACTTGAAAGATTATATGTTAACTATGCTGGAATAAGTTCGCCAGGACGTCCAATGGGTGCGTTTCTATTTCTTGGACCAACTGGGACGGGTAAAACTGAATTTGCAAAACTTTTAAGTAGTAATCTTGATATGCAACTTTTAAGGTATGATATGAGTGAATATCAAGATAAACACACTGTAAGCAGCCTACTAGGGGCCCCTCCTGGATTTGTCGGCTATGACGATAGTAACTTAGGCGGGGGTAAACTTATAAGTGACCTTAGTAAAAATCCTTATAGTGTTTTATTATTTGACGAAGTTGAAAAAGCACATCCAGATGTAAGCAATATTTTTTTACAAATAATGGATGAAGGCACAATTACTGGATCAAATGGAAAAACAGTTGATGTGAAAAATTGTATTATAATTTTAACAAGTAACCTAGGTGCCAGAGACAACGAGAATAATAGTATTGGTTTTGGACAAGACTTAACAAAAACAGGGTCAGAAGATAAAGCAGTCAAGGATTTTTTTAAGCCTGAATTGCGTAACAGATTAGACCTTATTGTAAAGTTCAAGGTACTTGAGCCAATAGCAATTAAAAAAATTGTTGCAAAGTTCATTGGCGAACTCAGACACAGTTTGCAAGATAAAAAAATCAATATTATTATTACAGAACCATTGGTTGATCATTTAGTTGAAGTTGGGTATGATCCAAAGATGGGTGCAAGACCTCTAGGACGTAAGATTGATGAACTTATCAAAGTACCATTGAGTAAGAAGATACTGTTTGAAAAATTAGAGAACTGTCATCTAACTTGCGACTTGTTTATAAAAGGTAAGAAACGTAGGGTAAGTTTTACATCAAAACCAAAAACTGCTGTAAGTGGTGGAGAGATTGATGCAAATGGTATTGTTGTAGTAAACGAGACAACACTAGAAAGCGATAAATAACAGCATGGCAAAGATAAACACAACATCAATTACAATAACACTTAGCGAACTAGTACGTGACGATGCTCCTGCAAGAGACATACTTACTGCTGATACAATTTCACAGTTAGAAGCAGTAATTACGCAACTGGCAACTGAAGGCGGAAGTGCAAACGTTCTTGTTGAACTAACAAAAGCAGAGTAACATGAAGTCAAGCAGTCTTGTATTAATCGCAGAAACAGCATATGCGGCTGGTACTGTTACCATTACTGGTACTAGACAAAAAGGTGTCGGCTATTATAATGGTCAGGGCAACGGGCAAAACATACGTTTTATCGCAGATGACTTTCCCGGCATAGTCACTATACAAGCAAGTTTAGATACTGATCCAAAAACTGCTGATAGTTATCCTGCAGAATATCCAACTGGACTGATTGAAGCAGACTGGTTTGACGTGTATACGTTTCCTGGGGATAGTGCAATCGATGGATCAACTGCAATCACAACAGACTACAGTATATATTTGCCGGGTAAGTACACATGGGTAAGGGCTATTGTAACTCAATTTACAAGTGGCGTTATTGGCCCAATCACAATGAGCTATTAGGAAGAAGTAATGTTAAAGAAATTAGTCATCATACCTGGAGGATTTCATCCATTTCACGCAGGACACAAAGCATTATATGATGCGGCAGTTGCACAGTTTCCTAAAGCCGATGTATTCATTGCGGCAACAGATGACAAAAGCAACAGACCATTTCCATTCAAACTAAAAAAACAACTTGCTGGTATAGCAGGTATTCCTGCACACAGATTTGTGCAAGTTAAGTCGCCGTTTCAGCCACGTGAGATCACAGACTTGTATGATCCTGAAACAACACAACTTATTTTTGTTCGTAGTGATAAGGATTCAGGCGTATCACCATTACCAGGTGGCTTTAAAAAAGATGGCAGTGCAAGTTATTTGCAGTCATTGAAGAGAGGTGCTCCTGAGAATATGAAGCAACATGGCTTTATGACATACTTGCCAACAGTACAGTTTGGTCCTGGAATGACCAGTGCTACAGAAATACGTGCCAAATGGTCGGGTATGAGTGACGAAGAGAAAATAGACTTGGTAAACAACCTGTATCCAATGAGCAGTGGTCCAGTTGCTAATAAGGCAATAGAAATTTTTAACACAGTGCTTGCAGAAGAAAAAGAAGTGATTGCAATGCCAATGGGTTCAATTAAGAGCCCTGTAGAAGAAGATAAAAAATGCGGTCCAGGCGAATACTATTGCAGAATGAGCAAGAAGTGTAAGCCGATTCCTAAAGGTTATCATGTGATGCCAGATGGCGAACTTATGAAAGATTCAGAGCACAAAGTTAAAGAAACACGTATCATCAACAAAGGCGATGAAGTTGCAATACTACCAGCAGGCGGTATGGGTTCACACAGTGAAGCAAGTTTGAAAAGCAATCTTGGCGACAAACTGCGTACACTAGCAGACATGCTAGATGATGAAAACTATGACAATCTCGAGTATGTAATATACAAGTCAGGTGCTATGGAATCTATTGTAGGCGCTCTTAGACAGTATCAAAGTTTTAAAACCAAACGTGGTGCACGACCTGTTAAAAAAGATGTCGAAATTGATATATCAAACGAAGACTACTTGCCAGAAGATGAAACACTACAAGAGTATGTGTTCCAAAGTCGTCCACTTAGAGTACTAGACAACATAGCAAGTCGTAATGATGTACAAAAGTTTCCAATCAAATTTGACGATGGAACAACTATAGAAGTTTCACCAAAGATGGCAAAAAAGTTTATGGACATCTACACTACAAAAGATGCTGACACACAAAAAATTATTGATAAGAAAATAAGTCGTAAAGAAGTGTTTGTAAAAACTTTCAATGATCTAATGCAAGGTAAACGTACAACAGGCGTTACCGTCGGCGACATACGATAAATCTACACCACTACAACTAAATCATTAAATACCTATATAATTAACACGTGAGGAACCTATGGTTGATCCAATAAAAACTACTGGCGAAATAGTTGGCAAAACAGATGTGCAAGTTGATCCAGCACAAGATCCAAACAAGATACAAGTCAACATTGATGAACTAAAGAAGACAAAGGTGCATATTTGTATGCCCTGTTACGGCGGTATGTTACATGAATCAACATTTATGAGTTTTGTACGTTGGGGGAATACTGCACGACAACTTGGTATTGATTTTACTGTCGAAACACTTACAAATGAAAGTTTAATATCACGTGCAAGAAACACTATGGTTGCAAAGTTTTTAGCCAACAAAGAATCAACACACTTAATGTTTATCGATAGCGATATTGGATGGGAGCCGTGGCACCTATTGTTATTGTTACACCACGACAAAGATGTAATCGGTGGTATGTATCCTCTTAAAGGGTTACCAGTGAAATGGTGCATAAATGCAGTAGAAAATGGCGAAGAAGAAGACTCGGGTAGATTGATTGAAGTATCAAAAACAGGCACAGGCTTTATGTGTATCAAACGCCATGTATTTGAAAAACTTGTTGAGCATCCAGCAACAGTGCCATTTACAAATGACATTGGGTTACCCGAAGCTCTAAACAAAGATATGCGTACATTCTTTGACACTGATGTAAGAGAAGGCAGATACTACTCAGAAGACTGGACTTTCTGTGAAAACTGGAGAGACCTCGGTGGTAAAGTATGGGTTGACAAACGTATATTATTAAAGCACACAGGAACATACACATATGATGCAGTCGGACAAGATGCAACCTATAGAGCACTGCATGCAGAATTAAAAGACCATGCGCCTTTGAAAATTGATCCTGAAGAAGGAAAGATAGAACAAGGCACTATTCCACAACAACAAGCAGATCTTCCACCTGAAAGGCGTAGTGCAAAAGTACTTGCTAAAACCAAAGGCAAGAAGAAAAAGAAAGTAAGTTAACTTGCGATAAATACGTTGTTATGAAAGCAACCTGGTTTGAAAATCGAGAATTAATTACACTGTACACAGATCCTGCGTACTTTGGTGCAGATGTACCTGACAGTTATCAGCAACGTCCTAGCAAACCTGTGCCAGTAAAGAGTCTGTTTGGCTATGAACCGTCTAGTAAGATGGATGACATACATCACAAAGACGAAGTGCTACAAATTGCACTCAAGATGAAAGCAGGAACCTGGAAAGGTCTTCCTATTGTTTGTCGCAAAGATCCAAAAGGCTATCAAGTACTAGACGGACATCATCGAATGCATGCGGCTCGCAAAGCAGGCATAGACACACTGGATGCAGTGATTGTTGATGCAGAAGATATTGAATACTCAGATGAAGTCAAAGAACAACGTATAAATGAATCTATAGATCCTGTAAATAATATTCGACAGGCAATTGAGTTAGAAAGAAGAGCCGAAGACCAATGGAAAAGATCGGTTGGTACGCAATTTCCATGGAAATCATCAGCACAAAAACTTAGACAGCTAGGTAAAGTAATTCAAGCAGGACAAGATCCTAAAAAATTTATAATAGACTTGAATAATTTTTATAACCAGTACGTATCATTTATACAAAAAAATAAATTGCCTACTGAACTAATACGACTTTTAAAACAAATTCAAAGATTAGTAGTTGATCTTAATAAAAACTTAGCAGAAGCATCAGGTTACATACCAACAGCCGCACAAGCAAACGATCCAAGATTCAAAACTGCACTCACTGTGGATGTACGTCCAGGTGCAATACAACGCAACATCAAAGCACTGGCATTAGATGCCAACATGGATTTGGTAAACAAAACCAAGCCAGGTAAAAAATACAAAAAACGAACATTGAAAGAAGCTCCGCAAGACTGGAGTGATATGAAACTAGACGGGGATAAGACTCAACAGAGTATAGATTATTTTTATACTGACCATGCACCAAACAAAATAGGTAATCGTAGAGACGCAGGCAACTTCAAAGGCTTTAACGTGATAACTTTCACCAAGGGTGCAGACACACTTCTGTTCCTAGTTGACAACAAAGACCGTGCAGTGTTCTATGTTGCATTCACTGATATGAAAGACGGTGTAGCAATTGGCAACGTAAGAAGCAATGGTACAGTACGTGCAACGGAAGTTTACGCTTTCTTGGTTAACAAATTTAAAACACTTTACAGTGACAAACATCAAACACCTCAAGGTCGCAAAATATGGACAGACTTTGCTAAATTTTTTCCAAATATAAAAGTAACAGATACTGGCGAAAGACTTAAGGCAACTACACTTGAAGAAAGCCTTATGAAACGTTACCAAGCAATCAAAGAAGAAGACTTACTTGAAGTAGATATGTCAAGCGGTGCGTTACGCAGTTGGGCAAAGAGCGATGAAGCAAAAGGTGTACGTGCTGGCTTTGAGCTAGAACTTATATTCGTTGATACACAACGTGAAACTGATGCATATGGTGATGAAGTAGATATGGACTATGATGAGCCGATTGGCACGTTGGATGATATTATTACGTTTTATGGATACGAAGATGCATGGCTTAATCTACAACCAGTGGATGATGACCGATTTCGTGAGGCAGTAATCGAAGACTTAATGGACTACGAATCCAAACTTGCCGTAGAAAGAATGATGGACGAAGAGTATACCTTAGTGCGGGCTAAGTTAGAAGGCGATGAAAACTTTGAATCCATGTCCGCAGATGAACAAGATGACTTTCTTACCCAGGAAGTTGAAGAGCAAGGTAACATCTGGACAGAAGTACAAGAAGAAGTGCAAGAAGAAGTCCGTGAAAGTGTAACATGGGATCAGTTTTGGGAACATGAAAACATACAAGCCATGAGCGATCTTCTTAACAAGTACGACCTAGTGTGGCCTCACTATGTCGAAGAGGGCGGTGGTACTTCCGTAGACTCTTGGGCCTCTGAAATAAGTGAAATAACTGGAAAAGGCACAAACGTTAGTGCTCAGTACCATGGCAGTGATAAAGAAGAAGGCAAGTATACTCTTGAACCAGATAGTAGTTTAGAAGTCGACGATGGTCCTGATGCTGGTTGGGAACTGGTATCACCTGTAATGCCATTGGACGAAGCACTAGATCAACTGGAAAAACTATTAAATTATATTGAAGAAAAAGATGGAGACATCTACACAAATGAAAGCACTGGATTACACATGAACATAAGTGTACCACAGGGCAACGACATTGACTATACAAAACTTGTGCTATTCTCAGGTGATAAATTTATACTTGACAAATACAACAGGCTTAGCAACAACTACGCAAACAGTGCATTACAACAGTTGGAAGCTCGTGCAGCTCAGTTACCACCTGAAAAAGCCGCACAAGCAATGCAGAAAATGAAAGACAACTTAGAAGACACTGCTGAAGAATATGTACGTGCTGGCACCGGACAAGCAAAGTACACAAGCATACACATCAAAGATGGCTACATAGAATTTCGTGGCCCTGGTGGAATGTACACTAATAAAAGTTTTGGTGAAAACATGGATGTTATGTTGAGATTTGCTCGTGCTATGACCATAGCCGCTGATCCACAAGCATACAGACAAGAGTACCAAAAGAAACTTTACAAAACACTAAGCAAAAGTGAAAGCAGTGAACGCACAATTGACAGTCTGTTTGCTGACTTTCAATCAGGTGAAATCAACAAAGAAGTATTTAAAAAGCGTTGGGCAAATCTTGTTGTACGACAGAAACAGAATCAAGCGATACTGAACAAACTGGATGATCGGCCTGATGGTAAACGTTTGGCAAAAGCAAAACAGCTACAAAAGGACCTTGGCGGCCCAGTTAAGCCGTGGAAGTATACTATTCCTTTTACAAGACCTGATGGCACACAGAAAACAATGGAGCGGCAAGTAAAAGCATCAAGTGCTCAAACAGCCACACAGGCTGCAATACAAGATGCATTGAACATGTTTGAACATCCACAGTATAAAACTTATACACCAGATTTTAACAAACTAAAAGTACAGATTGATCTTCCAGACACTGCAGACTTAAAAAAGTTTTCCTATAGAATACCTTACACCGGGGATAGTAGATATCAAACCTATGATGGAACAATAAAAGCCGCCAATAGAGATGAAGCAAGAGATGAGATAATGAGACAGGCACAGTATTTCTTCCAGATTAACAATCAATTTACACCTGATTACACTGCAACAGAGATAGATGTGCTATAATGGATGGAGTATTAGACAAAAAAGATGTAGCAATGCAGATTGATATACACTGTCAATGGTATAAATCACCACCTATGTATCGACTATATGTCAATGATGAAATGTTTGCAGAGCGAAATTATATTTGGCAGGCAGGAGAGTTTCTTAGGGAGAATCTTGTAATTAGTGCTCCGCCTGGCCAATACACAGTTAGAATTGAAACACCAACGTATGCTATTTTCAAATTACGTAATCTACAATGTTCATATGGTGATGTCCAAATAGTAGATAGTACAAGGTTTCGAATATGAAAATATTTGAGATCACAGAAAACTTTGCTGACGGTAAGAAAAAAGGCAAAAGCCGACCAGGACGTGTTAAAAAGTCAGGTGCAAGTTGCAACGGTTCAGTTACTGATCTACGTGCAAGAGCAAAGAAAGCATCAGGTGAAAAGGCTAAAATGTATCACTGGTGTGCCAACATGAAGTCGGGTAAGAAGAAGAAAAAATGAGATCACAAGAATTTGTTACAGAGCTCGTAGGTACTGTAGGCTCACCAGAACACCTGATAAATCGTGTCAACAAAGTTGCTGAGATCTGTGCTACTATGGGCGACAAGCCATTGTTGTATAGAATGCTACGTGGCACTAGCACCAGCGGCAGGTATTCACTTATACAAAAAGTTACACCAAGAGGCATACGAGACGAAAAATTATTAGGCTCCGGAGACAGACAAAACCATGTGTTGAACAAACTTGATATTGAGCATGCGGTGTTTGCCACAATGGATCCACATCCAGGCACACAAGGCAAGTTTGGAGCAAACTTTTTTATGGTTCCAATTGGAGCATACAAAATTTACAGTAGTTCACAAGTAAAGGACTTGGGCTCAAATACCTCATACGCAATAGGTCCAGAATTTATGCATGTTGCAAAAAATGAACTTATTATTGACACTTATAAAGAAGGTTGGCCAAGTGCAGGATTTCCAAATGAAGTTATACTAGACTGTGAACAATATTATATGATTAATGTAGGAGAATTTGTTAAAAAATATGCTGGTGAAAAGGCTAGACAAATGTACACTAGAGATCCAGACAAGTTTAACAAAATGAAATATGATATAAACAAAGAATTATTAACCAGTCGTTTTAAAACATACAACGACATGGCTTGGTATCTACGTAACCCAGTAACAAACTTGTTAAAGGTGTAGCAGATGAAAGCAGAAGAAATACTCAAAGAAGGCTTGATGTACAAAGGTTATCCTTGTACCAAAGACTGTTCAGGACACATGGCTGGCTATGCTTGGGCAAAACAACGTAACATAGTAAATCCACAGGACCTTCCTACAGATACCAACAACAGTTTCCGTGAGGGCATGTTGAGCTTTACAGAGGGCAAGTAGATGAAAATAAAAGACATTGTACGTGAAGATACCGATTCTGGTGATATAGCAACTGTTGCAACTAACCTGTTTGCTCGCCCAATCAAACGCACAGATAATCGCACATACGGCAACACACCAAAACCTGTGAAATATAAACCAAAAACTTCTTAGTATGTATGTTGATTTAACAGACACTGCACTCAAAAACTTGTTTGCTAATTCTCTTTGGATTATAGTAGATCCTTGGAAAAACCAGGAAGAACTTTATGCCAAGTTTGTTCCAGTTCATCTTAACCCAGGAGAACTTAATGCTTGGAACAAAACTGTCAGTGACAAGATAATAAGTTACCTACCTTCTATGCAACATGTAATTGTATACACTGATGACAAGAATACTGCCCCAGAAGAACTTCAACATTTAGATTTTGTTTTACATCTGCCAAAAAATTATGCATATAATAGTATTGTCGAATTCATGAAACAAAAAAACCTCCGTTCAATCATTTATTGTGGTTTTCATGAACAAGAATGTATTATACAACGCTATTGCGGGTATAGTAATATGCAAGTACACTATGAATGTTATATATGCGAAGATTTGGTTTGTCCATATCCTTACAACGATTGGCAAATGGTTGTTGAAAAACAACGAGCAAGCGAACTGTACAAATACATTAGATTGCCCTCGGCTTAGATAAATACTCTTAATAAAGGAATTAAGAATGCTAGCCGACGATCTAAAAACATTACTTGCGACTTCGTATGCATTTGTGATTAAAGCACAGAACTTTCACTGGAACGTAGAAGGGTCAGACTTCAGTCAGTACCATCAATTCTTCCAAGGTATCTACGATGAGGTATACGGCAACGCAATTGATCAAACAGCAGAGTATATAAGAACATTAGATGTGTATGCTCCTGGTTCATTTGAGAGATTCTCAGAGCTAAGTGTTATCACTGGACAAATTAAAATCCCAAGAGCAATGCTGATGATAAAAGAATTACAAGAGGATAACGAGGCTATACAGTTGATACTGAAACAGACATTTGAATCTGCAACCGCAGAGAAGAACGAAGGTATTGCTAACTTTATTGCAGAACGCATGGATGCACATGCCAAGCACGGTTGGATGTTAAGAAGTTTTTTAAAAGGAAGTAGAGAGTAATGGACGATAATAGTTTTGCAAGTTTAGTTGGCAAGCTGAATCACATTGATTCAAACCGAAAGCCACACGAACGTCAGTTTAAGGCAAAAGACAATCATATCAAAGAAGGTATGAAAGCAAACGATATGACCAGTATATTGGAAAACATGTATCGTGATATTCCGTTTGAAAGTGCAAAGCAAGTTAGTACAAAAGAATTCCAGCCTGGTTATAAACCAAAGCAACTTCCAGCAGACTACAAAATGCCAAGTGTTGGCAAAGTATTAGGTGGAGATGAAGAGAAGATTCCTACCAAAGGCTATATGGTTGGTGACAGCATTGACCCAGATATGTTAGCAAAAATAGCTGGCGATGCAGAAGAAATTGATATCAAAGACAAAGGCGAGTATGACGAAGAAGGTGCAATGAGCAAAGATCAACTTGCACGGGCAGCTGATGCAGCCTTAGAACTACAAGGCATACTAGACGACGATGAGAACTTACCTGAATGGGTACAAAATAAAATTACTAAAGCATTAGATTATCTTGATACCAGCAGAGATTATATGAAGCAAGAGCTTGGCGAGTATGCTCCTCATTCAGGAGCAGAAGAGTCGTGGGATGGTGTAAATCCAACAACTGCACAAACTGCTGGAACAACCAATCCTGGTTATGAAGGACCAGTTGCTCCTGAAGGCGAAAAAGATCCAACACAGTTAACTAAAGTTACCAAAGAAGATAGCATTGGTAAAAAACAATCACTACTCGACTATCTTGGTGATGTTGAAAAGAAACACAACGAAGAGATGTTAGCAGAGCCTGTAAAAAGTTTTAAAACTGATGACGGTAAAGAAATGAAAATCTATGGCACTGAAGATGATGGCTATAGAGTAAAAGTTAACGGAAAAGAATCAAAAAAATCTTTTGGCAAACTATCAGATGCAGTGCTTGCATGTGAAACATTTATCCAAAGAGCAAACGACTATGTGAGTGAAAGCTAATGCGTTTACTACATCTACTAGAGGACGATACAATGAAAATCAACGAAGTGCAAATGCAAGAAGCAACGCCAAACTATGAGGTTGATCCAGCACAGGCTAGACTAAGTGCTATTGCAGTTAAACTAATGGACAAAGCTGGAACTGTTACAGATACTAATTTGCAAGTAGCTCTATCAAGGGTAGCACAACACTTACCAGAATATGGAACTGCTTTTGGTGCTAAGAACATGCAGGACTTGTTGGATATTGTAAACGGTGAAGGCAAATATTTTGATCCTGACATGCCACAGGATAATAAGAACCCTATTAAAGTTACTAAAGAAAGCCTTATGAAAATGATGGCTTTTGGACAGAAGATGGTGGACAAAGAAGGAACTACACGTCCAGATATTGATGTTGAAGTCAATGAAGATGATACTGCTGATTATGAAAAAGTAAATGCCAGACGTATGATAAAACAACTTAGAGAGATTAGTGAACATCGTCGTATGCTTGAAAATATGATTATCAAATTAGCTGATATGAACAAAGACAGCGGTGATTTAACTGATCAATTACAAACAATGTTTGACCTTAACACTAAATTTTCTGGTGTACTACGTAGAGCAATGAAAATTGTTCCTGTGTATGAAGGTGAAATGAACGAAGCTATTCCAACCAGTGAATTTGATTATGATTTAAAAAAGTTTTACAACAAAGTAATGGAACTTGAAGATGAAAATCAACATGGTGAAGTAGCTGAGATGCTTGTAAACCTTTATGGTACAAGTCCAGAATCAATGGTTATACGTGGTATTAACGGAATGCATAGTGCTCAAGGCAGTATTATGCCTGAACAACAAAAACTGCGTGATATGATCTCAACCAAGTACTACAAAAAACTACAACAAGAAGTTGAGACGTTGAAGAAAACTTCACCAGCATACACTATGAGAAATGAAGGTGTTATATCCGACTTGTTCACTGTTTCCAAAGATGAAAAAAGACTAAAGCAAAGAACTGGTGATAGTTATGATGCAGCAATGGTAGACAAGCATACTAAAAAGTTTGAGAAGCAAGGCTTATCACCTGAAGATGCACGTAAGTATGCATACCGTAAAGTGTTTGGAAAATAATATGAGCAAGGATTATACTCAAGGTTACATGGACCATATGAAGAAAGTTAACAAAGGCGAAGTTAACAAGTATCCTAACAGAGGCAAAGGCAAGCCACTAAGCCAAGACCGTAAAGATGCATTGTTTGGTAAGAAGAAAAATAAAAATGAAGATGCTGAGTATGAGCCACATATGATGTACAAAGGTGATGAAAAGGAATACAGAGCTTTTAAGCCTAAGGAGAAGGATCATCACGATAGACTAATGGGTACTGGATACGACCATGATGATCCAGAAACAAAGAAAATTGAAGAAAAAGGCACATACAAGACTGATCCAAAACTTAAAAATCTACGCATAAGCGATATTCCAAGTGAATATGAAAAAAAGAAATATGCAGCCAGAACTGCAAAGAACAACGAAAAGCAAAACGAAGATGTCAGTGATGACCTGCCAACAACCAATCAACGTACACAACGTATGCTAAACTTGATTCGTGCTAACAATCCATCAGCTAAGAATGATTTTGAAGCAATACTGTTGTCACTTGCAAAAGCAAAAAAGAATCTCAGTAACGATGAAGATCAAGCAGACATTGCCGCACTACGCCAAGATGTTGATGGCTTAAAACTTCTTGTGAATCAGATGACTGCAAAAGTAGATGGACTTAACGAAAGTGCCACACTTATTACTGAAGCACAATTTGACGAAGCAGCCGGCAAAAAGGATGCTTGTTATCACAAAGTAAAATCGAGATATAAAGTATGGCCAAGTGCCTACGCATCAGGTGCGTTAGTACAGTGCCGTAAAAAAGGTGCCGCCAACTGGGGCAATTCAAAGAAGAAGTAACATGCTCATTGAAGAAATACTAAGCGAAAAATGTTGGAAGGGTTACGAAAAGAAGGGCATGAAAACCATGTTCGGCAAACGTGTACCCAACTGTGTGAAGAAAGAAGCAGTACAACTAGGGCCTGATGGCAACTTGGTATTCGAAGACGACCTTGATGAAGATCTCAAAAAATGGTTTAAAGAAAAGTGGGTACGCTTTGGTCCTGATGGTAAGATACGTGGCGACTGTGCTAGGGGCAGTAAGTCAGAAGGTAAGCCAAAGTGCTTACCACAAAAGAAAGCACAATCACTAGGCAAGAAAGGTCGTAAGACTGCGGCCAATCGTAAACGCAAACAAGACCCAGACAAAAATCGCCGTGGCAAGGCTAAAAATGTAAAGACCAAGTAATCAAAGTATAATTACTTGTATGACTATTACAGAATACCAACCAACAAATTGTAAGAACTGCGGACACTACAGTCATTGCGGCCAACCATTGTGGAAAGAAAATATAAATCCACAAGACGGAAACAATATGTACAAAGCCTGCGATGCATGTCGATGTGAGAAATGCAAAAGTGAATAAACCGTTTGTAACAATTATGTTGCCAACACGCAAACGCACTGCAATGGTAAAGAAAAGTATTAGCGGATTACTTGAACTTGCAAACAATCCTTCACGTATCAATATTGCAGTTGCTTACGATAGTGATGACGAAGAAAGTAAAAATTACTTTGAGAGTAACCAGTGGAAACTGCTGGTTGAAAACACAGGTGCAACACAAGAAGTACATGTTATAGAACGTAAAGGTTGGAAAGACTTACACGTTTACTATAACTATCTCGCAACCTACATACGCAGTGATTGGTACTTTGTTTGGAACGATGATGCATTTATGAGAACACAAGGTTGGGACGATGAGCTTTGGGAACACAGAGACTATAGAGGCTTAATCAGTATGGAATCAAATGGCAAGCGGCCTGATAGTACACTGTTTCCTTGTGTGCCTAGTTTATGGCAATATACTTTCGGACAGATTGGTATAAATCCTGTTGATCAATGGATTCAAGATATCAACTATGAAGTAGGAACATACAAAAGAATTAAAAGTAAAATTTTCCATGATCATTTTGCAGTCACAGGCAACAACAATGACGAAGTGTATCAAGAAACTAGTAAAACAAAAAAGTTTACTAAACGTGCATATAAAACAGAAGAGAATAAAGCACTTAAAAACTCATGGATTGAAATTTGGAAGACTGCACTTGAAAACGAAAATAATAGTACTGCAAAGTAGCAAGATATCACGCACAATGGGTGCCAAGTGTATAGCACGTGCAAAAGACTTTGGCATTGATGCGGAAATCAGCAACGGTATACATGGTGAAGATGCACACAAAATACTTGCCGAATTAAGACTCCGTCAATACAAGCCAAAAATGAAAGGTGGCAGGCTCGGAGTGCTTGGTTGTTTCCTTAGTCATTATTTTTTGTGGAACGAGTGTGCTAAGTCAAATGAGCCTTACATGATACTCGAACATGATGCATACATGCTACGTCCATTACCAAATAAAGTTCTTAAACGTTTTCCTGACGTACTTAAACTAGACAGTTTAGATCCTTACTTAAAAACATACAATGAAGATCTAGCAAGTCAGCCCAAAGAAGATACAATATGGAGTTTGCATGGTAGGAAAAAGCATGGCAAACATGTACACGAAAGAGGATTATATTCAATTGGCGGTTACGGATACATAATAAAACCACATGCGGCTAAAGAAATTATTTCAGAGTGTAAGACTTATGGTTTTAGACCAGCTGATCATCAAATACATACAACAACTAATATAGATATACATCATATTGCACCAAGTGTTGTAAGGATACACAAAGATTACCAAGACCAAGATGCTATGCAAACACTGTCGCTTACACGCAATTTAGAAAAGAACAGCCTAAGATGAGATATCCTGACTGGTTTCCAGATGATCACCCTGATGATCCTCGCACATACGTACCTAACATAGAGTTTTACATTACAAATGTGTGCAACATTGCATGTCCACAGTGTAATCGATTCAATAACTTTAACTTCAGAGGTCACCAAATATGGAAAGACTATGAAGCAACCTACCAAGCATGGGCAACAAAAATACGCCTGCAAAGAATTTGTATACTCGGTGGCGAGCCCTTGATAAATCCAAGCATAGTAAGTTGGATAAATGGTATAAACAGACTTTGGAAGAAGAAAGTTCAAATACTCAGCAATGGTACACGTATTAATCATGTAAAAGGATTGTACGATGCACTGTTTTTTAAATCGCCATACGGAGAAACTGGAAACAACTGGATAGGCGTAAGTGTACACAATGCCAATGACATAGATAGACACTTTGAAGAAGGTTACAAGTTCTTAAAGGGTACTGTAAAAAAATATGATGGGAAAATACCAGAAGAAAATAAACTTACTAAAGGTGCAGATTATGCCCTTGTCGATGAAAACGACATAAGAGTACACTATTGGATTGAAAATCAATTTACCAAAGCCGCAGTGCAACAAGATCCACTAAACAATCGTTTTGTATTACAAAACAGTGACCCGCAAGAAGCACATGATGAATGTTCGTTTGTGCATCATATGTGCCATCATTTTATCAATGCAAAGTTGTACAAATGTGGACCAGTTGGCATAATGCCAGAATTTGATAAACAACTGGAATTTGATATAAGCGAAGAAGATAGGAAAATACTACACAGCTATGAACCTTTAGCAGTGGAAGAATTTGCACAGCGAGGTAAGCAGTTCATAGATAACATAGACGAAGTGATTGATCAATGTAAATTTTGTCCAAGCAAACGTAAACCGTTAGAGACTATAGAAAGTTTAAACAAAAAGAGATTCAGTACAAGCAGTTTCAAAGATGTTGTAAAAGAATAGCCTTAGGACCAAAAACTTAGGCTAGGGAGGGTACTGCCCTAGAATCGAGATATCGCTACCACGATTTTAAAAGTGCCACAATTACCTAAATAGTTGTTGACACCTGTTAACAATTAGCATATAATGTGTACATTACAAGGAGTATTTACATGACAACCCAATTTGACCCAGAACAAAAAGCAAAACTTACACAGATTATCAACGAAGGTATGGGTGTAATGAGCGAAGTAGAAGCACTTAATGAAGGACTTAGTGACACAGTGAAAAGCATTGCTGAAGAACTACAAATCAAACCAAGTGTGCTTAAGAAAGCAATACGTATTGCACACAAAGCAAGTTATACTGCTGAAAAAGAAGACCAAGAACTATTAGATGAGATACTTACAACTGCTGGAAGGACCTTATAATCTGTGAGTTACGTTGATGCACTGTTTGACAGAGAGAAAGATAGAATACACGTTGTAGAACGTGTAGATGGCAGGAGAGAGTATCGAGAGTTTCCTGCCTCATACTGTTTTTACTATGCTGACCCAAGAGGCAAGCATAAAAGTATCTATGGACAACCTGTCAGTAGATTTTCAACACGTAACAATAAGGAGTTTCGTAAGGAACTGCGTATGCAATCAGGCAAAGATATCTTTGAATCAGATATTAATCCTGTGTTTAGATGCTTTGAAGAAAACTACAAAGGCATTGATGCACCTAAGTTGCAAACTGCGTTTTTTGATATTGAGGTTGACTTTGATCCTGTAAGAGGATATAGTTCTCCAGCAGATCCTTTCAATCCAGTTACTGCTATCAGTATATACTTGCAGTGGATGGAGCAATTGGTAACACTGGTTATACCGCCAAAGTCAATGAGCTGGGAGACTGCACAAGAAATATGCAACGAGTTTCCTAACACAATGCTATATGAACG
>Ga0206682_10002043_pt1 | contig 18971 bp, 31 predicted proteins | sample M240m12015metaG_FD_155444 | JGI IMG/M metagenome (GOLD analysis project Ga0206682, IMG submission 155444) | Ammonia-oxidizing marine archaeal communities from Monterey Bay, California, United States - M2 40m 12015 | ecosystem: Environmental > Aquatic > Marine > Intertidal zone | place: USA...
CAAAAAGAAACATTACGTCAGGGTCAAAGAAAAACCATGTCCAAAGATTAGACAAGCCTAGTCCCAGTGTAATACCTGTACTGTTGTTGAGTAAGAAGTTTTTGATTCGTTGCATAAGTTATCCTTTGTTTTTCAATTTATAAGAGTATTATACGTCAAATCACCTAAACTGTCAAGAACTATCTTATGATAGCTGGGCGTTCTAGCCAGGTGTCATGCAAGCCATACCACTCATCAGCACGTGCTTTGCTATCAAACTTGGGGCTGACTGTTACGCCTTTATTATTTTTCCAGTACCAAAGCCCTGCTTCTTCAATTAGTTTCATTTAAACTTCTCCTTCCACGCTTTGGCTTCCGCCTCTGAATTAAAGTAAGGACTTTGCATTAGCCCTAGCCAGTTTCTGTAATACCACTGACCATCTCTCTTTACTAGGCTCATGCCACAGCCTGTATACTCGCCTCGATAGTAAAATCATCGTCAAGGTCAGTATGACCCATATCTTCTAACCACTCAATCTTTTGTTCTACTGTCATGTAAACCCATTCTGAAGGCATAGGTTTGTAGCCTTTTGGTGTTGCGATAACCAGTTGTTTCAATTTAACCACCCCAAGTTTGTTGCGTTGCCTAGTATAATCATAAAGCAAGTAAATATATGAACGAGCCACCAAAATGTTCTTATTCCAGCAACTACGTTCGCTTGTTTATCGGTCTCTCCTACCTTTTCGCCAAGAGACTTAGCCCAAATACGCCACCACTTATTAAGCACGTTTATCACCATACCAGTGTAAATATGAATCTTGGTGGTTTTTTTCTTCAAAAACTACTGTTGACTCATATACATTTGTATGTTCTTGAAGATGCCACTGATGCTTCGGTACATGATCCTTTAACCAGGCTCGTGTGGCACGATGATAGTCACTGTGAATCTTTATTTCATTCCTAGTAGTTCCCATCCAACGTCTTTTATAGTCTACAATTTCTTGTGGTGTCATAATAAAGGTTTCTGTCCTTTGTCTAAGTACCAAGATATCTCAGTACGACAGTCTGTACACAGCTTGAGTTGTAAGCTGGTTAATAAAATTAGGTGTGTATTGCCACAGTTCGGGCATTCTTTAGTCGTTTCTTTCTTGTCGCTCACTTCTGCGTTTCTCCCACTCTTTTTGTTCGTATCTAGCCTGTTCAAAAAGGCAGTAAGCTCCTGAAGCCATAATCATTAGTAGTGCAGTGCTCATAATAAAATCTAGTACTCCCATTATTTAGTCTCCCAAAATAGATCTGTTAATATAGTTTCATAAGCATAAGCCTCGACTTCCCAAGGCGTGTCAGCATACTCTAGTCCAGTACAATCAATAGTTTCTTTATTGTGCTTCCACACATGATCTACCATATTGATCTGACCTTTAGCAAACTGTTTCGCGTGTACTAGTTCGTGTGCTAGGGCTTGTGCAATCTCTACGGGTGTATAGCGAGCTTCTTCACCACATTCATAGTAGTGGTGTGTAGCAATATCTACTACTGATTCTTCTTCATCACCCATGCAAAAGCCAGCATGACTTCCATCATCATCTACAAATTTATCAAAATTAATAAAAATATCATAAGGCTTGTCCCAGTTGGGAAACAAGGCGTTCACGCAGTTATCAATAAAATCAAGGTATTGGTCTGGTACGTTTTTGCTAATGCTTAAATTCATCATTGTATTTTCTCCGATTTATAAAAGTATTATACGCCTCTTTGGGCAAGTTGTCAAGTCCTATTTACGTTCTTTCCAAAACTTTTCCTGTCTTTTCTTCTCACGCATAATCGCGGCTTTCTTCTTGCTTTTCTTCTTTTGAGCAGGCTTCTCGTAGTATTCTCGTTCTCGGTATTCAAATAGGCGATTGTCGTCCATAATCTTGCGTTTGAACTTTCGTAGAGCTTGGTCTACTTTTCCGTTGCGTACATCAATCTTCATGTGTGTACCACCATAAAAATATACACAGTAGCGTTATCGCAATTATGTCATTTGTTCCCATTCTTAAACCTATAACCTCTCTTACGTAAGTAAGTAACTTGATTCTTTATAGCCTGCTCCGTTCGATTGGGGAGCATGAAAGCCATATCCTCTAAATTCAATGTAAAGTAGTACTCAGACAAGATTCTGCGTTCATCTAGTGTCCAAGGTTGCTTTTTATATTTTTTCATAGACGAGTATTATATCGAATGGAAGGTCTTTTGTCAAGTATTATTTTCTAACTCCTCAAAAATAGTTGTTGACAGGTGAGCTGTTTTGGTGTATAATCCCAGCTTAAAGACTGGAAATTTATTCAGGATTTGAGAAAAAGTTCTTGACTGTGTGCTTATTTGTGCGTATAATACTCATTCTGAGATGGAAATACAAATCCAAGAACGGAGAGGAACTATGATAGAAATTGCTATATTTATATTCTGTCTCATCGGTTGTGGTATGACAAGCTACAACTTAGGTAGACAAGAAGGTATCGAAACAACGATCGAGCATTTAGTCGATCAGGGAATGCTAGAGGTAGAGAGTGAAGAATAAGCTAGAAATTATCGAATATAATGACGGATTAGTAGCAGATACAAAATATAAAGTGCAAGACACATATACAGTGTACTTAACAACATACAATAAAGGTGTTGCAGAAAACGCCTTTAACTTACTCAAAAACGAATATAATCAGGAACATAAAAATGCCAGCTAAATTTAAAGAATCAGAAAACAAAATTGTAAATCGTAAAATCGTAGGTAAGAGACACTTCTACCTTCACGCTACTTCTACAGAGGAGATCGTGAAAGCATACGAAAACGACAATACAAAGCCAAAGCTAAAGAACAAGTATAAGAATGAGCTTGTAAAGCGTGGCGTACTTAGTTATTAGTCTAGCACACTTATAAGGGCTCGCATTGGTTCATGCGTTAAAAGAATCGTAAAAGAAACCAGAGTCCCTTCGGGGATAGCGGAGAAAAATACGATGAACTATACTATGACATATAGAGGTGTAAAATACGTTAAATCAGTGAAAGCTGAGAGTGGTGTAAAACAAGCCTCTAAATAGAATACCAGCGCACAGGAAACTGTGCGTTGTTTTAACCCGTCTACCGAAAGGAGACACAGAGCGTGCCGAAAGGGCGTACGGAGATATAAAATGACTACTACACAACAGTTATCAATGGCAGACCTGCCGAAATTTTTTCTAGGGTTTGACCGAATGCACGACCAGTTCCTTAATAATACTTTTGACAATGGCTACCCACGATACAATATCGTAAAGACCGGTGAAACAGGTTACTTAATTGAGCTTGCTATACCAGGTTGGGACAAGAAGGATTTAGAAATCAGCCTACACAAGAACGTATTACAGATTCAGGGCAAGCGTAAGCAACAAGCACCAAGTGATGAAGTGTATCTTCATAAAGGCTTGAGCGGTAAATGCTTTACACGAACCTTTAAAGTTGGAGAGTATATTGAGTTAGACAAAGCATACATGGAGCGAGGTCTCTTATGTATCAGTCTGAAGCAAAACCTTCCAGAATCTGAATTACCTAAATACGTTAATATAGATTAACAAGAGTCAAAAATTATAGGAGAACTTGAATGCGATTTCGAGAGAACGAGCGTGTCTGTTTACTATGCAACTTATTATCTGCAATAGTAGCTTTCACACTACCAATACCAGTGATTTATTTCGCCAGTTTACAATACGGAATTTAATAAGGAGATCCCATGAATAGAGAACAAGTTCAAAGCCAGTTAGCAATAGATGAAGGTATAGTACACGCAGTATACCTAGACCATTTGGGGTATCCAACCTTCGGGATAGGACACCTCATTAAAGATGATGATCCAGAGTTCGGATTAGATGTTGATACACCCATATCCGAGGAGCGTGTTACAGAAGCCTTTCAAGCAGACTTAGATATTGCGATTAGCGAGTGTCAAGCTCTCTATGACCAATGGGACGGCTTTCCAGGGGAAGTACAAGAGATACTAGTCAACATGATGTTTAATCTTGGACGTACCCGCTTATCTAAATTTAAAAACATGAGAAAAGCAATCGATAATGAGGACTGGGCTACTGCAGCAACGGAAGGACGTGATTCACGTTGGTTCCGACAAGTAGGCAATAGAGCAGAACGACTTATGGAGCGCTTAGAAAATGTCTAAAGTACTATTAGGTGTAATCGGGGCTATGGCAGTCTCCGGTTACGCCTTTTATTACCTCAGCGTAGTACCTCTAAAAGTAGAGAATAAAGAGTTGTTTGAAGAAAATACTGCTTTAGACCTTGCCGTAAGAGAGCAAGTAGAGACCATACGTAGAATTGAGGAAAACATTCAGAAAACTCAAGAGAGCCTGAATACTCTCACAAAAAAGAATCAACAGTACGAGCAGGAACAAGCAGAGTATCTCGATATCTTTCGTAGACACAGCCTTGCCAAACTTGCTAGTGCTAAACCCGGACTTGTAGAAAAACGAGTCAATAACGGAACCCAGGAGGTATTTAATGCGATTGAAGCCGATAGTAAGCGCATTAGCAATCTTAACAATTAGTGGTTGTTCTCTCTTTCCTCAAGAAGCTAGGGAAGTAGAGATTATCACAAAACCTGTGCAAATAAACATCACACAGCCTACCTTACCACGACCTGTCGAGTTGAAAGAGCCTCGATGGTATGTCGTATCAGATAAAAAGATAGCAAACGAAGATCGTACCTATCTTGACAAATTCATAGAAGATATTAAAAAGAAACATGGCGGAGACATTGTATTTGTAGCCATGAGTGTTGCCGACTACGAACTAATGGCGTACAACACGCAAGAACTTAAAAGATATATTAATCAGCTAGGCGAAGTGATTGTATATTATAGAAACGTAACCATCAACGACGACCCTGCGGGTGCGATTGGTATCTCCGTTGAATGAGATATTTTACCCTTTTCCCGTATTAGAAGAGGTAGGGGAAGACATTCTTAAGTGTAAGTTTCTTACTCCTGAGGGGGTACGCCTACTCGTATCCTGTATAGAGAACGGAGGTAAGTGGACCTCTAACCATAGAGATGAGGAATATTTTACACAAGACCTACATTTAAAAAGTAATTTTCCAGACCTATATTCCCTGTTAGAAGAACATCTTGAAAATGAGATATACCCTCTTGCCCAAGAGTTTTGGCAGGTATCCCCTTTTGAAGTACTAAACATGTTCGTAGTTAGGTATACTATAGACACTCAAACAAGTCTTAGACCTCACCACGATACCAGTTTTATAACAGGCAGTGTAAAACTAAATGATGAATACGAAGGAGCACTCCTGAATTTTCCTAGAAAAAATTATAATAACAAAGATGTAGACGTGGGAGATCTTTTGCTTTGGCCAGGAAACATTACACATCTACACGAATGCAAAGAGCTAACCGCAGGGAAAAAATACGCATTAACAGTGTGGACCGCAGAATGTACAAATTAGTAGAAAATTTTTTATCGGAAGAAGAAATATTACATTTAAAACAAGTATCTATATCCTGTCTAGACAAGAGTACTTTTATACCTTTAAGTCAGATGACCTCTCTACACAAAAAAGTATTAGAAGAAGCACGTACTTTTACAGAGATACCAAAAATAGGGGGAGTGGAGCAGTGGTCTTTTCATGCAGACTATAATCAACTACCAGACTGGCACCAAGATAGAGATGAGGAACTCTTTAATACGACAGAAGAACTTTCTTTTCCTCTTTGTAGTTGTGTTATGTATTTAGATATACATAAATTAGAAGGGGCTAATTTAGAGATAGATAAAAAAGTAATAGTTCCTGAAACAGGTATGCTGGTATTGTTAAAACCCGCAGTCTGGCATAGAGTATCTAAATATATATCTGGAAAAAGACATAGTATAAACTACAATTTCTGGAACAAACCACTATATAATTCTTGACACAGGTGCTAAAAATTGATATAATAGTTGTTCAAATTTTAGGGAAAGTACATGAACTTATTTTATTTAGACAAAGACCTCGACAAGTGTGCCGAGTACCATGTAGATAAACATATCGTCAAGATGCCTCTCGAGGTAGCACAGTTGTTATGCACAGCTATCTGGATTGATAAACATCTAGGCTTTATACCTCGTGCGCTTGAGAAAGATGAGCGAGATCACCTTAACGCTCTCAAGAAAGAGATCAAGCATCTTCCACCAGAAGAGCGACCCTTAACACCTTATTTACCAATGATGTATAATCACCCTTGCACTATCTGGGTGCGTTCATCATTAGACAATTTTGAGTGGACACACTGCTATGGCAATGCACTCAATGAAGAATACCGTTATCGCTATGGTAAAGACCACAAGTCGATTGCACAAGTAGTAAATAAACTACCTGAGCCTGAGAATATGCCTCGCAAGGGGTTCACTACTTTCGGTCTAGCTATGCCTGACGAGTTGAAAGACTATGACAATCCAATCCAGTCGTATCGTGATTATTATCACCTCGACAAGGGTACGTTTGCAGAGTGGAAGTATCGAGAAAGACCACCCTGGTGGAGCGATGACTACGCAGACTACGAGAAACGGATAACAGCCAAATAAATGAAAAACATTGCAGCTTCAGGAGAATTACCAGTGTGGGTAGCAGAAGATCACGAAGAAGAAAGACCGTTAGATCGGCAAGAAGGTGGCTCGCATTACGATCTGCCTATACAGCCTTTAGAATACATTCACGCGAATGGTTTAGGCTACATCGAAGGAAACATCATAAAGTATGCGACTCGGCACAAAGCTAAGAACGGTGCAGAGGACGTAAAGAAAATCATTCATTATTGCGAATTATTATTGGAGTTAGAATATGGCGCGGAAAGTAGTAAAAAAGAAGGACTACGAGAACTTATCGACACAAAACATCGAGAAGGTAATAAGCCTTCTAAACCCCAGTTCTTCAGCCCCCACTACAACAAAGGCAATAACTAAAAAGGAAGCCTGCGATATTCTAAACATAGCCTACAACACTACTAGGCTAAATAAGATTATCGAGGAGTATCATGAAAAGAAAGCATACACTGCACAACGCAAGAAAAAGCTACGGGGTCGACCCGCGTCTCAAGCTGAAATTGCGGAGGCTTGCGAGAGCTACCTGCAAGGCGGGACGATTTCAGAGATTTCTAAGTCCCTTTTCAGATCCCCTTCCTTTGTTCGAGCATTACTCGAAAAGGTCGGTGTACCCCAGCGTCCTGCGAATAAAGAAGAAAAACTTGGGTCGCACTATTATCCGGATGCTCTCCTGTCAGATGACTATGCGGAAGGGGAGGTTGCGTGGTCGGCGACTTATCATGGCGCGGTAGAAGTACACGCACGACTCACTCCAGAATATGTTGCAAGCAAGAAAGGTCTAGCAAACACTGATTATGAAAGCAAGTACGGCTGTCCTGTATACGCAGTATATGTTAAACAGAAGGTTGATAGCGAAGATACTTTCTTTTCGAATGTAACAGCAGGCGGTTTCTCTGCATATGTTCCTGCTTATGAGTTATGTAAGCTAGAACATTTGAAACAATATGGGGTAAGAATTGACAGGTTATAAAAAATACTTCTTGACAGAAGTCCTTAAATTGCCGTATAATATCATTTCAAATTTAGGGGAATAACCAAATGTCGGATAGATTCTACCTTTCACAACTTAAAGCTCTGGGTACTTGCCCAGGATATAAACAACCTAACAAGAGGAAGCGCAAAATGGCGTGGGACGACGATAAGAAAGCACAAGCAGTATCAATGTACGAAGAAGCAGAACCAACTCCAGAGACCAGTATGGAGATTGTAAAAGATATTGCAGAAGAATTAGACGAGTCACCTAACGGTGTTCGTATGATCTTAACCAAAGCTGGCGTTTATGTTAAGAAAACACCTGCTGCTAAATCTAGTGGCGGTTCTACAGGTGGTAGCACAAGAGTATCTAAAGCAGCAGCTGCAGAAGCACTCATTGCAGCACTTGGTGATGCAGGTCAAGAAGTCGATGAGGAAATCATCGGTAAGTTGACTGGTAAAGCATCACAGTATTTCACCAAAGTAATCACTGCGATTAACGAAGGCTAAATACCTACCTCACTAGTTTCGGCTAGTGGGGTATTTTTGTATTCACAGAAAGCACCAAACAGTATGTAACATCACAATAATTATTGCTGAATTACTACAAAGGAGCTAAAGTGAATAAGCAACAACTAGCCAAACTCGTACATGAGTACGGGGACGCAATCATTACTTATCGTAGTGAACAATCAAGAAAGCTAAAATACAATGTATGTACATTGGACTTTAGTACACCTTATATTCAAACTAAAAAGAATAGAGCAAAAGAAACAGATCAAACTTTATTGTTTTTCTGTTGGGATACTGATTCCTATCGTTTATTACGCCCTTCGAATGTACAGAGTGTAGTACCTCTTTCATCTATATTAAAGAACGAAGGTAGAAGGTAGTGGACCTGTATCAAGCACCAGAGGCTTACTCTCGTGTAATACACTACGATAAAGTAAAAGAACAGCAGATACGTCTGACTATCAATACTTTTCGTGGTATAGAGTATATGCACTTACGTAAATACTACATGGACTTCGATGAAGAGTGGAAGCCTACTCCAGAAGGTGTAGCTATGCCGCTTGACCTGACAAACTCAAGAGAACTCTTTGCAGGGTTAATTGAGATACTATCTCTAGCTGAGTCTAAAAGTTTAATTGAGGAACATTTTTCCGATTTAATTCAGGATCTCTATAAATAGTTCTTGACAGTTTTCCTAAAATTCCGTATAATAGTATTTCAATTTTAGGAGAACTATAAGTGAAAGAATTTTTAGATAGAGCGTGTGAAGCATACTATGAAGGTGTTCCGTTTATGTCGGACGAAGAGTTCGATCTTCTAGCGGAGAGACACCAGTACAATGCCGTAGGGTATAAAGTTACTGATGCTATTCCTCATACTTATCGTATGTACTCGCTTAAAAAATGCTTTGATCTTAATGATGCACCTTTAAATATAAAGGCTTGCATTGAGACTCCTAAACTTGATGGAGCCGCTGTTTCACTGCTGTATGTTGAGGGTTTACTCCAGTTAGCTCTTACCAGAGGTGACGGCATACAGGGCAGAGACATCACAGATAAGATGCGTCTGCTAGTACCTGAAATCATTAGTGTTAAAGCTATGGTTCAGATCACTGGTGAAGTAGTAGCACCAAGTAGTGTCCCTAATTCTCGTAACTTCGCTTCGGGGTCGCTCGGTTTGAATGATCTTGAAGAGTTTGCAACACGTCCTCTGGCCTTCGTAGCTTACGGACAAGAGAAGGCAGTAGATAGAAACTTTGACGAGACCCTCAAAAGTCTTGAGCTTATGGGTTTCAATACTGCACTTTCTTTTGATTGCACGGATTATCCCACAGATGGTATAGTATATCGTCTAAAAGATAATTTTGAGTTTGAGAATATAGGACACACCTCGAATCACCCACGAGGTGCTTTTGCTCTCAAAGAGCAGAAGATGGGTGAAATTACAACTTTGGTTGATGTGGTGTGGCAGCTAGGCAAAAGTGGTGTAGTCAGTCCAGTTGGGATTCTTGATCCCATTGAGATAGGCGGAGCGACAGTGTCTAGAGCCACATTGCACAATATTGAGTATATACGTGACCTAGATCTTGAGATTGGGTGTCAAGTAGAAGTTATACGTTCTGGCGAGATTATACCTCGCATTGTCAGACGGGTTGAACCTTCGTGACCTGTGAAAAAATAATTCTTGACAGAAACGTTAAAATTCCGTATAATACATATTCAATTTCAGAGGAGAGACCATGACATTCATCGAAGCGCCAAGTAATTGCCCTAGCTGTGATTCGGTTCTTGAGGAGGTCAACTCTCTTTTGTATTGTAGAAACCCCAACTGCGGAGCGAAGTCTCTGAAGTTAATCGAACACTTTGCTAAGACATTGAAGATCAAAGGGCTTGGTCCAGCAACCATCAAGAAATTGGGTGTTGTAACTCTCGAAGAGTTGTATAACCTTACACTTGAGGAAATGGAAGATAGCATTGGCTCAAGAGTCTTGGCTGTTAAGTTACTAGATGAACTACAGAACTCTCGCTTCGCACCTCTAAATGTATTATTACCTGCATTTAGTATCCCGCTTATCGGCAAAACTGCTTCGGAAAAGCTATCAAAGGTCTGCAAAGATATTGAAGAAATAGACTATGATTTGTGCCGCTCCGCAGGACTTGGTGATAAGGCAAGTAGTAATCTTACTGCATGGATCGAAGAAGAGTTCTACTCTATTAGCCTTCTGCCTTTTGACTTTCAATTTGTTCAGCCTCGTGCTGTTCAAGCTGTAAAAGGCGTGGTCTGCATTAGTGGTAAACTAAAAAGTTTCAAAACTAAAGCAGAAGCAAACGCTGTACTAGAAGAGCTCGGTTACTTGACCAAATCAAGTTTAACAAAAGATGTAACACATTTGGTAAACGAGAGCGGAGTTGAATCCGCAAAAACAACTAAAGCCAGAGAATCTGGCGTAGAAATCATAACTAATTTATTAGATTTTATTGGAGAATAAAATATGGCACTTCCTAAGTGGACAGACGAGCGTACAGACGCTCTTACAAATTTCGTAGGTGACGAGTCACCTGTGAGCCAAGCAACTGTTGCAGAAGCAGCAGATCAGCTTGAAACTTCAACCCGTTCAGTTTCTAGCAAACTACGTAAAATGGGTTTTGATGTTGAACTAGCTTCAGCATCAGCAAGCCGTGCGTTCACAGACGCTCAAGAAGCTACTCTAGCCTCTTTTGTTTCTGATAACAGCGGTCAATATACTTATGCAGAAATCGCAGGTCATTTCGAAGATGGCGCGTTCTCTCCTAAGTCTATTCAAGGTAAAATTCTTTCTATGGAATTGACTGATCACGTTAAGCCTGCCCCTAAGGTAGAAGCTGTACGTACTTATAGCCCAGAAGAAGAGCAAACTTTCGTTTCATTAGTAAATGACGGTGCGTTCGTTGAAGCAATCGCTGAAGCTCTAGGCCGTTCGGTTAACTCAGTACGTGGTAAAGCTCTTAGCTTGTTACGTTCTGGTGACATCAACGCTATTCCTAAGCAAGAAGTAACTAAAGGCGCTTCTAAAGAAGATCCTTTGGCTGACCTTTCAGTCGGCGACATGACTGTTGAAGCAATTGCTGAGTCAATTGGTAAAACTGCTCGTGGCGTTAAGACTATGCTAACTCGTCGTGGCTTAACTGCTTCTGACTATGATGGCGCCGCTAAGAAAGAAAAAGCATCAGCTTAATCTAACTTAGTACTATTACGGGCAGGCTCTTCGGGGTCTGCCCACATCTTTAAACTTGGGAGGGTTTATAATTGAATATCGCATCGGCTCTTATAAAGCAAGTGCTCGAGCTACAGGACTTTCAGACCTGGAGTGTAACGCACAGGCATTATCTGCCAAGTGAGTATCATAGTCTTTATAAGATTATTGATAAGCACTGCGAGACCTTTCATAAAATGCCCACAGTTGAAGATCTCAAGTATGAGATTCGTGATTCTGCTACTCGTGAAAAACTTTTTGCGATTGAAGCTGTCGAAGTCGATGCCGACGCCGAGATGCTTCTTCAGTACCTGAAAAACGAATATACTCAGAAAGAAATTCTGGACTCGCTAGAAGATTATGTAGAAAACTCTGTTGCATTCGAGGATGCAGAAGAGTCAGTAAACCACCTTCATCAGATTGTTTTAGACATTGAAGATAAGGTTGATCTTGAAGACCCACAGGAAAGTATGCAACGTATTGAACTGTTCGAGCCAGAAGAAGATTTAGCCCGTTACATGAAGTTCGGACTCAATGAAGAGTACGATCATGAAATCCAGTTCTCTCCTAGAGATTTGGTTATGGTCGGTGGACGACGTGGTGCAGGTAAATCTGTTATTTGTGCAAACATTGCTAACAATGTGTACGAAAGTGGTAAGTCGGCTATTTATTTCACTATTGAGATGGATAGCCGATCTATCCTCCAGCGATGCTGTTCCATAGCTACTAAAATCCCTTTTGCGCGTCTGCGTACTCAGAATTTAAATATTACTGAGTGGGAGCAAGTTGCTAATTGGTGGGCAAATCGTTACGTTGATGGACAAGACCGCTTGAAGGAGTATAGAGAACATCGTGACTTTGACAAGTTGCATAATGTACTAAAAGCTAACCATGAGCTCCTCCCGACTCAGCAGTTAGATGTAGTATATGAGCCTTCTTTGACATTATCCAAGATTCGTGCAGAGCTTGACAAAAAAGTCAAACCTCTGAATGTTGGTGTCATTATTGTTGACTATATTAATCAGGTAAAGCGGTCGAGTCTACCATCACGTACAGGTGGGCAATATGACTGGACAGAGCAGATTGAAGTTAGTAAAGCCTTAAAATCTATGGCACAAGAATACGACTGCACAGTATTCTCACCATATCAAACAGATGCTAGTGGAGAAGCTAGATTCGCTAAAGGTATTCTTGATGCGGCAGATGCTGCCTACACGTTAGAAACGTGGGATCATGAAGATGCTTGTATTACACTCAACTGTGTGAAAATGCGTTCAGCCTCTATGAAGTCATTTACCTCAGAAGTAGATTGGGATAGCCTGAAGATCGGCCCCGAGTCTGCCCTCACTCCTAAAGAACGTGAAGATTCTTCCCATAAAACTGGGGAAGAAATTGATGATATTTAAAAATAGTTCTTGACTTCTCATGTGATATGTCGTATAATATACGGACATTTTCAAGAAGGAGAAGCAATATGGCACTTACATTCGGCAGTTTACGACATACAGCTTCAGGTAGAAAGCGCAAGCCTTTACCGAAGTCTAAACCTTATACTCCTAAGTTTGAACCTTTGGAGGTTGCCAATACCTATCGTAGAGAAACAGCTCACTATAAATCTGCCGACGATGGTGTAGGTACTTGCGAAGCCCCTGATCGCAGTTATGCGGACAATGCTTCCTTCACAGTAGCACCTGCCTATAACAAGGGTGCTTACCAAGTAATCAGTAGCGAAAATGTAAAGGATATCGGACGTTGACAGTAGAAGAACTATTAAAAGCTAGAGATGTTTATTTTATACCCAAAGGAGCAGATGCGTTAGTACGTTGTCTTAATCCTGACCACGATGATAGGAATCCTAGTATGCGTATTGATCGTATTACTGGCGTGTTTCAGTGTTTCTCTTGTGGTTATAAAGGAAACCTTTTTACTCATTTCGGCGAAAAGGCAAACCAACTACAACTCAGACGAGAACTATTAAAAAAGACTATTAAAGCTAAGAGGTCTGAGTCGGTTGGTTTGTCTTTTCCTCGGAATATTGTTCCTTATACAGGAAACTGGAGAGATATTAAGCCTGAAACATACAAGAAGTTTGAAGCGTTTCAACACCATGATCCTGATCATATTGGTAGGATTGTGTTTCCTGTAAGAGATATATCTGGTCGTATTGTAGCATTCAATGGTCGTCATACAACAGGCGGAACGCCTAAGTATATGATCTCGCCTGCGGGTGCGAAGATGCCTTTATACCCTGTAGTAGAGCCTATACAAGGTTCCGTCGTATTAGTAGAAGGTATATATGATATGGTAAACCTGCATGATAAAGGACTAGACAATGCAGTTTGTTGCTTCGGCACAAAGAACATTAATGAGGATAAATTACGTATGCTTTCTATACAAGGTGTAGATGAAGTAATTGTATTCTTTGATGGAGATGAGGCAGGGCAGAACGCCTCCAAACAAGTTCAAGAAATGGCTGAGCGAGTAGGTTTAGCTAGTAGAAATGTGAGCCTTAAGGATCGTGATCCCGGAGCTTTACCCTTACAAACAGTACAGAAACTAAAGAGTAAATTATATGCCTAAAGTTGCATTAGTAGAAACTAAACCAAGTAAAACAAATTTTAAAAGAGAGTTCGATGACGCATTTGAGTTTGATCAATATCAACTTTGCTCTGACCCTACTCTCAAAAAAGTATTGAAACGAGATTGTGATATTGAGATCAATACAGACGACTACGACTGGGTAATTCTAGTGGGAAGTGATGCTCTTAAATACTTCACCCCCATCAACTCAGTTACAGAATATTCTGGTAAGAAAGTAGAAGAGAAGTTCTTACCTGTCATTAACCCTGCCATGCTCGCATTTAAACCAGAGGCGAAAAGAACATGGGAAGATTCCAAAGCAAGTATCATTGGATATATCAAAGGCGAAATAGAAGATACGGTTATTACCGAGTACAACGCTTGGGGTATTCAAGATACAGCAGAAGCCAATGCTTTCTTTCAAGCAGCTATAGACGCTCCTAGTCCTTATATTGCACTCGATTCGGAGACTACAGGACTATACCCACGTGATGGGCATATGCTTGGTCTATCGCTATCTTATGAGCAAGATCGTGGCGCATACATAGACACAGAGTGCTTAGACGAAGAGTCTGAGCGTCTATTGCAAGAACTCTTTAATAAAAAAGCAGTAGTGTTTCATAACGCAAAGTTTGACCTGGCTTTCTTTGAGTATCATTTCAACTTTGAGTTTCCTCACTTCGAGGACACAATGCTACTACATTATCTAATAGATGAAAATCCTGGTACACACGGCTTAAAGCAGTTAGCTATCAAGTACACAAAGTACGGGGATTATGAGAAGCCAATGTATGACTGGATTGACCAGTATCGTAAAGAACATGGCATTCTTAAAAATGATTTTAACTGGGGTGATATTCCTTTTGAGATTATGAAACTATATGCAGGCATGGATGCTGCAGTAACGTATTTGCTTTTCGAGAAGTTTGTAAAAATTAAGCAGAATAAACGTTTAGCAAAAGTCTATGACAATATACTTATTCCTGGTTGCCGTTTCCTAACAGACATCCAAGACAATGGCGTACCCTTTGATAAATTACGGCTAGTAAAGTCTCAGTCTCTCATGCAACAGGAGATTGATGACGCAGTAGCAGAGCTATACAAAGATCCTGCCATTAGTAAATTTGAGAAATTAAATGGAAAAGATTTCAATCCTAATTCTACTGTGCAGCTTCGTAGCTTGTTGTTCGACTACGTTGGTCTCAATCCTACTGGCAAAAAGACAGGCACTGGCGCACATTCTACAGATGCGGAAGTTCTTGAAGCTCTCGGCGAGCAATCCCACATCCCAGGACTTATCCTCAATATTCGACAAAAGTCCAAAATTAAAAATACTTATTTGGACAAAATCTTACCGCAGTTGGATAGAGATAGTAGACTGCGTACAGGTTTCAACTTGCATGGTACTACTAGTGGCAGGCTTAGCTCTAGTGGTAAACTTAACATGCAACAACTGCCTAGAGATAATCCTATTGTAAAAGGGTGTATCAAAGCAGCTCCAGGCAACAAAATCGTTGCAATGGATTTAACAACAGCAGAGGTATATGTAGCGGCTATCTTAGCAAAAGACAAAGCATTGATGGATGTATTTAAGTCGGGAGGCAACTTCCACAGTACAATTGCTAAGAAAGTGTTTAGACTACCTTGCCCTGTAGAAGAAGTAGCTGAGAAATTTAGTACACAAAGACAGGCGGCAAAAGCCGTAACATTCGGCATCATGTACGGTGCAGGTGCTAACAAGATCAGTGAACAAGTATCAAAAGATAGTGGTAAACCTTTTACTAGGGCAGATGCTCAGGATGTTATTGATGAATACTTCAATGCGTTTCACAAGCTAAAGTCTTGGATTGAGGAAAACCAAATGTTTATCAAACAAAATGGATTCATTTACAGCTTCTTCGGAAGAAAGAGGAGATTACCAAATGTCGCTTCGACAGACAAAGGCATCCAGAGTCATAGCATTAGGTCTGGTCTTAATTTTCTGGTGCAGTCTGCTGCTTCTGATATTAACCTTTTAGGTGCTATAGACATGAACGCATGGATTAAAGCCAATAATAAAAAGGCTCGTATCTTTGCACTAGTACACGATTCAATCCTTGCAGAAGTGCCAGAAGAGGAAGTAGAAGAGTATATGCAAAAACTCGCAGAGTACATACAAATGGATAGAGGATTGTCTATTCCTGGCGCTCCAGTAGGTTGTGACTTTGAGATTGTTCATGAAGATTATTCTGGCGGTAAGTTTGATAAAATGTACGGCGAACAACTAGAAACAGGAGAGTAATATGGGAGAAAGAATAGTTGAAATATATCGTAGTATAATGGATTTAAGATACAACCCTCTAAGGTTTATACCCGATCCTGTAATGCAAGGATACCTTCTTATGGCATTATTTGTAATGTGGTGCGGGTTCTTTGGAATCATTGCCATTTATTACATGGGTTGGTTAGGGTATAGTATTCCTGTGTCAATAGCGGTGCATTTATCTATTATAGTACCTACTATAATTACAAATGCAATTTTTGAACAAGCTGAGAGGGATAAAACATGAGTAATACAGATTTAATATGGGTACTATCACCTCACGGAAAGGGTAAGAATATGGCTCAGTGGGTTGTAGATAACTTTCAAAATAGAACAGACTATAATCCTACAGTTGAAAAGTGGGTGAAAGCATCTCAGCAAATACTAGACACAGATGAAAAGTTAGGTTTAGCCGAGTAACTATGGTAATTACTTTTAGAGATTTTACAAAGATCACATTCCCTGCTTTCTTGATGGACTCGAGCAACTGGGAGACAACAGACGGATTATTGTTTTGTGATGGTCAGTTAGTAGACGACTATAACCAAATGGGTAGTACCATTGGCGCTAGACGTATGCAGACCCCTTTTAAAGATAAGTATGAATTAAAGAAAGCTGTAACTGCTCCAAACGGATTGATGAAGCAAACTACTAAGTACTTTGTAGATAGTAAGGGCAAGCCTTTCATTTATGAAAAGACAAAGCTAACACCTCTAAAGTATATGAAAATTAAGAAAGTGGAGCGTAAAGAATATGCTACACTAATATGGGTAAAGGGGCACAATGCTCCTTTTACCGTACCACGCCCTCCCGAAGATGGACAAACATGGGCAGGGGTTCTGCATCTACATGGAATACCGTGGATGCTTTATGAGTATTCTTCCGAGAAACTCAAAGACACTAGAAGAAAAGTATAATATGGCTAAAAGACGTAAAACTCTATCAGGTGTGAACTTTGATCTGAGAGAGATTGAACCTTTAACACGTAACCAACTGAAAGCATTTGATGCAACGAATAACTTGGTACTGCATGGATTAGCAGGAACAGGTAAAACCTTTATATCTTCCTACCTAGCGTTTGATGATATGGCTAAGGGAGACTATCAAAAGCTAGTAATTATACGAAGTGCAGTACCTACACGAGATATCGGGTTTCTGCCAGGCACTGAAAAAGAGAAAGCCTCTGTATATGAAGAGCCTTATAAAGATATTGCAAACGACTTATTTGGTCGAGGAGATGCCTATGAGATTCTTAAACAGAAAAATCTAGTAGAGTTTATGACTACTTCGTTTATTCGAGGAATTACTTTACGAGATGCGGTTATTCTTATTGATGAGTGCCAAAATATGTCCTTCCATGAGCTAGACTCTATTATCACCCGTATGGGAGAGAACTGTAGAGTTATATTTTGTGGAGACTTCCGACAAGCTGACTTAAGAGGAAATGGTATTAAAGATTTCTTCCAAGTATTGAAACGTATGGGTCTATTCACCTTTATAGAATTTGAGGTTGAAGACATTGTTCGATCAGAGTTTGTTAAAACTTATATTATTGCTAAGAACGAACTTGAACTATGAAGGCAGTCATAAGCCACAGAATTTATATGGAATGCGGTGCTGATCTCCAAGAGAAGATCGACAAAGAGCTCACATATTCAATTCCTACGCACAACCCTTTAGATCCGCCCCAGATCATTAAGAATATGGGCATTATTCGTAATGGGTTAGTATCACTACCAATAGGACGTACGGATTTAATACCGGCGCACTACGAAATAGTCGATAAGCGAGTAAACAAACCTGTGGACTTTCCTGACTTTAAGTTTGATTTACGACCAAGTCAGCAAGCGGTTTATGATGAAATCGAAGACAATAGTATAATTAACGCATGGGTCAGTTGGGGTAAGACATTTACAGGTCTTGCAATCGCAGGCAAGCTAGGTCAAAAGACTCTCGTTATTACCCACACTGTCCCTCTGCGAAATCAGTGGGCAAAAGAAGTAAAGAAAGTCTATGGTTTTGAACCAGGCATCATAGGCAGTGGTAGATTTGAAATTGACGCTCCTATCGTGATTGGCAATACTCAGACTTTATACCGCAATATCGAGAAGATTCGTAAGGAGTTTGGCACTATCATACTTGATGAGATGCATCACGTTAGTAGTCCTACCTTTAGTAAACTTTTAGATACAAATTACTGTAGATATAAGATCGGTCTATCGGGTACTATAGAAAGAAAAGATGGAAAGCACGTTGTGTTCAGAGATTACTTTGGTAATACTCTTTTTAAGCCACCTAAAGAAAACTATATGACCCCTACAGTACATATTGTACCATCAGAGATTCGTTTCATGGATGGTGCAAAGATTCCCTGGGCTAACAGAGTAACAAAACTGGCTACTGATGAAGAATATCAACATACAATAAGTATGCTTGCCGCGGCCTACGCCGCAAGAGGGCATAAAGTGCTAGTAGTAAGTGATCGTGTTAGCTTTTTGAAAAGATGTGCAGAACTCACTGGAGACAAAGCAATTTGTGTAACTGGTGAAGTATCTCACGAAGATCGAGAAACGCTTGTAGATGAAATTCTTTATGGGGATAAAGAGGTTCTTTACGGAACGCAGGCAATTTTCTCAGAGGGTATATCAGTTGATACACTAAGCTGTCTCATACTTGGTACACCAGTAAACAACGAACCCTTACTCACACAGCTAGTGGGCAGGGTAATTCGTAAAAAAGAGGGTAAAATTTCTCCAGTCATCATTGATATTCA
>Ga0206682_10002052_pt1 | contig 18905 bp, 16 predicted proteins | sample M240m12015metaG_FD_155444 | JGI IMG/M metagenome (GOLD analysis project Ga0206682, IMG submission 155444) | Ammonia-oxidizing marine archaeal communities from Monterey Bay, California, United States - M2 40m 12015 | ecosystem: Environmental > Aquatic > Marine > Intertidal zone | place: USA...
ATCACTATTGCACAGATTATTTTTTTATCAAACGGTAAAATTTTTGCAGCGGAGAAACTGAAGGGTCGTCAGGGTGCTGTCAGACGAATGAAAACTCACATCGAATTGCTAGTATGGGCCAAAATAGTTCCACCAGGACTAAACTGCTCGATAGCCCAAATCGATCCCCCGTTCGTAGGCCAGTGCTCCTACACATCGGACCAAATCTATTCCACCAAAACCGAACTGTTTCGTGGCTGATCTGAATGCCTCGTTCGTGCAAAAGATCTTCAGCATCACAGCCAAGCGGATGATCTCAGGGCTCGTTTTAAAGTACCTGAATGGGGAGTGTTTTGTCATATGGCGAGGCTTTGAAACCGCCCGCCCCGTCTCAAGTTTGTTTTGTTTGACGGTGCCTTCTCAAGTGTTAATCACGCGATCACGCCTTTTGCGCGCCAGTCATCAAAAATTTCCAGCGCTTTATCGGCAAATTCCGCGTCATTGATGTGGCATTCTATCCGGTGAGCAATCACATTGCCTGGCAGTGTCTGTTCTAGTTCCAGCAAAAACGCGTTGAGTCCGGCCTGATTGTGTAAATCAGCACCCGCTCGGTCCCATTCTCCCAGACCCTTCTCAGGCAATAGCATGGCCACTGGCCCGGTTGCTTTGGCCAATTGCGCGCCATGCGCATGCGCCACCAACCGGCGTTCATCATCATTTAAGACAATCGAAGTCAGCAAGCGATTGTGTTCGTGTTTCAAGTGATCTGACCATTTGTCTGGCAAAGGTTGCCAACCAACGATATCCACAAGATCATAACATCCCGGCGCCACGATTTGCGGGGTGCCATTTAAGCCGGCATTGGTCAAACGATCCGCTCCAGCAGATATATTGGATCCATGCACATGGTTGCCCAATTCCTGTGTGCAAAGATCGAAAACACAAGCAAACGCCCCCTGTCCCGCGAGGCTTTCAAATGCGCGCCCCCCCATACCGGTTGCGTGGAACACGGCGACCTCAAAACCACGGGCCTCAAGCGCAGGCTTCAGCGGAATGACGTATTTTAACGCAGAGGTTCCCAGCGACATCATCCCGATCAAGGGTTTATCTGGATCTGGCATTTGCACCGCGCGTGCTGCGCCCAGAACGGCGCCTGCTGCTTGACTTAAGGACGCCTTGCACACGGAATTCAGGCCATAAAGCCCCCCAGCCCATAAAATCATTTGCGTGTCGGCTGCCAACCGCTCCGCTGGGATGAGTGGCGAAAACGATACCGTGGACACAATGTATTTTGGCACCCCAAGCTGCACTGCGGAACATACATCTAACGCAAGGTCTGTCCCCATTGTGCCGCCAAGAACAATCAACCCATCAAATCGACCCTCGGTGAACAATCGCGCCGCCAACAACGCCGCTCCTGTGGCCATAATCTGCATTGCGTGGTTTTCATTGCCCGAGGCGATAGCCGCTTTGATCGAACTTCCACCTTCTTGCGCAACATCGTGTTTGGAATAATCTGTAGGCTTGGATGAGTCACCCAACACAGACACGTCCATGGTGACCACTTGACCACCTTGCGCCTGGATCACTTCGGCCAAAAACCTTAACTCGTCATCTTTGGTGTCATAGGTGCCAATTACCAAAATGGTCTTGTTCATCATTGCACAGCCCCAACAGTTTGATCCACTTGGGTCTCAGAAGGAAATATTTATCAATCTTATGCAAGGATTTTTCGAAGCCAATGTCACGGGGTCCGGGGGGTGCCGTGTCCAATCTCCAAACCTTTACTCAAAAAATGGCCTGAGACGGGACATTCTAAACAAATGGTAAATAAAAGTCGCGGATCTCGTCGACACTTTTGTTGAGGAGACGCTTGAACTCATCTCGCTTGAGATAGAGCAGCCCATCGCAATAGGCCTCGCCAACCGCTTGGCGCAACATCACATCTTTGTCCAAGGCCTCCAAGGATTTGTCCAAACCCGATGGAATGTGGCGCCGCTCTCGCACGTTTTCCAACCCATCTAAATCTTCAGCTGGTTGCAGTGGCATACTTCCCGCCACGCCTAAGCGCGCAGCTTGCAATACAGCGGCCACAGCCTGATAGGGGCTTGTTGCACAATCGGCCATTCTATGTTCAAGGCGCGCCGATTTGGACGAACCTGTTGAACAACGTGTGGTCACCAAGCGATGGTCTTCCGCCCAATTTGCCCAATACCCAGCCAAGCTTCCAGCGGCCAATCTGTCATAGCTGTTCACAGTCACTGCAAGCAGGCCTGCGAGAGCCTCATGGTGATGGATCAGCCCTGCGATGCAGCGTTGTCCAAGGTCTGACAAAACGCTAGTTGGAGCAATCTGGTTTTTGTTGTCTTTGTCCACAAAACTGAAATTAACATGGAGACCCGATCCACCACGATCTGGTACTGGTTTTGGCATAAATGTCAGCAAAAGCCCTTTTTTCAGGGCGGTTTCTCTTGCCAATGTCTTCAATAGGAAGGCGTCATCACAGGCTTTAAGTGCATGGTCGAACCGCAAGGTAAGCTCGAACTGCCCATTGTCATATTCTCCATTCATGCTTTCGATTGGAATCTCTGCTTGATAAGCCGCCTCCCAAATATCGTCCATCACGCCCCTTGGATCATTCTCCGGGCCAGTGCCATAGACAAAAGCTCCCGGCGTGTCATAGGGGCGCCAAACGCCATCTTGGTCACGTTGAAAAATGTAGGCCTCTGTCTCTAGACCAACCATTGGAGATAATCCTAAGGCTTCCCAATCTTTAACCGCACGTTTGAGCGCTGATCGGGGGCAAAGTCCAAACGGCTTGTCATCCACATGTAAATCGCCCAGCGCAATTTCCGTGCCCGCCTGCCAGCCCTTGCGTCGCTCGGCATCTAAAATGAGCTCCATATCAGGCAGGCCATCATAAACACCGCAGCCAGGCACTGGTAACAAATCTCGGTCATAGGACACAGCAAAAGCCCCACGCGCAAAGCCAATCTTTCCGCTGGCTGCCACGTCGATTGGGACATATTTTCCTCGCGGAAAATTCAACATGTCATTAAACATAACGCGAGTGCGGGATATCTCCTGGGTCATTTTAAGCTACCTTTGTGACACGGACGCGCTGTTGTTTTACGCCGCAAATGAAGTTGGATCGTGTCCAGGTCGGGGCTTCGGTTGCCTCAAATGATGCGACGCGCTTAACCAGCTCTTCGATCGCAATTCGCACTTCAAGCTTGGCCAAATGCATCCCCAGACAGACATGAATGCCACCCTGTCCAAAGGCCAGGTGCCGATTTGGAGATCGCCCCAAGATGCAATCATTTGGATTTTCAAAAACCGCTTCATCACGACTGCCAGAAACAAACCAAAATAGGACTTTGTCTCCTGCGTGGATTGTCTTTCCATGCAGCTCACAATTTTGAGTGGCGGTGCGCCTGAAATGCATTGTTGGAGAGGCCAACCGGATAAATTCATCTGCGCAGCTGTCCCAGTATTTACCTGTCTTCAGCTGGGCAATGAGATCTGGGTTATGGGCCAAGAGGTTGAGCGCCATCGCGATTGAATATCGGGTCGTGTCGTTACCAGCTGCCACCAAAAGGCAGAAAAAATTCTTGAAGTCCAATTCATTTAAACCTGTCTCATCTCGTGCAATTTTTGCCAAAATCCCCTCTTGGGCAAGCGCGCGTCGATTGGACAATAAATCACTGGCATAGTCGTAAAGTTCAAGTCCTGCCGGACTGCGAAACGGCATCATTCGGTAGGCACTGGTGTCCACTTGGTCGATGACATGTTCCGTGAAATCAGGATCCGAGTTGCCGATCAGCGCATCACCTTTTTCAACCAACCAATCCAAGTCCTCATTGGGAACACCTAAAATACGGCCGAGCATTAACATAGGTAACTGTTTGGCAATCGCCTCCACCGCATCAAATTCAGTATTTCTGAGGGCTTTATCAACGATATTTGCGGACAACTCGCGTATCACTGGCTCAAATCCACCCATAACTGGCTTGGCAAAATTGGGGTTCACAAGGCGTCGAACCTCTGTGTGCTCAGGTTGGTCCGTTTCTTGAAATGTCCGGCGTGCCAGATATTCCTCGGGGCTTTGGTCTTCCAGGCGAATACCCTGAGCGGAACTGAAGATCTGGTTTTCCTTATTCGCAAAAGCTATATCGGCATGTCGTGTGAGATTCCAAAAGCCTTTGGTATCGGCATCGCCTTCATTCCAATGCATCGGGTCTTCCTTGCGCAGACGCGCAAATGTCTTGTGCGGCACGCCCTCGGCAAAGCTATCGTGGCGTAGTAGGTTCAGATGTCCATTATCGCGCATCGCTCAAAGCCTTCTTGAAAAAATTTGTCGCCCACGCGCCAAAAACAGATCCATCCTGGTCGAGCGCCAAAGTGTCCCATGCCATTTTTGTGGTGGAGGCTGGCATTTTGCCCTTTGTAAATCGCAGCAAACACGCCATGAAGTCGTAGGTAAATTCAGGATGCGCTTGGGTGGTGATGATATGATCGCTTTTTGCAAAGCTGGCGATTTTGCAATTTTCACTTGAGCCCAAAAGCGTGCAGCCTTCAGGCAGACGCGTCACATGATCTTCATGAAATACATAAAGTCGCAATCTGTCGCGTGGCGGCATCATCCATTCTTTTGTCTCATGAAACCATGTTTCTTCGACACCAACATTATACCCCAGACTTGATCTCTCAACCGTCCCGCCGAGCGCCAGTGCAATGGCTTGATGTCCAAAACATGCACCCAAAAGAGGCTTTTTTACCGCGTCACAGCGACGAATGAAATCTAATAAGGCATCGGTGAAAACATGCTGGTCTAGAACACTTAAAGGGCTCCCAGTTATCATATAGACATCTTGCTCATCCAAATCGTGAGGCACTTCTCCGCCAATGGTCATGTATATTCGATAGGTGAAGCGCTCATCTTGCAAATCAAAGAGGTCGCGGAACCGGTGCGCGTCATCTGGAAAAGCATCGCCCACCTCAACAGTTTTGTCATGGTTGGTTTGCAATATACCAAGTTTAATTCGACGCATGCAGTCTCTCCAAATGATGCGCTCCAAACGGATAGATGGGCGCCTGAACGCCCATCTATAATCGATTAATCGTTTAGAATTGCGCCCAATTCGGCGTTCTTTTCGCGATCCACTTTGATACGCTCTTGCGAGGCTGCCATATCTTGCCAGTAGACCCTTGCACCGGTTTCGGCCATCAAAGCCTGTGCCTCGGCGCTTGCCATGGTCGCAGCTGCCACTTCATCCAGCCTATCAATAACGTCTTGTGGAGTGCCTTTCTTCACAAACAGGCCGTTCCAAAGCTCCAGATCATTGATCCCAGATTGCGCTGCTAAGGTTTGGACGCCTGACAATTTAGCGATCGGTTCTGATCCAATATTTGCCAAAATATTGATGTCATCCAAACAGGGTTCAATCAACGCTAGGGTCGTATTCACAACATCCGCATCGCCCGAAGACAGAGTGTTACAATCCAACATGTCAAAGGCGCTGTCATCTGCAAATTCAAATCCCATCTTCTTCGCTGCAGCGAAAGATGCTTTGGTTGGGGTCAGACCAGCTCCAAAATGCCCGAGAACCACGTCATTGTTTTGGGCATGGGCAGCTAATTCAGCCATATTGCCATAAGGGGCATCTCCGGAGGCTGCCAAAACAAAGGGGTAGGTGAGAAAAATGCCAACGGGTGTGAAACTATCTTCCTCAATTCCAATATCAATCATGGGCCCTACGATTGGAACACCAATCACAAAAGACCCAACCACGGAGCCATCTGCAGGACCATTTAGGACCTCTAAAGCTCCCGGAAATGGCCCATCGCCGCCGCCAGGTTTGTTTACAACCGAAGCTGAGACGCCCGTCATTTCTTCCATTTTGGCGGCAATCATCCGTGTGAGAATATCTTCAAAATCACCCGGCGGCCATGGCACAACAAATTGTACCGGTGTCGTTGGGTATTCGGCCTGGGCAGGCAGTGCCCCAGACAAAACAGTCGCTGCGGATAAGGCCGCAATTGCTGCTAATTTTTTCATTTCCAAACTCCCTATTTTATTGGCCATTATTGAAAGTGTTTTCGCCGGTTCCTAATCGACGTCCAAATGATGAACCCCATGACCATTAGGATCACCACGAATAACGTTCCGGAGACTGGGCGATTAATTAAGTCTAACGCCGTTTTTATTTGCCCAGCTCCTGCAGTGAGGCGCTCCAATATAATAGAGCCTAAGACCAATCCCAAGACAATAGGCACAAGCGGCCAGTCCAAGCGTCGCAAGATAAACCCAATATACCCAAAAATGACTGCAAAAATACAATCTATGAAACTGTTGCGGATTGAGTAGACACCGATAAACGACAAAATCATGATCATCGCCCCCAAAAAGCGATTGGGAATATATATCATTTTCGCGATGAATTTGGTGGAAAAAAGCAAAGTTATGAGGACAAAGATGTTGACCAAAAACAAAGCCGAAAACAGGCTGAATAAAAAATCTGGGTTGGTGTCAAAAATATCTGGTCCGGGCTTAATCCCAGCGTCAAAAAAAACAACCATCATCATAGCCGTGAGCGCTTCACCCGGCACGCCCAGCGCTAAAAGCGGTATCATAGCTGCCGCCGGCACTGCATTGTTTGATGTCTCTGAGGCCAATAATCCCTCTGGAGACCCATGCCCAAATCTTGCCGGATCTTTTGAAATAGCCCGCGCCGTGGAGTAGCTGAAAAACTGGGCGACAAACTCACCAACGCCTGGGATAATCCCCATAACCGTTCCATAGCAGGCCGATATAACCGTAATGAGCTTATTGGAGATTAGATCCCGGAATCCAGTAAATAACCCCCCGGACACCCGAGCCTCTGGCGGATCATCATCTTTGCCGACCATCAGGTTCAGAGCTTGGCTCAGAGCAAAAATACCGACGATCACAACAATGAGATTAAACCCGGAATAAAGATACTCAATGTCAAAGGTAAATCGATCGATTTTCCGTGTCGTCTGACGACCGATCATTGCAATCAAAAACCCGAAACCGAACAGCATTGCCGCGATCACCATGGTTTTTCGATGTGCGGCAATCAATAAGACGGCCCCCAGTATCGCGGCCATTAGAATATCACGTTGGCCAAACAAAGCCCCCAAATCGCGCAGATAGGGCCCAAAGGCAAACAACGCAATCAAAGCCGCTGCTATAGAAAAACACCCACCAAAAAACGATGCTGAATAGGCCAATGACAGCGCGCGCGATGGGGCACCTCGTCGGGTCATAGCATAGCCGTCATAGGTTGTGAGGGCATTCACGGGTGTGCCGGGCGTGTTGATTAAAATTGCAGGTATAGCACCGCCATACATGGACGAACCATATATCCCCAGAAGCAGCACAAGACTCACCAAATCATCCAAGAAAACTGTTGCTGGCAACAATATAGCGATCGCTATGGCCGGACCAATCCCGGGTATGGCGCCGATCACAACGCCCCCGACCGAGCCGATCACAATAGCCAGCAGCACTGTCGGTTGCAGCAAGCTTTCAAGTCCGAGAAGAAATGCATCCAAGCGCTTGGTCCTAAAAATAAGTCAACATGAAGCCGCGCAGGGGTGTCGGCATCAGATCATAAAGCCAAATTGATACGGGCGTTTTAATCTGGAGCAATGTGCGAAACACGATCACCACTGCAACGCTGCAAGAAAAGCTGCGCAGCATCCACACGCGGCTACGGTAGCCAAGGCGCCATGGCAGAAATACGCCTAGGAGCACCGTTGCAAGTAAATACCCAAAGATTGGGACGAGCATTGTGTAAGCAATGAAATAGATGACAAATTCAAACGCCTCGATGTATTTTACAACCTCAAAACTGGCTTTGGTTGGAAGCAAAAACCTTTTGCGCCAAAAATGCTCTTTGCAAGAGGCACGCAGGTTCCAAAGCGCCGTTGGCACCAAGACCGTCAGACAGAACATTGGTGCAACCCAAGATTGCTTGAGAATACGGCCAAACCTTGTGATTTTGCCGTCCAAATCTATGAACCCAAATTGATGCGCAAGGTAGCTGGAAAAGCCATTGGGCAGCTTGCGATTATCCCAGCCTGTCTGGGTGAAAAACATTGCGAAAAAGAACAGGGCAAGACAGGCTACAATGATGGAGATATGTAAATCTCCACGTCCCCGCGAGAATTCAAACAGGTCTTCTGCCTTTGTTTTTTTATCTGGCGGGCACTCACTGCGAAATTGTTCTGCTTGCGTGCATGGCAGTCCCTCTGCAAACAAAAGCAGGTCATTATTTTTATCTACTGGCGCTCTCATAGCTTAATCCATGCCGTTTTTTTGTTTATGTATTTGTCCAAGGCATGCAGAGATTTGTCCTGACCATTTCCCGATTGTTTATATCCCCCCAAAGGCACTGTGTTGTCGGCTCCGCCATATGTATTCACATGAACCACTCCGGCGCGCAGCGCTGAAATCATCCGATGTGCGCGGCTCAAATTAGATGTCCAGACACCGGCCGACAGGCCAAGCTCCGTTGCATTGGCTAAATCAACGGCATTCTCTTCCGAAGTAAAGCGCGTTACGGTCAATACGGGTCCAAACACCTCATCTTGCACCAGCTGATCTTTGGGCCCCATGTTGGTGACGATTGCCGGGCGCATGTAATAGCCTCCGGTTTCTGTCAGAATTCTGTCACCACCCGCGACAATGGACTTTACAGGCTTGAGCGATTGTAAAACCCGATTTAAATGTGCCTCCGAACTCATAGCACCAATCTGTGTCTCGAGATTGAGTGGATCTCCGACCCGCATTGCCTGAGTTATAGCAACGATTTTCTCGACGAAGGCATCATGAATACTGTCTTGGACCAGCAACCGCGAGCCGGCTATGCATACTTGTCCAGAATTTCGAAAAATTCCTGCGACGACGGCCTGTGCCGCCGCCTCTAAGTCAGCCGTGTCATCAAAAACCACATGCGGCGATTTACCCCCAAGCTCCAAATAGACACGCTTAAGATTGGTCTGTGCGGCATGTTTCAATAACAGTCGCCCAACGCGGCCGGATCCTGTGAACACCAAAGAATCAACATCCATAGACCTTGCCAACGCCTGTCCTACGATAGCGCCTTGCCCGGTCACCACATTCAAAACACCATCCGGCAGACCGGCCTCATGCGCTAATTCCACCAAGCGCAGAACGGAGAGTGAAGCAATCTCTGAAGGCTTCAATACAACACTATTTCCCATTGCCAACGCGGGCGCGATCTTCCAGGCGGATATCATCAACGGGAAATTCCATGGCACAATTGCCCCCACGACACCGATGGGTTCTTTTAGGATCATTGCTAACGTAGAGGCATCGGTCGGTGCAACCTCACCATAGATCTTATCGATGGCTTCAGCATAATAGCGGATTGTATTTGCGGCGGACATTGGTTCCGCCTTAATCGCCATGGAAATTTCAGTGCCATTATCGCGCACGCCTAACACGGCCAATTCAAGCGCGTGATCATCAATCAACTGCGCCCAATCCAGCAAGATTTTCTTCCGGGCATTCGGAGCCAATTTCGCCCAAGCACCCGTTTCAAACGCTATGCGCGCAGCTTGGACTGCATGAGCCACATCCGCCTCGGAGGCATCTGGTAACTTTGTCAAAAGCGAGCCATCAATTGGGGAAAACACATCCAAAATAGCCTCGGAAACAGCATCAACACTGGTGCCACCAATTATCATTCCAGGAGGTGAAACGAGACGAACCCGTAAATTATCTATCTCATTCTGGCGCATTCTATCGTCCATCACATGAGTTAACCCGTGGCCCACTGCGCCATGAATTCCACAATGACGCATGTTCCTTAACAGTCAAGTATTTCGGAATTGACAGCCGGAGCAATTAACCGTTCCCATCTGAACCGGCCCTAACTTTCTCAAACTTAGCGCCGGAAAAGTGCATTTAGCGAGGATCACAGCGGAATATTCCGCTGACAGTGGTTCACAAACTGGGATGGATTCTTGCTTAAGTTGGCGGATCAGCGATGGTTGGGAAACGAGAAAAACCGGGAGCACCTTGTATAGAAGCTTTGGCAAGATGAAGTTAGCAAGGTTAGGCTAATAATCCCCCCGAACATTCATGGTGTTCAAAAGTAGCATTTTTCTAGCAGAAATGACCAAGCAGAATTCGGATGAAGAACGCAAAATTCAGCGGTGCAAAAATCATGGTAATATTATGCCAAGCGGAGAACGGTGTGCCTGTTACTGATCTGTGCTGCGAACATGGGAGTAAAGAGGGTCAGAAAATGATCTAGTGAATCATTTTGCCTACGAACGAGCGCCAGTTTTCATAAATGGCGGGCAAAATTTGGGGAAATGGACGCGTCGATGATTTCTGAGACGAGCATTCAGAAGGATTTGCTTAAGGATGCGCTTTGAGAGTGAGAGCGTGATCGCCATGTGTTCGAGTGAGCGATCGAATCGCTAAGGCTGTCTCAGCGCAAAGAGATGCCCGAAGAAGCTGTATCGAAACAAGGCGTCAGTCATTATTCAAAGTAGTAGGGATGCTTATTATGGATGAATGCGATAGTCTGATCAAGGCGTGAGAGGTGCTTGCGAACAGAGGCTTGCGCCTGTTCAACACTACTCGCTGACATGCCCGCGGCAATGTCGCGGTGATCCTTCAAGATCGAATTTGCTTCGCTGGATTTTTCGAGGCTGAGCAAGCAAAGGCGATCTACTTTTTGTTTGCAATCGAGCATCACTTCAAAAGCCATAGGATTGCCCCCGAGCACGTAGATTAGTTTATGAAAATCGTAGTCAAGCGCATGAAAGGCAGACAAGTCGCCATCCTTGATTGCCGTTTCTTGCAGTGCTAGGTTCTGCGCGAGTTTGGCATCGCATTCACTGTCCCACATCTTGATAGCGCGATGTACGACCTCCAACTCGACCGCCATGCGTACCAATCGCGCAAGCTCGATCCGCTCTATGGAAAAGCCGCGCACGATAGTCGCTTTTTGTGGGCGTATTAAAAGCAAATCTTCATTTTCAAGCTTTGAAAACGCGTTGCGAACGGGTTGCCGAGATACTCCAAAACGCTGCGCGACTTCCGTTTCAGACAGCTTTGTGCCGGGCAGAATTGCAAGGGAAACAATCTCTTTATGTACCGTTTCGTAGACAGCGTCTGTTGTGGTTCGTCTTATAAAATCATCCACTGGATCTCTTTCTTGTCCTCAAATGTACGCGTCATCTTTTCGCGATTATTTGAATCTAAAACAGTGCAGTCAAACTGTCAAAAGTCAAATATTGACAAAACTTGGATACTAGTCTCCATATGGAGCGCAGGCAGCGATTCTAAGCTCTGGGAGGCCGCGATGATATATTTAAAATTCGGTACCCGTACCTTTGCAATCGAACAAGCTGTCACATAAAACTAGGGAGAAGACGACATGACTATTACTAAATCGCTTTTTGCCGCGGCGACCACATTGGCGCTCGTGGCTGGCTCCGTATCCGCCGATAAATGGCGTGCTTGGAATATTCACAACGATGGCCATCCAAATACAGCAGCAATGGATAAATTTGCAGAGCTGATCGACGCAGCCACTGGTGGCGAAATCATGCTTGATGTATTTCACGGCGGTGTTCTTGGCTCACAGCCAGACGCGCTTGAGCAGGTACGCATTGGCGCGATCGAAATTGGCAACTTCAACCTTGGTCCAATCGGTCCGATGGTGAAGGAAGCCAACCTTGTGTCTTTGCCTTTCATCTTCAAAAGTGTGCCGCACATGTTTCGCGTGCTTGAAGGCGAAGCAGGTCAGACCGTCGCGGCGGCGATGGGAGAAGCTGGTGTTCTGCCGCTCGCATGGTTCGACGCTGGTGCGCGTTCCTTCTACAGCCAAAAGCCTATTAATACCCCTGCAGACGTAGAAGGTTTGAAGATCCGTGTGATGAATAACGATCTTTATACCTCCATGATTTCTGCAATGGGTGGAAACCCGTCCCCAATGGCCTTTTCTGAAGTTCAGCAGGCTTTGAAAACGGGTGTTGTAGACGGAGCGGAAAACAACTTCCCATCCTTCAAGAATGTTGGCCACTATGAAGTAACAACGCACTACTCCTTGTCTGAGCACTTGATCATTCCTGAATGCATCTGCGTAAATACGGAGAAATTCAACGCTTTATCTGCAGACATGCAAGCCGCAGTTCGTGGTGCAGCGGAAGACGCTGCATTGCTTCAGCGCGAGCTGTGGGCTGTTGGTTCCGAACAAGCGCGCAAAGACGTTGAAGCCGCAGGCATCAAAGTTAACGAGATCGCTGATAAAGGTCCGTTCCAGACAGCTATGGACTCTGTATATGCTGATTATCTAGCAGCTAACCCTGATATGAAAATGTTAGTAGAAATGGCGCAAGCGACAGAGTAATCTTTCGATAAGGGCAAGAGAAAGCGCCATTTTTGCATAAAAAGTGGCGCTTTCTACTGGAGGAATAAATTTGCCTAACACTAAATACCCACCCAGATACATCACGAAAATGAACGCTGTTGCAGATTCCATATCGCGCATTTGCATTACTCTAGCGGCGATTTCCTTGGTTGCTATGACTGTTTTCTATGTGTGGCTTGTTTACGGGCGGTATGTTTTGAACGACACGCCTACATGGGTCGAACAGGTATCGTTGCTTTTGGTGATGGTCATTACATTCTTGGGCTCAGCCGTAGGGGTACATCAACATTCACACCTCTCTGTGGTCGTGTTTCGCAATATAGTTCCAACGTCCGTTCGAAACGTTTTTGTTGTCATCACTGATCTGCTCATGATCGGTTTTGCTAGCATGATGTTCTGGTACGGCATCCAACTTACAAAATTTAAATGGAACACGTTGATCCCGCTGATCCAAGTGTCAGAGGGCCTAAGATCGCTTCCTTTGACTATATGTGGCGCACTATTGTTCCTATTCTCAATCGGTCATTTGATCCGCCTGCTGACAGGCTGGGACGAACGCCAAGATAACATTGATGAAGGTTGATTATGGGACTTTTCTTACTCTTGGGCGTGTTTGCTCTTTGCGTGATACTCGGCGCACCGGTCGCGTTCGCCCTTGGTATTTCTGCGGTTGCTGCATTCTGGTTTGAGGGTCTGCCAATAATGATTGGCTTTCAGAGGATTGTGGCCGGCATTAGCCTTCAGGCTTATCTTGCAATTCCGTTTTTCATCTTTGCGGGTGACTTAATGTTCCATGGTGGCATCGCCCAGAGACTTGTGCGCTTTGCGCAAGCGGCTGTTGGCGCGGTGCGGGGTGGATTGGGCATTGTGAATGTCTTTTCCTCCATGTTGTTTGGTGGCATTTCCGGTTCTGCCATTGCAGATATTTCTGCTTTGGGATCAATTTTGATCCCTGCGATGAAAGAAAAAGGCTATGATGCGGACTACGCGGTCAATGTTACAGTCACATCCTCTATCGCGGGCATTATTATTCCCCCCAGTCATAATATGATCATCTTTGCGCTGGCGGCTGGCGGCGGTGTCTCGATTTCCAAACTATTTCTTGCGGGTGTTATCCCCGGCATTTTGATGTGTGTGTGTTTGGCGCTCGCGGCATATTTAGTTGCCATAAAACGTGGCTACCGTTCGGAGAAATTCCCTGGCTTTGCCGCACTGGGATGGGCCTTTGCGGGTGCCATTCCTGGATTATTTACCGCAGTGATTATCGTTGGTGGCGTGTTGAGTGGCATCTTTACTGCAACTGAATCTGGGGCAATTGGTGCAATCTATGCCTTTCTCATTACCTTGTTCGTGTATCAAACCCTTACATGGGAAAATTTCAAGACAACTGTAGTTTCGTCTGTTCGCACAACATCCATGGTGTTGGTCCTGATCGCCTGTGCGGGTGCTTTTGCATATATGCTCACATTCTATCGCGTTCCAACCAAAACTGTCGATCTGCTGCTGGGTATCTCTGACAACGTCATCCTGATTTTGTTGATGATTAATTTGATGCTCTTGTTCTTGGGAATGATCATGGACATGGCTGCATTAATCCTCATCTGCACTCCAATTTTCTTACCGCTGATGACTGTTCTTGGAATTGATCCCGTTCAATTTGGAATCATCCTGCTAGTGAACCTTGGCCTTGGCCTGTGTACCCCACCCGTTGGGACCTGCCTTTTTGCGGGGTGTGTAGTCGGTAAATTACCAATGGAGAAAGCTATCAAGACGATCTGGCCATTTTACTTGGCAATCTTGGCAGCGCTCATGTTGATCACATTTGTGCCGGCAATTTCCCTAGCGTTGCCAAACTTGCTCATGGGAAATTAGAGGGGGCAGGATATTATAATGCTTAACATCAAACGACTGGACATAAACGACGCGAGTATACTGATCGCTGGGGCGCGGACCAAAGCCACTGAGATTGGTGTCCCTATGTGCATTGCCGTCACGGATGAGAGCGGCAATCTGATTGCATTCGAGCGTATGGACGGCGGCAAGATCACCAGCATCAACCTTGCAATCGACAAAAGTTTTACAGCAGTGGGTATTCAAAAAGGCACCGACGTACTTGGCGATGTTAATCAACCGGGGATGCCTGCACATGGAATTTCCTCCGCTTTGGGCGGGCGCATGGTGACCGTGGCTGGAGGCTTGCCTGTCTCGTTTAAAGGGCAAGTTGTTGGTGGCGTCGGAGTAAGTTCAGGTTCACCTGCACAGGACCATGAAGTCGCAGAGGCTGGCGTCGCTGCTTTCGAGTAAATAGAAGATTAAAAATTTAAGGAGAATGACATGGCTACACCAACTATTGGTTTCATTGGACTTGGCCTCATGGGTGGTAACATGGCCGAATGTTTGCAAAACAACGGCTTTGACTTGGTGGTGCTGGGCCGCAATAAGGTTTCCGTCGCCAAAACCGTTGCACGCGGGGCTGTTGCAGTTGCTACGCCTAAAGAATTGGCAGAGGCGAGCGACATTATCATGATCTGCGTCACCACATCCGAGGTTGTTGAGAGCCTGGTGTTTGGCAATGATGGTATCATGGCAGGTATCAAGGAGGGCACAACCCTCATTGATTTTGGCACATCTATCCCGGCGTCCACTCGTAAAATCGGTGCTGCATTGGTGGATAAAGGCGCTGGTATGCTTGATGCTCCGCTTGGGCGCACGCCTGCGCATGCGAAAGATGGTTTACTCAACATCATGGCGGCGGGTGATATAGAGACCTACAAAAAGATGAAACCCATTTTGGATGTCTTGGGTGAAAACGTCTTCCACCTTGGTGCGCTCGGTTCGGGGCATGTCACAAAGCTGATCAATAATTTCATGGGCATGACTACCGTCGTCACAATGAGCCAGGCTTTCGCGGTCGCGGGTCGCGCAGGCGTGGATCGCCAGCAATTGTTCGACATCATGTCCACAGGTCCGTCCAACTCGCCTTTCATGCAGTTTGCCAAGAAATACGCAGTAGACGGTGTCAGTGATCTGGGTTTCTCAATTGCAAACGCGAGCAAAGATGTGGGATATTTCCTCGCGATGGTAGAAGAAATGGGCACGCGCGCGGAAATTGCAGAGGGCACATCTGCCAACCTGCAAGCCGCTTTGGATGCGGGCCTAGGTGATGGTAATGTTCCCGAAATCTTTGATTTTTTCCTAAACCACGAACGCTAAACACTTAGGAAAAGCACTGATCTTGAAACGCACAGGAAAACTGTAATCGTTACAGGCGGTAGACGTGAGATCGGCGCTGCTGTTGCTGTCGAACTGGCATCCGATGGTGCGAATGCAGTTGGCGCTGAGATTACGGCGAACGTTTGTAAAGCTTGTCCACTGCAAGGGGATATGACGCAACCGAAAGATAACGCCAATTGCCAAGCCTCCCCTCCATAATATAGCGTCATTTGCGCCCAGGTGTTCCGTCAAAGTGTTTTTTGAGGGTGCTCCAACAGTCTGCATAGCTTTCTTGCAGCGGAGCCTCGCTAGCTGCAAAGGATGTCAGATGCTGTGGAAAGCGCGTTTCAAACATAAAGGACATCGTGTTTTTCAGCTTCTCGGCCTTCAGGTCGCTATTGGATGCGGCTTCGAAAGCATCCCGATCTGGCCCGTGCGGCAGCATCATATTATGCAGGCTTATTCCGCCAGGCACAAAACCCTCTGGCTTGGCATCATAAACGCCGTAAATGTTGCCCATAAGTTCCGACATGATGTTTTTGTGATACCATGGCGGGCGGAAGGTATCTTCAGCAACCATCCAACGCTCCCGGAACAGAACAAAATCAATGTTGGCAGTTCCTGGACTGCCAGATGGTGCTGTTAGAACGGTAAAAATTGAGGGGTCTGGATGGTCAAATAATACCGCTCCCACGGGGCAATAGTTGCGCAAATCATATTTATACGGCGCGTAGTTGCCGTGCCATGCGACCACATCCAATGGGCTTTGGGCAATCTTGGTCACATGAAATTGCCCGCACCATTTGATTGTTACGGTTGAAGGGACCTCGTGATCTTCAAACGCAGCTATTGGCGCTTTGAAATCCCGTGGATTTGCAAGACAATTCGCACCAATAGGGCCGCGCGCGGGCAGCTCAAACTTCTCGCCATAGTTTTCGCACACAAAACCCCGCGCGGGTCCGTCAATTAATTCGACGCGGTAAACAAGGCCCCGCGGTATGACAGCAATTTCCTTGGGTTCTAGATCAATAATCCCCAGTTCCGTATAGAATCGTATCCGGCCTTGTTGGGGGACCACCAACAGTTCGCTGTCGGCAGAATAAAAATAATCGTCTACCATGCTTTCTGTCACAAGATAGACATGTGTTGCCATGCCTATTTGTGTGTTTACGTCACCTGCGGTTGTCATCGTGCGCATGCCAGTTACCCAGGTCAGTGGCATATCTGACACCTCAATCGGGCCCCAGCGATATTGGCCCAAACTGATTACGTCGTGGTTGATGCAGGGCGCAGTTTTCCAATAAGGTGTTTCGATCTTCGTATATCGGGTCGAATGCTTAACTGATGGTCGAATGCGATAACACCATGTGCGTTCTGGCGGATGTTTCGTAAATGCGGTCCCAGACAACTGTTCTGCGTAGAGGCCATAATCACATTTTTGTGGGCTGTTGCGCCCTTGAGGCAAAGCACCTTCAAGGGCCTCCGTCTCATGGGCATTACCAAAACCAGACATATATCCAGGGGAAATATTATTGGATTTGGCTTGTTGTACTATTTTGCCGCGTTCACGGATCGTCATAATGGATCTCCAAAGCCAGTAGAGGGCCTACTCGAACTATACACGACAAGCTGGTAGTGGTGTACGATTTTGTGAAAAAATTATGTACTATAAAATAATATTTGGTGCTATCAAACAAATGAAAATTTGCATCAGTTTTCCGATGCAGCCTGAATCTATGCGCTCAAAAATTGGCGCCACTCTCTGAGAGCAGCCGCTCAGCTATAAAAACCGTTTGAATTATTCTCGATGTGGTCTGACACCGCCGCCAATTTTTAAATTGGATTGGAGGCAGTTGTTTGGTTTGATGCGGGTGCCTCACAGTGCCGTGAACTGACTTGTGCACTCAGATTTACCCCGAGAGCCAAGGCACCCAAGTGAACAAAATCAAATAAAATCATCCAATTTTCAGAAAACTTAAGCCAAGAAAATTGGATCTCACTTGATATATTTAATCACAAATGCACCGGTGGTTTTGTAATGTTCACACAAGAGCTGATTGGCCTCGTTCAGATCGCTTTCAATGACAGCATCTACAATACATTGATGTTCATCCCTCACCATCCTGGCTTCATAAGCGAACGCACGGGCCGCAATATATCTATAGCGAATATTCAAATCATAGAGTTGGCTGCAAAATCCGAGCAGAACGGGAGAATGACAGTTACCGATAAGCTTGAGATGAAACGCTTTGTGCAAGATTTCAAAATTCTTTTTGGAATCAACCTCTGCTCGGGTCATACGGTGATGCGACAAGACAACCTCTTCGATCCACGCTTCAGAAGTATTCTCGATACTTTGGCGCAGTGCGATGCTCTCGAGTTGACAACGTAACTCTAAAATTTCTTGAAAATTCTCGATACTTGTCTCGGCGGCTCTAAATCCACGTTGATCTTGTCGCACAACCAATTGGTCAGAAGTGAGAAGGCTGAGCGCTTCACGAATAGGTGCTGCCCCTATGCCCAGGATTTCCCTAAGGTTGTCAATTTTGAGCTTCTCGCCAGGTGCCAACTCACCGGTTAGAATAAGGTCTCGCAGCGTCGAATAGGCGCCCTGTGTTGCGGAACTTTCCACTGCGGAAGAGTTTGGCCCATTACTCATTCTATTTCCTTAACCCGCCTTCACAGAAGATACGATATTAACGAATTCTTCATTGGACAAGACATCACGTTTTGCGATCCCAGTTGCTTTAACCTCATCCAAAATTTTTGCAATCTTTTCGTCGTCCAGTTCACCTAAGCCAAGCTCGCCCATTTTGTAAATAATTGAGGCTTTGCCCGATTTTTTACCTAATACTACCTCACCAATTTTTCCAGTGAGCGACGGATGGGTGGCGAACATGACCAACGGGTCATTCATAACATAGTTAATACCGATACCAGATTCGCGGATAAAGTTACCATGACCAAGAACCGGTTTGTTTCTTGCGATTGGAATATTGCTTTTTGCTGCAATCATTTCTGCGAGCTCAGGGATTTTATCCAGTCGGTAGTTGGTATCGTATCCGTATAACAGATGCAGCCCCATCATCAGTTCCTCCAAGGCTGCGTTGCCGGTTCTCTCTCCCAGGCCATTCGCGCAGCTATGAACGCACACGGCCCCGGCCGTAACAGCGGCAAGTTCTGTGGCAACACCCATCCCAAAATCGTTATGGGTATGAATCTCGATTGGAAGTCCAGTCATATCATTAACCCAACGCACCATGTGTTTGATGG
>Ga0206682_10002055_pt1 | contig 18900 bp, 20 predicted proteins | sample M240m12015metaG_FD_155444 | JGI IMG/M metagenome (GOLD analysis project Ga0206682, IMG submission 155444) | Ammonia-oxidizing marine archaeal communities from Monterey Bay, California, United States - M2 40m 12015 | ecosystem: Environmental > Aquatic > Marine > Intertidal zone | place: USA...
AATTTTTTTGAGATTTACAATGAAATTTTCACACCAAAAAAACCACTAATCAAAAACTCATTTTTGTTGTTATACAATGTCTTTAGATCATTTCTTTGAGTTACTTGCTGTGAACCGATAATTTTTAGCCAGTGATTAATCCTATAACTTAGTTCACCAGTAATGCTATAACTTAAAAAAGGGCTATTTTGTCTATAAATATTTCCAATATCAAAAAATGCAGTCGCTCCAATTTTTGGATAAATTTTGCTCATGTGATAGGATACTCCAATTGCATAACGTTGAAAATTATCACCCGCTAAATCTGCATATTCAACTGAGGGATAGATAGAAATATGATTACTACGGAATCTTATAATGGGAATTTCTATCTTAGTTAAGATGTTTAAAGTTAGCACATTATTAGTTTTACTGTCTCCTATGAGTAATAGTCTAGCGTCTTGCTGTATAGAAATTTCTACATCTTGACTGTAGCTAAAAAAAGAGGATAGTATACAACTGCAGATTAATAATATTTTTTTCATAAAAAGAGATCTTTACTAAAGTGCCAATAAAATATTGGTATATGAAAGTAAAGTCTTTTACGGTTAAAAAGACATTTTTTATCTAAAAAATACCTTTTTAAGATGATTTATTCACATGGGTTGATGAATATTGAAAAAACCAACCAAAAGTGTGATTGAATAGGGGGCTCTCTTCTTTTTAAATGAGACCGGCTCTTTTTAGTAAAGCATCTGAGCTTGGTTCTTTACCTCTAAAGCGTTTGTATAAAACCATTGGTTTTTCAGTCCCCCCTTTTGATAAAATATTTTCTTTGAATTTCGTCGCAACTTTTTTGTTGAAAATTCCTTCTTCTAAAAAGTATTCAAAAGCATCAGCATCTAATACCTCTGCCCATTTATAGGAATAATATCCAGCAGAGTACCCTCCTTGAAAAATATGAGAAAAAGCAGTGCTCATACAGTTTTCTAAAACATCTGGATATAATTTTATATCTGCAAAAGCGTTATTTTCGAATTCCTTTACGGATTTTATTTCTGATGGATTCTGACCATGCCAATGCATGTCTAAAAGTCCAAAACTTAATTGACGTAAAGTTTGCATTCCTTCATGAAAGCTTGCAGACTCTTTTATTTTTTCTATATATTTCATCGGAAGAACTTCACCAGTTTTGTAATGTTTGGCAAATAGTTCCAGTGCCTCTTTTTCATAACACCAATTTTCTAAAATTTGACTCGGTAATTCTACAAAATCCCAAGAGACTGAGGTTCCTGACAAGCTACTGTAGATGGTATTTGCTAACATTCCATGCAATGCATGACCAAATTCATGAAACAGGGTAGTAACCTCGTTAAAAGTCAATAGAGAAGGGGTTGTTTTAGTTGGTTTTGTAAAATTACAAACAATAGAAACTTGTGGGCGTTCGTTGATTCCGTTTTTAATTTGTTGTGTTTTGTAAGAAGTCATCCAGGCACCGTTTCTTTTGCCTTTTCTCGGGTGAAAATCAGCATAAAAATCAGCTATAAATTTCCCATCATTATCTGTAACACGATAGGTTTTTACATCTTCATGATATTTGTCAATAGAGGAAGTCTCCTCAAAATTTAAATCATATAGTCTATTGGCAATCTCAAAAACACCAGCAATTACATTTTCTAAGGTAAAGTAGGGCTTCAATAACTCTTGATCTAGATCAAACAATTCCTTTTTTAATTTTTCTGAATAGTATGCACCATCCCATTTTTGAAGCTGGTCAATTTTGTCTAATTTTTTTGCATACTTTTTTAAATTTTCAAACTCTTTGATGGCAGCAGGTTTTGCTTTTTCTAATAAGTTGTTTGAAAACTCAATTACCCTTTCAGGTGTTTCAGCCATTCTCTCTTCTAGAACAAAATGAGCATGTGTTTTGTAGCCTAGAAGGTTGGCTCTTTGATAGCGTAAGTTTACAATTTCTAAAACTATGGATTCATTATTAAAAGCATTTTTTTGAAATGCTTTTTTCCCTGCAGCAATTGCCATTTTTTTACGTAATTCTCTATTGTCTGCATAGGTTAAAAAAGGGATATAGCTTGGGTAATCTAAAGTAAAAATCCACCCTTTTTTTTCTTTAGAGAGGGCCATTTCTTTGGCAGCTTCTTTGACACTTTCAGGGAGTCCCGATACATCTTTTTCGTTTGTCAAATGCATTTGAAAGGCATTGGTTTCTGCCAATACATTTTCTCCAAATTTTAACGAAGAGGTAGAAAGTTGTGCATCAATTTCACGAAGTTTTTTTTTGTCGGACTCATTTAAGTTTGCACCATTTCTTGCAAAACTTTTGTACTGCTTATCCAAAAGAATTGCTTGTTCTGGAGTTAAATGTAATGTTTTTCGATCGTCAAAAACAGTTTTTACTTTTTTAAACAAAGCTTCATTTAGAGTGACATCATTTTTAAACGCTGTGAGTTTTGGAGAAACTTCTTGTGCAATTTTTTGGAGTTCATCAGTTGTTTCAGCTGCGTTTAGATTAAAAAAAATACTGGTAATTCTATTTAATTTTTCTCCTACACAATCTAAAGCAACTGTGGTGTTTTTAAAATTTGGGGGAGTAGAATTAGTTACGATTTCTTGTATTTCTGCTTTTGCAATTTCTATCGCTTTTTCGAGGGCAGGTTCGAAGTCTGCAGTAGAAATTTTAGAAAAAGGAGGGGTATTGAAATTTTGTAATAATGGATTCATATTTTCAATGAATTGGGGTAAGAATCAGTCGTTAAATAGATTATTTTTTAATTCGTTTAGATGCTTTTTCAACTTTTAGTTTCAATCCTTCTTTATAAGCCACCACTTTATCAAGAGTACATTGATCTGAAGCACCAATAATTTGTGCAGCTAAAATTCCAGCATTTTTAGCACCATTTAATGCAACAGTAGCGACAGGGACACCTCCTGGCATTTGTAAAATTGACAATACTGAATCCCAGCCATCTATGGAATTGCTGCTTTTAACAGGGACTCCAATTATTGGTAGTGGACTCATAGAAGCCACCATTCCCGGTAAATGAGCGGCACCACCTGCACCTGCAATAATTACTTTTACACCCCTTTTGTGTGCGTTAGATGAATAGTCAAAAAGTTTTTCGGGAGTTCTGTGAGCAGAGACAATATCCACTTCTATTTGAATGTCTAAACTTTCTAAAATATCTATTGCTTCTTGCATGATTGGAAGATCAGAATCACTTCCCATTATTATTCCTACCATAATTATTTACTTATAACTCTTATTGTTTCTTTTACTTTTTGTGCGATTTCTCTTGCGATGTCAATCTCAGAATTTACGATGGTGACATGTCCCATTTTTCTAAAGGGACGTGTTTCTTTTTTTCCGTATATGTGTGGGGTAACGCCATCAATTTCAATGATTTTTTCTATATTTTGATAAACAACTTCGCCAGAAAAACCCTCTTCACCCACTAAATTAACCATAATTCCTGCAACTTTACTAGCGGTAGATCCCAAAGGGAGGTTTAAAATACTACGTAAATGTTGTTCAAATTGATTTGTATAACTCGCTTCAATGGAATAATGTCCTGAATTATGTGGTCTTGGAGCAACCTCATTTACTAAAATATCATCAGTTTCTGTTTGAAACATTTCGACAGCTAATAAGCCAACAAAATCGAGATCATTCACCACTTTTAAAGCAATTTCTCTCGCTTTTTTTGCAATGTTAGCGTTGATTCTTGCGGGGCAAATTACATATTCAACTTGGTTGGCCTCAGGGTGAAACTCCATCTCAACAACAGGATATGTTTTGGTTTCTCCACCTTCATTTTTAGCAACGATTACTGCCAATTCGTTTTTAAAAGGGATTAGTTCTTCAATAATACATTCTTCATTAGGTAGACTGTTTAGATCAGAGCTATTTCTTACAATTTTAACTCCATTTCCGTCATATCCAAAACGCGCTGCTTTCCAAACAAAAGGAAATGTAATGTTTTTGTTTTCGAAAGAATTTTTTAGCTCATCTAAATGCTCAAAATGATGAAAATCCGCTGTAGGAATATGATTTTTTAAATAAAATTTTTTCTGTCTTGCCTTACTTTGAATGATTCGTAAATCTTTCGGCTTTGGGAATATTTTTACACCCTCAGCTTCTAATCGATCTAGAGCATCAAGGTTTATGTTTTCAATTTCTATGGTTAAAAGGTCTACTTTTTTTCCGAAATTATACACTGCCTCAAAATCTAATAGGTCTCCAATAACAAATTCATTGCAAATTGCTGCACAAGGCGCGTTTTTGTTACTTTCTAAAACAGCGGTATGAATGTCAAATTTTTGAGTTTCTGCCAAAAGCATTCGTCCCAATTGTCCACCGCCAAGAATGCCTAATTTAAAGTCTGAAGAAAAATAATTTTTCACGTTCTGTAAAGTTGTGTTTTGGCAAAAATAAGCAACTTAAATTATGTATGCTATTAAAAATTTGTGATTCGAAGTACTGTGCCATTTTTTCTGACGCTGTATTCTATAGCTGGACAGATAAAGCCGTCTGTTTGCGGAGCTCCTCCAATACCTTTTCCAACTCCGTATTCACTCTGGTCACATTGGCATTTTAAGACAATCCCTCTTTCAAAATTCATTGGTGTATCGCAATCATTTACAGGACATAATTTATCATAAGCAACAAATTCATTGCCATTTACATTTATTAAAAGAATTCCTTTAGAGCCCCCAGAAAGTTCCACAAACCCACCTGGAACGAGAACATTTATTAACTCTGGATTGTTTAAGTCTGTTGTATAATTTAAGGGTAAAGATTGAATGCAATTATTTAAATCTTGATGATTAGAGCAGTTTAAAAAACCTAAAAATAAAAAGAAAAAAAGTGTTTTTATGTTCATATAAATATACCAAGACTAGTTCAACGATGGCAATTTACAAATATTTTGTACATTTGTAGGACAATCTCATACCTCTTTAGGTAATGAGATTTTTAAATTTAGATACAATAATAGAGGGGTTGTTTTCGACCCTTAGTTATAATTTTAATCACTTTACGAATTAAAATTGTTGAACTTTAAATAAAATAAAATGAGTGATATATCTTATTATACCGCAGAGGGATTAAAGAAATTGAAAGATGAATTGGTGCAGCTTGAGCAAATTGAGCGACCAAGAGTAACACAGGAAATTGCAGACGCCCGCGACAAGGGTGATTTAAGTGAGAATGCAGAATATCACGCAGCTAAAGAAGAACAATCGCATTTAGAATTTAAAATTGCAAAATTAAAAAATGTGATTTCAAATGCTAGAATTATTGACGAATCTCAGTTAGATACCTCCAAGGTATTGATTCATTCTATAGTGAAAATTAAGAATACTTCCAATGGAATGGAATTTTCGTACACATTGGTGGCAGATTCTGAAACAGATGTTAGAAATGGAAAACTATCCGTAAATTCTCCTATAGGGAAAGGTTTATTAGGGAAGAAAGTAGGAGATATTGCAGAAATTCAAGTTCCCAATGGAGTCATGAAATTTGAGGTAATTACTATTTCTAGATAACGAAAGAACCCACTTCTAAAGGGACATTGAGCAGGTTTCAATATAATTTTCTATTACCTTTACGATAAAGTTATTGTTTAATAAACATTTGAGAACATGAGTGTATTTACTAAAATAATCAAAGGGGAAATTCCTTGTTATAAGGTTGCAGAAGATGAAGATTTTATTGCTTTTTTAGACATTAATCCAAATGCAAAGGGACATACACTAGTGGTTCCAAAAAAAGAAGAAGATAAGATTTTCGATTTATCCAAAAAGGCATATAAAGATTTAATGGATTTTTCATATAGGGTTGCAAAAGCACTTGAAAAAGCAGTTCCTAACAGTAGAATCGGGATGAGTGTTATTGGTCTGGAAGTTCCTCATGTACATGTCCATTTAATTCCTTTAAATTCAATGGTAGACATACAATTTATCCAAAAAGTTTCCTGTTCTAATGAAGACTTTATATCTCTGGCAAAACAGATCTCTAGCAAATTTGAATAAAGATTGATTCGGTGGCTACACTTTGTTTAGTGAAATTTCAAAAGTAGTTCCTTTGCCTATTTCAGATTTTTTTACCACAATTTTTCCTTTATGATAATCTTGAACAATTCTTCTAGAGAGCGATAGACCTAAACCCCAACCCCGTTTTTTTGTTGTAAAACCAGGTTTAAAGATTAATTTATGAAGATTTTTAGGGATCCCTTTTCCTGTATCAGAAATTGCTACTTTTATTTTTTTAGAAGTATGTTCTATTTTCACGGTTAGTTCTCCTTTGCCAGACATAGCGTCAATAGAATTTTTGATAATATTTTCTATAACCCAGCTGTACAATTCTTTATTTAAATAAGCGTCAATTTCATTTTGAGAGCTAATAAATGAAAATGAAATTTGTTTGGAACTTCTTAATTTTAAATAGTCAAAAGCATTTTTTGTAATAGGAATAATATTTTCTTTTTTTAATTCTGGGATGGATCCAATTTTGGAAAAACGATTCGCAATTGTGTTTAATCTTGAGACATCTTTTTCAATTTCTTCGAGATATTGATGTTCTATTTTTTCCATTTTTAAAATTGCAATCCAACCTAAGAGAGAAGATAAAGGGGTCCCTATTTGGTGTGCAGTTTCTTTAGCCATCCCTGTCCAAAGCTTATTGGTTTCGGCAATTTTGGTAGAATTATAAAATAAGTAAATAACACTCAAAAAAAGCAATAACACTAAAATTAGAGCAATCGGGTAGTAGGTAAGTTTATTTAGTAAGTCTGAGTTTCTATAATAAATAAATTGTTTGTTTTTTCCTTTGTAGCTGACTTTAATAGGCTTGTTTTCAGCTTTCATTTTTGTCAATTGGTTTTCCAGATATTCCGGATCTAAGGATTTAACCGAATCAAGATTTTGAAACTGGCTTATTTCTCCATGTTCACCTACCAAAATCATGGGGATATTATTATTGTTCTGTATTATTTTCAATGGTAAATCAAAATTTCCATTTAAATCTGAATTGGTTGCAAATTCCTTCAGCGCCGAGGCAAGTATTTCCATTTTAATACGTTCTTCCTGTTTAAACTTTTGAAAGAAGGTATATGTATTCCATAAAATTAGGGAGACGATAACGAAAGAAATTAAAATTGCAATGCGTTTAAATAAAGTATTGTTCGTTGGAAAATTCATTAAAACAAATATAAAGTTTTCTATCATAGTAACTTGTTTAAAGATTTGATAGTATATTTACCCATCAAATTATTTAAAATGCTTTCTATAGACCCAAAAGAAATTTCAATTAAAAAACTTCATAGTTATTTGTTAGGAGCCATTGCGCCAAGACCAATTGCTTTTGCGAGTACTATAGATGCAGATGGAAATCCTAATTTATCCCCTTTTAGTTTTTTTAATGTTTTTGGTGCCAACCCACCGATTTTAATTTTTTCTCCTGCGAGAAGAGTAAAAAACAATACCACAAAGCATACATTAGAGAATGCCCTAGCAACCAAGCAAGTTGTTATAAATGTCGTAAATTATCAAATTGTTCAGCAAATGTCTTTGAGTAGCTCAGAGTATCCAGAGGGGGTCAATGAGTTTGAAAAAGCAGGATTTACCATGTTGCCGTCTGATAAGATACAACCTTTCAGAGTTGCAGAATCTCCGGTACAATTTGAGTGTAAAGTAAACGATGTTATTTTTACAGGAGAGAATGCTGGAGCAGGAAATTTGATTATTTGTGAAGTCTTGAAAATTCATATTTCTGATCAAGTTCTCGCAGAGGACGGATCTATTGATCAACATAAAATAGATTTGGTTGCAAGAGCAGGAGGGAATTTTTACACAAGAGCTCGAGAAGGTTTTTTTGAAATTCCAAAACCAATTACTACTTTAGGAGTTGGAGTGGATGCACTTCCTGAAGAAGTTAGAAACAGCCAAGTTTTAACAGGGAATAATCTAGGATTGCTGGGAAATATAGCTCAATTGCCTTCTCAGGAGGCTGTTAATAACTTTGGGAAAGAACATCCCAAATTTATTGGATTAGAAACCACAAAAAAACATACATTTGTTCAAGAATATTTAAAAAATAATGATGTGGAAAGTGCTTGGAAAGTACTTTTATTAAATTAAAAATTATGGAAGTTATTGGTAAAATAAAAATCATTGGAGACGTTCAAACTTTTGGCGCTAACGGATTTCGAAAAAGAGAATTGGTAGTTACTACAGATGATCAATATCCACAAATGATCATGATAGAATTTGTTCAAGACAAATGCGATTTGTTAAACAATTATTCAGTGGGACAAGATGTGAAAGTTTCAATCAATTTAAGAGGGAGAGAATGGATCAACCCTCAAGGCGAGGCTAAATATTTTAATTCTATACAAGGATGGAGAATAGAGAATTTATCTCAAGCTGGGACCAGTAATAACTTGCCTCCAGTAGATCAATTTGAACCAGCTTCAAATGTTTCTAATGAAGAGCCGGATGATTTACCTTTCTAAAAAAAGCAATTAAAAAATAAAGAATTTTAATAATAAAGAGTGCAAATTTGTTTTGTACTCTTTTTATTTGGAGTACATCCTGTAAAAATGGAAGTAGAATCGATTAACTTTTATTCTCACTCTTTTTGGGCATTGGACCTCTCAAATGTATGACCAACCCGTTCAGAAAATTACGTAAAATTTGATCTCCACATTCTTTGTATTTTGGATGTTCTTCGCTTCTGAATAGGGCTCCTAATTCTCCTTTGCTTACTCTAAAATCTACCAAAGCGCATATTTCTACAATATCTGTGTCGCGTAATTTATGAGCGACACGCAATTTTTTTAAAATGTCATTATTTGTTAATCCCATAGATCAAATATAGTTAATTATTAGTCTACAACTTGAAAAATAGCAAATGCATAGAGCGCAAATCTGACAAAACGAAACAATCCAAATAAAACAACATTTTTAAAAGGATATTTAATCATTCCTGCAGTCATACAAGAAATTGAAAAAGGCAGAGGCAATAATGCCCCAACTAAAATTAAAAAACCACCCCATTTTTTTGAGTTCTTTAAGTGCTTTTCCATTTTAATCTCTAAATAATTTTTAACAGTATTTATTTTTAATGATTGCTTTCCAATAAAGTAAGAAGATAGTCCGCCAAAATAGGAGAGTGTGGTAAGTATTGTTAAATTTAAAATTGGTTCTGAAGTTTTTTTGGACCAGGCTATAAATATTTCTGGAGGGATTAATCCAAGAATGGTCTCTGATGTAAAGAATAATGAAAATACCCCAATTTTAGACAATGATTCAGTAATAGAAGCTAACAGATCATTGATATTATATACATATTTGTTAAGTAAAAAAAGAGAGATTATAACACAAGATACAGGGATAAAAGTTTTCTTTATACTCTCCCAAATAAACATGTAAAAACCTGTTCTTGAATAGTAAAGATGCATTAATCTAGCAATCTCCTTTTTAGTTTTTATTTTCTTCCTTCTAGGCATTTTTATTTCACAAAAATATTTTGCAAAAATAAGGACTTAATTTATATAAAATCTAATAATTATTGACATTAATATTTTTTTATGAATTTATTATTTTTGCAGTAAAATACATCAAATGATTTGGCTCAATAGTGCACTAGAATTTCCTTCCTATGAATCTACAAATAACGATGGAATTATTGCTTTAGGAGGAGATTTGAGTGAAGAACGATTAATTTATGCATACAATAATGGAATATTCCCCTGGTATTCTGAAGGAGAGCCTATTGTTTGGTATTGCCCTCACAAAAGAATGATTTTGTTTCCTGATGCTTTAAAAGTATCTAAATCCATGCAAAAAATCATCAAGAAAAATAAATATATCATAACTGAAAACAAGGCTTTTAGAGAAGTAATTTACAATTGTAAAAACATCGATAGAAAAGATGGATATGGTACCTGGATTACCGGTGAGATGGAGCAAGCTTATATTAATTTACATCAAAAAGGGATTGCAAAGTCTATAGAAGTTTGGTTTGAAAATAAGTTAATTGGCGGCTTATATGGGTTGGAAATAAATAATATCTTTTGTGGGGAAAGTATGTTTAGTAAAGTTTCTAATGCCTCAAAATTAGCATTTATATACTTGGCTAAATATAAAAATTATACATTAATAGATTGTCAAATTTACAATGAACATCTAGCAAGTTTGGGAGCAAGGGAAGTTGACCGAGATATTTTTTTGAAAATTTTAAAAAGTTAGTTTTTTTGATCCTTATGGATTGGTCTAGTTTTTGTTTAAGTGATCGTATTCTAAATTTATAACATGAAAAAGGAATACATTCTAATTTTACTCTTTTTAGTACCAATGACATTCTTTTCACAAGATAAACTTGGGAAACCATTCTTTACAGGAGCTGCAAACCTAACTTTTGGGATCAACGAAGGTTATACCCTAGATCCAGACGATGGAGAGCCTCTCATAATTCCATCGGCAATCCTTCTTAGAATGGGTTTTGGTTATGAGTTTAAAAAGAGATTTGCCATAAGCATAAACGGAGGATTTGATTATCATTGGAATCATGCACTAAGTGCATTTCCAACCTACAGTAGTGTGAAATATATCATTACTGAAAATCAAGGAGATCAATTTTTTACAGAATTAAGTTATGGAAAAATGTGGAGGCCCTCTAGGGAGTTTCCAGATGGGAGTTACTATCGTTTAGGCTTGGGGACCCAGGTAAAAGGAACAGGCAGATGGAATACTATTATTCGATTAGATTTTCATAGAAAAGGGTTAATGGGCTTTGAAAATAATAAATTAGACAGTGTATCCTTAGGGATAGAATTTTCTTTCTTTTAAAAATCTGCAGCTACAGTAAAACGCATTGTTTTTTTCGTAGATGGATGTAAAAATTCAATACATTCTGCATGTAAATGCAATCTATTTCCTTTTTTTCCATACAAATCATCACCAAATATAGGGGTGTTCAATCCGTCTTTATGTGCAGCATGGACTCTTAATTGATGGGTTCTCCCCGTAATTGGGTAAAAATAGACGCGTGTTTTACCATTTTCCCTATGAATTAATTCCCAATTTGTTGCTGCGTTTTTACCATGTTTATAATCTACTAGTTGTCTAGGCCTGTCATTTAAATCTACTCGTAAAGGAAGGTTTAATTTTCCATTAGTTTCAGATAGATTTCCATCTAGTACAGCAACATATCTTTTTTTAATGGTTCTTTTTGTAAATTGATCTTGTAAATTGGCATTTGCTTCTTTAGTTTTTGTGAGTATCAAAATTCCAGAAGTGGACATGTCTAATCTGTGCACAATTAACGGCCCTGTAGCATTTGGATATTTTTTTTGAATTCTAGTGTAAACAGAATCGGTAATATTTTTTCCGGGAACAGATAAAAATTCAGCAGGTTTATTTACAACAATCAACTCATCATCTTCATATATAATTTCTAAACGTTTGTTTGTAGAAATTTGGTTGATTAATACATTATCATCCATTTCAATCCCAGTTAACATATGCTCTAAAATAGGTTTGCATCTACTTAAGCAAGCGGCATAATAGTTTTTATGCTTTCTAACGGCTGAATTAGGAGAAATTCCCCACCAAAACTCTGCCATACAAATAGGAGTAAGATTCTTTTTAAATGCAAACTGTAATAATTTTGGTGCAGCACATTCTCCAGAACCTGCAGGGGGTTTTATAGCTGGGTTGTTAAAAATATCTAGAAGAGCTTTCGGTTCTTTTTGTTGATTTAAAAATTGAAATTTATCAAACAGTGTTTTTTGTAAATCAGCAGAAATCTCTTTTCTTTTTTCTTTTAAGCGATAGATTTTGTCTTCAAGATTGATGAGTTTTTGTTTTTCTACATGATTTTTTTGCTCGTAATATTCCACTAATTCTTTATAGAAAAACTGATTGTTAAAACTTTCCTGTGTTAGTTTTTTTGAGAGTTCAAGAAAAGCAGTTTCAGTTAAATTTTTTAACCCTTCTTGTTTCCGATGTTTTCTATTTTTTTTAGCAAGCTTCATTTTTTTTCTTTGAAGTTCTAAATCCTGTTCAATTTCTTTGGTTCTTTTTTCAACCCTAATTTTCAATTGAAGGTATTTTTCATCGTTTTTTAAAAAAGATATTTTTGCACTTATGTTCTCTATTTCTTGTTCACCTTTTTTAAAAAAACTATTTTCTGTTCTTAAATCAAAAACAGGTGGAACAAAGAAATCTGGACAACTTTCGTCTTCTAATTTCCCAGAAAAAGCAGCTAAAAAACCGAATTTATCCTCACGATTCTTTACCACTAAAACCCCAAACATTTTACCAATAGCACCTGTTGTATTGTTAGAATACAAGCCAAAATTATGTGTAAAATCTGTTTGATTTTCTAAATAATTTTGTACTTCTTTTACCGCAATTTCTGCTAATTGATGTGGTTCATAGTAAAAAGGAAATGTGAATTTTTTTGGAACTTGTATTCCAGAAATAGGAGTTGTGAAAAAGTGTAGTTGTTTCAAAGAAGTGTTTTTTAACTACTAAAAGTTGCACGTTGCAAACGGTCGTTTATAGATTTTCCTAGGCCTCTATCAGGAAAACGTTCTGCAATAATTATATCTAAATTTTTGGAGTCTAATTCGTGTAATGAATCGTATAATTTGGACGCTGCTTCTTCCATAGAACCTTTTTTTGATAAAACTACTTCATTTAAAGACTTGTCATTTAATGAATTTTTGAAAACAAGCACACCTATTTTTTTACCCACATGAGATTTAATCATATTATCGATATCGTCTACAAGAAAAGTTCTAGTAGAGGGTGCATAATGTCTTGCCAACATTCCTGGTGCATCAGGGTTTTCTTCTTTTTTGTTTTTAACAGGAATTTTACCCACAACTGCTTCAATTTCTTCTAAAGCCAATGCACCTAATCTGTAAATTACAGGTTCGTCATTTTCAAAACCAATAATGGTAGATTCTATTCCATTAGAACAAGCACCACCATCTAGAATCATCTTGACATCTTCTTTAAAATACCGCTCTACATGTAATGGTTTTGTGGGACTAATGCTTCCAAAAGGATTTGCACTTGGTGCAGCTAAAGGAAATGGCAATTGTTTTAAAAGTTCTAAAGTTACTGGGTGATTTGGTACACGAACTGCTACAGTATCTTTACCTGCAGTGATTAAATCTGGAATTACTGCTTTCTTTTTTAGAACCAATGTCATGGATCCAGGCCAAAAAGCTGTGGCTAATAATTTGGCTTTTTTAGGGATATAACTCACTATATTTTCTAAAGAATCTACTGATGGAATATGTACGATTAATGGATTAAAAAACGGACGCTTTTTAGTTGAAAAAACACTTTTGATAGCCTTTTCGCTAAAAATATTTCCAGCCAAACCATACACAGTTTCTGTAGGTATCGCAACTAATTCTTCATTGGTTAGAATCGTAACTGCTTTTTGTATGTCTTTAGAGATGGTGCTCATAATTTGGCTGCAAAATTACGTATAAAATTCATTTTTTTAGTGCGCTTCTAACCAATTTTCTCCCAGGCCAACTTCCACATCTAAAGGAACGGTCATTTTAAAGGCATTTTCCATTTCGAATTGTATGATTGGTTTTATAATTTCTAATTCTTCTTTATGTGCATCAAAAACGAGTTCATCATGCACTTGTAATAACATTTTTGATTGAAAGTTTTCTTCTTCAAAGCGTTTGTGAATATTGATCATTGCAAGTTTAATAATGTCTGCTGCAGAACCCTGAATTGGTGCGTTTACAGCATTTCTTTCTGCACCATTTCTTACCATAGCATTCCTAGAATTGATATCTTTTAAATACCTGCGTCTTTTTAAAACAGTTTCTACATATCCGTGTTCTCGAGCAAAATCTACTTGTGCAGACATAAAAGCTTTTAATTTTGGATAAGTTTCATAATAGGTATCAATCAATTCTTTGGCTTCTCCTCGTGTTAAATCTGTCTGATTACTCAAGCCAAAAGCAGAAACTCCATAAATAATTCCAAAGTTTACTGTTTTTGCATTGCTTCTTTGCTCACGAGTAACTTCATTTATAGGAACACCAAAGACTCTTGCCGCTGTAGATGCATGAATATCCTCTCCATTTTTAAATGCATTGATCATATTTTCCTCTTTACTCAAAGCCGCGATGATACGCAATTCAATTTGGCTGTAATCTGCGGCCAACAATACATGATTTTTATCTCTTGGAATAAATGATTTACGAACTTCTTGTCCGCGTTTTGTTCGAATAGGGATGTTTTGTAAATTCGGGTTGTTGGAACTCAATCTTCCTGTTGCAGCAACTGCCTGCATATATTGTGTATGAATTCTTCCAGTTTTAGGATTTACTTCATTTGGCAATGCATCTACATAGGTAGATTGTAATTTTTTATACTGTCGATATTTTAGAACATCTTTAATAATTTGATGGTCTTTTGCCAAATAAGAAAGTACATCTTCAGCGGTAGAATACTGACCTGTCTTGGTCTTTTTTGGTTTTTTTACCAATTCCATGTTTTCAAATAAGACAATTCCTAATTGTTTTGGAGATGCAATGTTAAATTCTTCACCCGCTTGCTCGTATATTTCTTTTTCAAGCCTATTGATGTCCTCTGTTAATGTAATAGATAAATCATTTAAAAAATCTACGTTGATGTTGATCCCTTCAATTTCCATTGCTGTTAAAACCGATACTAAAGGCAGTTCAACATTGTTAAATAGTTCAGTAAGTTTACCACTTTCTAATTCTTTGGAAAAATGTTCTTTCAATTGCAAGGTGATATCTGCATCTTCAACAGCATATTCTGTTTGATCTGCAATAGGGACAGCTCTCATAGAGAGTTGATTTTTCCCTTTTTTACCAATTAATTCTGTGATAGAAACCGGTTGATAATTTAAGTAGGTTTCTGATAAGATATCCATATTATGACGCATATCTGGGTTGATAAGATAATGTGCAATCATGGTGTCAAATAATTTTCCTTTGACATCGATATTGTAATTAGACAACACTTTGATGTCATATTTTAAATTATGACCAATTTTTTCAATGTCACTTTCAAAAAATGGGCGGAACTCATTTAAAATTGAAGCAGTTTCTTCTTGGTTAGTTGGAAATGAAACATAGTATCCTTTTCCTGCTTCATAAGAAAACGCAATCCCAATTAAGGCAACCTCTAGTGCTTTTAGTCCAGTTGTTTCTGTATCAAAACACACAGCTCGTTGTTGCATTAACTTCTTCAAGAATAATTTTCTAGAGAGGGGAGAATCGATATGCTGGTAAAAATGGTTGGTATTTTTAATTGTTTTGAACCCTGACATTTCCTCTGAGTTAGAAATAGCTCCAGTTCCGGGTGTTGCAAACAAATCAAATTGTCCATCAGTATTCTTTTGCGGAGTTTTTTTAGTTACGGTTGGTTTTTCTGGTGTTGAATCTTTAGGAGGATTACTTGTAGGAGAGTCGGTATCTGTAGTAAAGGTTCTCCTAAAGTTCACTAATAAGTTTCTAAATTCTAACTCGTTAAAAAGCTCGGTTACTTTTTCTAAATTAGGTTGGTTTAATTCAAAATTCTTTGCATGAAACGAGACAGGGACATTCAACATAATGGTTGCTAATTTTTTAGAAAGTAGGCCCAAATCTTTAGCTCCTTCGACTTTTTCTTTCATTTTCCCTTTTAGCTCATGCGTATGAGCTAATAAGTTTTCCATAGAACCATAAGCAGCTAAAAACTTTTTGGCAGTTTTTTCTCCTACACCGGGTAGGCCAGGAATATTGTCTGCAGAATCCCCCATCATTCCTAAAAAATCAATCACTTGTTCTGGAGTTTCGACACCAAATTTTTCTTGTACTTCTGGAATTCCCCAGATATCATAACCGCCACCAAAACGAGGTTTGTACATGAAAATATTTTCAGAAACTAATTGTGCAAAATCTTTGTCAGGCGTTACCATAAATGTTTTATATCCCTCTTTTTCTGCCTGTTTTGAAAGTGTTCCTATAACATCGTCAGCTTCAAAACCTTCCTTTACCATAATTGGAATATGCATGGCTTTTAGAATCTCTTGAATATAAGGAACTGCAATTTTAATTGCTTCGGGAGTTTCGTCTCTATTGGCTTTGTAGGCTTCAAACATTTCCACTCTATCAACACTTCCTCCTTTGTCAAAACAAACCGCTAAGTGATCTGGTCTTTCTCTTTTTATCACATCCAAAAGCGAGTTCATAAAGCCCATAATAGCAGAAGTATCGAGGCCTTTAGAGTTAATTCTAGGGTTTTTTATAAATGCGTAATATCCTCTAAAAATCAATGCATAAGCATCTACTAAAAAAACTCTTTTTTGATCTGACATATCTTTTTATTGAAATTTTTTTTATAAAATAATTCATTGAAACAAAAATAAATGAACTGTTTCAGATAGTTCAGAAAGGTACAAAACTTTAACAAAGTGTTAAAATTCATTCGTCATTTAACCTGTATCTTTGTGTAGGTTTTTTTAACTCACTTTATGCCACGTTGGATCCTCCCTTTTTTTGTTTTTATTGCGCTTATAATAGTTTTAGAAATCTATGCATTTCAGGCTTTCAAAACGATTTCAAAAAGTAAACTTGTTCGTTTTTCTTTTTTAGCAATTAGTCTTGCAGTGTATGTTTATTTTGTCATCACTATACTCTCCTACAAGAGAAGTGATGGACAAACGCCACAATTTCAAATGGCAATGGGCTTGTTGTTGACAGTCTCTATTCCTAAGTTGATAATTATTTTTCTTCTTTTTGGAGAAGATCTTTACAGGGTTACGCTAAAATTATTTTCTACTATTTCAACAAGTGAAACAAAACCTTTGGCATCCCGAAGGAAATTCATTTCTCAGTTAGCCATTGCGATCGCTGCACTTCCATTTGCCTCTTTTATTTATGGGATCATTCAAGGAAAATACAATTATAAAATAATTAAGTATCGTTTGTCATTTGATGATTTGCCAGAGGCTTTTGATGGGTTTACAATAACACAAATTTCTGATATTCATTCGGGGAGCTTTACCAACAAAGAAAAAATACAATATGGAGTCGATTTAATCAACGATCAAAAATCAGATCTACTTCTATTTACAGGAGATATTGTCAATAATAAGGCTGATGAAATGGATGATTGGATTTCTGTTTTTGACCAATTGAAAGCAAAAGAAGGGAAGTTTTCAATTCTAGGAAATCATGATTATGGAGATTATATGGAGTGGAAAAATCCTGAAGAGAAAGTCAATAATTTTGAAGAGGTAAAAAAGATTCATCATAAGATAGGATTTGATTTATTATTGGATGAACATCGATATTTAGAAAAAGAGGGACAAAAAATTGCTCTTTTAGGAGTAGAGAATTGGGGAAAGGGCTTTAATCAGTCAGGAGATCTAAAAAAAGCATCAAAAGGAATTCAGCAAGAAGATTTTAAAATTTTAATGTCTCACGATCCAAGTCATTGGGAATACAAGGTGAAAAAAGATGATTTCAATTATCAATTAACTCTAAGTGGTCATACTCATGGGTTGCAAATGGGGATAGAAATTCCCGGATGGTTTAAATGGAGTCCATCTAAGTATGTTTACAAGCAGTGGGCTGGTATGTACCAAGAATTTGGTAGATATTTAAATGTAAATCGTGGGTTTGGATATCATGCGTTTCCAGGACGCGTTGGAATATGGCCTGAAATAACCGTAATTGAATTGAAGAAATCCTGACAATCAGTACATTTAAATACTTTTAAGTATATTTGTACTTTAACAAATGAATAGTAATACGTTTTACCCTTAAAAAACTTTATATTATGGCAAAATTTGGTGAATTAATTAGTGTAGTAAAGCCTGTTTTGATAGATTTTTATTCTGATTGGAATGATGCTGAAAACACTGAAGATACCCTTAGAGATGTTGCAGCGGCTCTTGGAGACAGAGCAAAAGTAATCAAGATCGATATAGAAAAAAACGAAACTTTAGCAGAGGCACTCCGTGTGAAAGGGAATCCTACTTTTATGATTTACAAAAACGGTGAAATGAAATGGCGTCAAACAGGCGCTCAAGATGCCAATACATTAATTGGTTTGGTTCAACAATACGTATAATCAGTAACGCTTTATTTCTGCCATTATTTTTCTATTCTTCTAAATAGAACATTCTTCCACAATTTTATTTTTTGTAATCAGGTTACTCAATTTTAGAAAAAGAGAATCCTTTATCCGAAAGAGCTTTCAAAACTCTTGGGAGTGCGTATTTGATTTTTTCAGCTGCTTTAACGCTATCATGAAAAACAACAATACTTCCATTTCTGGTATTTTTTAAAACATTTTGCAAACACTGTTCATTGCTAATTGAAGAATCAAAATCTCCTGATAAAACATCCCACATAACAATCTTATATCCATTTTTAAGAAGGCTTCTAGCTTGTGATTTTCTGATTTTTCCATAGGGAGGCCTGAATAATTTTGAGTTGTTGACTTTTTGAGACCAGTTAGCAATGATGTGCTCACATTCTAAAACACTCTTTAGGTATTTTTGGTTGTTGGTTTTCCAACCTTGTAGGTGTTTTTGCGTGTGGTTTCCAATTGCGTGTCCTTCAGAAATAATTTTATTGAAAGTGTTAGATTGTTTTTTAATATTTTTTCCAATGCAAAAGAAGGTTGCCTTAGCATTATATTTTTTTAATTCAGAGAGAACAAATTCGGTAATTTCAGGAGTGGGACCATCATCAAAAGTGAGGAAAATTTCATTGCTATTAACTGGCAAACGCCAAGTATATTTTGAGAAAAATCTCATTATAAAACCAGGCGTCTTTATAAAATAGCTTCTCATTTAATATTTACTGTTCATCAGGAATTAGATGATTAAACAGTTTT
>Ga0206682_10002057_pt1 | contig 18893 bp, 11 predicted proteins | sample M240m12015metaG_FD_155444 | JGI IMG/M metagenome (GOLD analysis project Ga0206682, IMG submission 155444) | Ammonia-oxidizing marine archaeal communities from Monterey Bay, California, United States - M2 40m 12015 | ecosystem: Environmental > Aquatic > Marine > Intertidal zone | place: USA...
TGACATTGTTTGACCCACTCAACGGAAACTGGGATTGCCTTTTGCTCGACCAAGCCATGGAGGATACCCTCTCGACTCGATTCAATGGCGAAGGCGATGTGCCAGATTGGGACGAGCTAGGTAATTCGATTGGGGCCCACTCTTGCGACATGGTTCTCGATACAGATGATGATGGACTCGCAAATTTTGAAGAAGAAGCATTTGGAACCAACCCTACCGCACGTGATTCCGATATGGATCTTATTGACGACATTGTTGAAGTGTCAAACATGTCCGTTAACCTCTTTGTTGGTGTTGGGGAAAACTGCAACATTCCACTCCTTGAATCAATCAACCGTGCAGCTCCCTTCCAAGACCAAGAACGCTCTTGGTTCATGATGGACATGGATGGCGATGGATTGCTCAATGGGCCATCCGATTGGGACACAGACGGCGACGGTATGCCCGATGGTTTCGAATTCTGCTACTCGAACGTACTCGACGAGCCAAATAACAACGCACTCGAAACCCTTAGTCCATCGAATGCATCTGATGGATATGGCGACTGGGATGAAGACGGCATGAACAACTACGAAGAGTACCAAGTTGCGAACATCTTCGGACCAACCAATTTCACCTCTCCATGGCGCATGGACACCGATCTTGACGGAATGCCAGATGGTTGGGAGTCCACAAACGGCCTCCACCCTCGGGACGGTGCAAACGGTGATCTCGATCCTGACCACGACGGTTGGGATGCTGATGGCGATGGTGGCGTTCGGTACGAGACCCTCGAATACACAGCCATTGTGATTGGCATCGATGTGATTGAAGATCAATGGGTCGAAGCTAACAGCACTGTTGCACGAGCTCAAATCACACTTGCAGGTGGTAACAAGCAAACAATTCCGATGATTGCCCCGGTTTCAGGCTACGTGTATGAAATCCATGTGTCACTTGGAATGGCTGTCGAATCCCGATTATTCACGTGGATGGAAATTGTCGAACCTGAAGAACAGTTCACCAACTTGATGGAATACAACGCTCGTGATCGTGACGGTGATGGCATCATCGATGGACGTTCGACCGACCCCCTAAATCCAGACACCGATGGTGATGGTTTGATTGACGGCATTGAAGTCATGGGTTGGGAAATTCTCGTTGTCAACAACGGTGTCATTCGCACATGGGTGACATCTGATCCTGGCCTCTTCGATACGGATGAAGACGGTTTGTCTGACTACAACGAATTTGCAACTGTCTGTACAGGTGGATCGAATGCATCCAACCCTGACACTGACGGAGACGGACTAGGCGACCAAACTGAAGCCTTGGCTGGCTTCTCTTGGGAAGGCGTTGCTTACTTCACAAGCCCCTGTATGTTCGACACTGACAATGATGGACTCGAAGACGGTGAAGAAGTGATTGCAGGTAAGGACAACTTCCTCACTCATGCCAACAACTCTGACACAGATAATGACAGCCTCATCGACGGTAATGAAGTTCTCTTTGTCCCACGTCCTTTCCAGAACCCAACCAACCCCCTGATTAACGACACTGATTCCGATGGAATGCTCGATGGTTGGGAGATGCAGGTCAAATCAACCGAAGAAAACACCAACTCTCACAGCCTTTGGGTGGCCACCTCCTCATGGGAACGCCCGGGTTGCGTACCATCTCAAAACAGTGATTGCACAATGGAAGCTGGCGGCTATGTTTGGCAAAACAACCTCGGCGGCTTCATCATCGAACCAATGTTCGAAGTTTCAGAGATGAACCTTACAGGTTTCGCTATGCCAGAAAATCCATTCTGTGAATGCAATGGGCGTTGGGCGTTAGATCCTTCGCTTGACTCGCTTAAGGACGACACATACGACATCGATAATGATTCATTGGCTAACGGCGCAGAAGCACCTGACAAGTGGAACACAAACCCAGTTGATGACGACACAGATGCAGATATGCTCCCGGATGGTTGGGAAGTTTACTACTCAGGCCTTGCTCTTGAAGCCGGAATCGTCGACAATGCATCGATCAGTGCCTACGGTGCTCGTGGGGTGCTTGACCCTTCAATGCCCGACAGTGACTTGGACGGAATCCCCGACGGATTGGAAGATCCTGACGACGATGGTTTGAATCGCACGGGTTTGGTAAAGAAGTACTGCCCAGGCTTCAATGATACCACGAACTCCGAGTGTAACATTGATCCCGATTCACCAGACGGCAAGCGATTCTATGACAACCTTGAGAATTACACAAACTTCGAAGAATTCCAGAACGGCACCAACCCAATCACAAATGATACAGATGGTGACGACTGGAATGATGGTCCTGAAGTCTATTACCAAGACCATGATGAAGATGGGATGGCCACAGGTTGGGAATTCCACTTCAAGTTCGATCCATTTGACGGTGGAGACCGTATGGTCGATCAAGACGGCGATGGTCACGTGAATTACTGTGAGTACAAGTGGGATACAAACCCGAGGGATCCTACAAGTTTCCCTGGTCAAGGAGAATTGTGCGATCCATTCGCACAATGAACATGAGTTGCCGAGCAAATCGGCCCAAGATTCATGACTAACGGGGTCCGAGTGGGGGATATGAGGAAGCGTCATGCATCGCGTGCATCGCTCGTTTCCGTGATTATGTTGTTGTTCACAATGCCCTTTGGCCCCGTTTCTGGTGCGCCCTCGGATTCGCAAATAAGTGAATTTCAGTTTGATTTTTTCCAAGTGGATGGCTACCATTCCACTGATCTCCTCAATCTGAATGGTACTGCAAACATGCCTCTTCATGCCGCTCAATGGCGCATACATGATCACCAAACACCCCCAGAATCTCCCTCTCTCCTTGCTGGCGATTATCTCTCAAGCGTGACACCTTCGGGTGAGCAGCGGTGGAGTTGGACCCTTGTTGTCGATGTTTCGCAACTCAATTGCACATGCGTTCTAACCATCATTCAAGGCGATGAACATCATTCACCTCGTGCACAAATCCACCTTTACCTTGGGGAAACAGGCCACCGCCCGATTCTTCAACAACCGGTGCATTCAACCTATTTATTGGCCGGCGGTGAACTCGAAATCGATATTGAGGCTATCACCCCTTCTGGGACACTCAATGATTCATTAATCACGTTCACAGTGTGCGAAGCCCCCAATGCTGTTTGTCTCAAGGAACCAGAGACAATGAAATTGAATTCAACATTGTCTGACCAACTTCACTTGCGGCTCAATGCATCGACACTTCCCTTAGCCGATGGAATCTGGAAAATCACAGTGGTGCTTTCGGATCGAACACTCACTGCCTCCAATTCGATATCGTACACCCTTCAGCTCGATCGCCATGCTCCCGTTGTTGTCCTGACGAGTTCGGTTGAGCAATCACAGGCATCGCTTGCCATGGTTGACGATGCACCATCGGAACCTGTGGTTTATGAAGGCGAAGAGGTCTTTTTCACAGCTGAAGTTACCGATGGTTACGAAGGCGAATCAGAAGTGCTCACATGGTCGAAGATTTCTCCGAATGGACAAGTCTCGACCTTTTCTGAAGCATCCTTCATTACACCCGCAAGTGTGACGCTTCTTCCGGATGTCGCAGGCGAGTGGAGCGTTGTCCTTCTTGTAAGAGACTCAGCAGGTCACCTAGTGAGGACAACATCAACGTTTACCGTCACCAACGCAGCCCCTGTGGCTCAAGTTTTCCTTGACGGCCTACAGATCCAGCAAGACGATGTCCTTGTAGCACCTTCCGGCGATTCGTGGGTCTTGAATGCAAGCAAAACGACCGACACAAGCAACGATGTGTCATCACTTCGGTTCCAATGGTTTGTTGATGGAACCTTGATTCAGACTCAAGGTGCCGTCTTTGACTCTGCCCAAATTAACACAACTGGGAGTCATAAAATGGAACTTGTCGTTATCGACGATGACGAAGCAGAGAGTCGACTTGCGTTTTCTCTTGACATTCCCCAAGACCAAGTCTCTGGTTCAGAAGGCATGCTCGGAGGCAACTATTTCACGCTTGGTCTGGTCTTTATCATAGGAGTTGCCGGATTGCTCTTGGCCAAAATGGGTTCGACCGAACCTGAGACCTCCTTGCCAAAATGGCAAAGGAAAAAATGACCTGTTGTGTGGTTAAAATTACCTCGCTTGATGCATGGTTGAGGGCAACGGTTGAAGATGGTGGGCCGCCTCCGCAGAGCATGTACGATGCTGCGTTGAAGCATGTCGGCTCGCCGCCTGAGCCGATTTCAGTGGACGAGTACGCAATGCGTGTGAACCGCCTGACTGCTCAACTTCGTCCTGGTGACCTCCTTGTGGTGCCTTGTTCCCCGAGCGCAGTTCATTCAAACGATGTTCACTATCCGTATCGCACCCAAAGCGACATGCTCTATTTGGTTGGATGGGATGAACCCGAAGCTGTCCTCACAATCCACCACGCTGATGAGGGCTGGATACGAACCATCTTTGTTCAGCCAAAAGACACCCTCAAAGAAATTTGGGAAGGCCGACGACCGGGTGTCGAGGGCGCACTCGAAGGTTGGGCAGTTGATGCTGCGCACTCATGTGATGATCTCGGAGACAGGTTGAATGAATTGCTATCCGCATCGAAACGGGTTCTCATGCGCACAGGGATTCGCTCTGATTTGGACACGCTTGTTATGCAATCATTAGAGCGTCGAGACCGTGCACGTCAGCATTTTGGAACTGGACCCACATCGATTGAAGATCCAAGTTCAAGAATTGCTGAACTACGTTTGCGTAAGTCACCTGCAGAAATCGAACAAATGAGATTTGCCTCAGATGTCAGCAGCATTGCACATGTAGCAGCCATGCGGAACACAAAACCAGGGCGGATGGAATATCAACTCCAAGCTACCATCGAAGGCTTCTTTGTCTATGCAGGAACTTCAGGATGGGCTTATCCTTCAATTGTTGGATGTGGTGATAATGCCACCGTGCTCCATTACCATCAAAACAACGATGTGTGCGAGGATGGCGAAGTTATTCTCATCGATGCAGGTGCAGAATACCGAGGGTATGCAGCGGATATTACACGCTCTTGGCCAATCAACGGCACGTTTACTGAAGCACAAAAAGAAATCTACCAATTGGTCCTCGATGCCCAACTTGCGGCCATTAACAAATGCCGTCCAGGTTTACCTTACAATGCTCCCCATGACGAAGCCCGCCGTGTCTTGGCAGAGGGACTGATTGAACTTGGCGTCATTGACCAAACACTCGATGAGGCATTGGATCTTGAAACGGGCGACCTGCGAAAATGGTACATGCACAACACCGGTCATTGGATCGGCCTCGATGTTCATGATGTCGGCACATACAAACCAAACGGGGAACCAAGGTTGCTCGAAGCGGGCATGGTGTTGACCGTGGAGCCTGGCCTGTATTTTGGGGCATGGCGACCAGACGTGGATTGCCCTGAACGATACGCAAACTTGGGAATACGAATTGAGGATGATGTTCTTGTCACAGCAAATGATCCAGATGTCCTGACGGCAGCCTGCCCAAAAACCGTCGAAGAAATTGAAAGCATAACAGGCAAACCTTTCTGAGGCGAGGGTATGAACTGGGAATCGATCTTGCAACAACAGTCTGGTTGGACTCCTGAGAGTGCCCAAAAACTTCGGCTCACACCAGAAGATGCACTTACGTTGTACAACGAAGCACCGCTTCATCAATTGATGTCTGCCGCCCACAATCGGCGCATTGCCATGCATGGCCCATCAAAGGTCACTTACCTCGTAGATCGAAACATCAACTACACAAATGTCTGCACCATCAACTGTCAATTCTGTTCATTCTACCGGCCACCAGGTCACGATGAGACATACACGCAATCATTGGAGGAGATTTCTGGTCGTATCGCAGCATTGGAAGAGATTGGAGGCGTCCGCATCCTCATGCAAGGTGGTGTGAATCCAGAACTCCCCTTCGAATGGTACGAAACATTGCTGTCTCACATTCGAACCAACCATCCAAGCATCGCAATTGATTGCTTTAGCCCGATTGAAATTGAAGGGATCGCTGAAGTAAGTGAACTTACGACACTTGAAGTTCTCACTCGCCTCAAAAATGCCGGGATGCATGGCCTTCCAGGGGGTGGGGCAGAGATGTTAGTCGATGATGTTCGAAAGGATGTTTCTCCGAAGAAAGGCCTCCCAGCGAATTGGCTCCGCGTGATGGAAGAGGCACAAAGTTTGCAACTCACCACAAGTGCAACAAATGTCATCGGGTTTGGTGAATCAAACGAACAACGCATTGAACACATGCGCAGGCTACGGTCCTTACAAGACGCATCCCTGAGCACCCATGGGATTGGTTTCACATCGTTCATTGCTTGGCCCGTGCAACTTGAGACCAACAGTTTTGGCAGGAGAAACCGAGGTACAAACAAGGTGATGTTGGGGGCTGGCTCGTCCGAATACCTTCGCCATGTGGCAGTATCTCGTCTCTTCCTCGATTCAATTCCAAACATCCAATCCTCATGGCCAACCATGGGGATCAAAACAGCGCAGATGGCGCTCTTTGGTGGCGCCAATGATGTTGGCTCCACCATGATGGAGGAAAATGTGGTTTCAGCCTCGGGGACAACCAAATTCAGTGCCAGCGAAGTCGAACTCCAGCATGTGATACACAGAGCTGGCTTTGCACCTCAACGCCGAGACAGCGATTATGTGTTCCTCGAAACGCCAATTATTGACAGTGACCACGCTGATCTCCCAGCGCCAGTGCCCGCACAATTTTGAGGACAATCATTCCGTTGTGTTGTAGAACACAACCCAAATTTCAGCGTGAATGTTTCGTTGCCCGTTTCCAATGCCGTCTGAAGGTACGTATTCTTGACCATTGAACAGACCTTGGTAGGTCAGGTGATTGTTTCCACCTGCGGAATCGGTCCACGAAGTGATGTCGTAGGTCCATTGTTTGACATCTTGTCCAGCGCACCAACCAGCACGACCGTATGGCCACGAGCCAAATTGGTTGGCAACGACACCATTCGAAACTTCATTTTCGCATCCTTCATTTGAATACACAATTGGGTGCCATTCATAGGTCGAGAATCCATTCATCTCGTAGTGGTGTTCATGGTCACAGAACTCGGCACAATTGGCATTGTCTTTACCAAAACCATGCCCAGTTATGGTTGCCACAATCTCAACTTTGGTAGCCCAAGATGGCACTGTGAAATTGAGCTGACGGTTATACCTCGATTCGTTGTTGTACGTCCCATCAAATTGGCCGCCAGTGAATGCGAAGACAGCGTCTTCACCGCGTTCGCCTGAACCCCAATCACTCAGCAACAGGGTGATTGTCAAATCACCCTTGTTTGCGCCTCGATACTTGAAGGTTCGATTGTCTTCATTTTCCAGCATGAAGAGGTAGGGTGAAATGTCGGTTAGCCACTTACCTTCACGACCGTATGTGGTGATCCAGCGCATGAACTCAGTGCCACATGAAGAGTCATTGTCTCGATCGCAGATTCGAAGGTTTGCCTCATAATCCCATTCATGGCAACCACCGTAAGTTCCATCGGACTTTTGAAACCGGTTTGCACGATCATCACAGGCATGCTCATGGTACACTTCGAGGGTATCATAATCAGTCAGGTTTGTTGGGAATTCAGCACTTTGAGTCGATGTGAACCCACCGCCCCAACCCCCTGAGTGACGGTCAAAATCCCATAGCGAGACTTCGTGTATTGCGGCATCACTGCGACGGATTTCAACAGGGAATTCTGCATTCCATTGGTGAGGCTCATGAATGAGGTGCATTGCATCATTCGTTTGTGAGGTCCACGCATAGAGTGAGCCAGTTTCTCGTGCTTGTTGGAATCGGTCAATGCCCATGTAGCGTGGATTGTTGAAACTCGAAACCATATCACCAATACCACCCGATAGGGTGCCGGCTCGTTGGTCAATGTAGTGAATTCGGTCGGCCCAACGGGTTTCTTCGTTCGGGTTGAGTGCGTTCTCTACAGCTGCTTTTCTCTCAATGACGTCATTATGGTATGTTGTATCAAATGATCCATAGAATAAATGCACATTCTCGGGTAGCGCTCGGATGAATGGACCCGGGCTTTGTCCCCATGTTCCTGCATTCGAATTTCCAGAACTATCTGTGTATTTGAAGACAAAGAAATAGATGTCGAAACCGGTCCATTCTTGCTGGAAATAGAAGGTTCCATCAAGCGTTGGCATCGAGAAATGTGGGACGGTTTGCATTGGACCATTCAGGCTAGTAGCCGTCTTCCACTGCACAGGTGATTGAACAATAGCGCAGCCATCAGAATCGATGGTCCACTTCACAGGGGAGTCTGGACAAAGGTCGTTGTTGGCTGACACTCCGTCCGAATCAATATCAGCACAACCAACTTCGTTGACTGCGAGGTTCGCAGGCGTCCCTTCACACAAATCCATGGCGTCATTGACGCCATCTTGGTCGCCATCTCGCTGTTCTGCAGCGCAACCAAATTCGTCAATGTCTGTGGAATTTTCAGGCGTCTGAGGGCATCGGTCGAGTGCGTCGCCTGTAACGTTTACATCGTTGACGCCATCATTGTCATCATCTTCGTCTTCGGATGCGTCAGCGCATCCATCATCATCGAAATCAGTTTGTTGGTTGCGGGTCCATGATGTGAACCCCTTTGGGCAGAGGTCGTCACCATCCAAGGCGCCATCGTTGTCATCGTCATTATCTTCGTCGAGATCTAAACAACCATCACCGTCCCAGTCAGTGTACAATGTCGAGCCCCAGCCAACCCTTCCGTACGGGCATGCATCATCAGCGTCGAGGACATCATCGTTGTCATCATCCTCGTCCTCATCCGTATCATGGCAACCATCTGAATCGAAGTCGGCATCGGGAGTGGAAATCCATCCTAATGAATCAGGGCATCGGTCATGTAGGTCGAGCACACCATCGTTGTCATCGTCGTCATCCTCATCGTTGTCTCGGCAGCCGTCATCATCTTTGTCGCTGTTTGCATTTGATTTCCAGCCATCTGCCTCCCCAATTCCATCTGGGCATCGATCACTGGAATCAGGGATGCTGTCTCCATCCGCATCGGCCCCGCCTCCTTCAAGAATCACCAATGTTCCAGTGGTATCTGAAAGGGATTCAAATTGTCCACATGTTGCGGAAGTCGTGATGGTCATCGTTGTTTCAATTTCTGTGAAGTCAAGGAGAACCTTCCAAGTTCCATCGGCTTTCACAACGATGCTTCCAGAGGATCCGTCGGAAACAGAATACCCCATTGTGCATGTGTCGATGTCATCATGAGTCAAGGTTCCTTCAAACCAAAGCAGGTTTGGCTCCTCCAAAACCTCACGGACGGGTGCAGAGAGGACGGGTGCCAGTTCCTCTGGTGGCATCACCTGGATTGTGTGGCTAATTGTTGCCACCTTTGGCGCAATTGATTCGGGTTCTGTCGGTTCGATGCCGATACTTACAGTGTAGTTTCCAAGCATTGCTGGGAGAAATTCGAGAGCAAATCCAGACGTGGTTTTCGACCATCCGTAAGCGTTGACTTGCTTGAATTCCGGAGTGATGATTGAAGGAGTGAGGTCCCAGCCATCCCCTTGGTAGGAGACTTGGAGTACGATTGGTGTGCCATCGAGGGCGATTGTTTCAACCGGCGTCTGCCAATTGAGCAGGGGTGTTTCGAGCGACACAGGATCTTCAACTTCCTCCACAACCTCTGGCTCAACAGCACCTAAGCACCCTGCAAACCCAAGCAACGCGACGAGAAGAATGGCTGGTAGCACGCCCTGTTTCATGGATGGTCTTAGCCGGGGCCGTCTTTCAATGTGTCGCGTTCATAGCTGATTCGATTCTGTGCGGCCATCATTTGTGGGTAAAGCCGAAATCTGAGCTGGCTTTGTAGGATGCGCCACCCTTAGTGGTTGAACAAACATGAGCGAACCACCCTTCTCCCGCTCGATTCTGATGATTACTTCCCAATGAATCCGAATGAGGGATGTCGAAACTGTGCCTGGCCATTGGTTCGGTGGGGCATCCAGTTCCATTATTTTGGTAGCCCAAGGTAGGCGGCCGCCAAATTCCATCACTCGCATCGGTCTCAAGAAGAGACCACCTTTCACTTCATGATGCTCCATCGGTGATTCTTCTCCACCACCGGTTCCATCATCGAGTCCGATTTCCCAATGATGGGGAAGGGCAGTCGTGAGGCCTGGTGGGGGTTGTGAATCGGTCGAACGCCCCAATGCTGCAAAGACTTCTTCTCTGGCTGGTGACAAAATGCCGACACGCCACATGACATCGATGGATTTCCAACCCTCAGGGCGCTCTTTGAATTCGACGCTTACCTTGAGTGGCTGGCCGGCCGTCGGAACGCTCTCAGTGAGAATGACCGGGTCTGCTGGTGCAGAATTGAGAAATCTCCGTTGGGACACCAAATCGACAAAATTTGCAGCCACACGTAGGATGAGGGGAGCAAACAGCAGTGGAACGACGACAATTGCAAGGGCAGGGTAATCGAGGAGACCAATTCGAACAGTGCCCGTTCCTACGCCTGGAATGCCCATCGAACTCAAGATCGGTTCGATGAATAAATATGCCAAGGCCAAAAGGAGGACGACGACTGAAAACGACATGAATTGCCGAACTGCTTTGTGGACAGGATTTGGTGTGAGGTACCAGCCTTGCCGATGAAGTTTCACCATTCGGGGAATGTCTCTTTCTTCGATATGCCCTTCTTTTCGTTTGATGTTCGAATCGTCGAAGATCTCATTGTCATAGATGTAACGTTGTTCAACCAACCAGTTATTTTCTGTTCCCAGTTTGAAACTTGGTGGTTGTTCAGAAAGAAAGTCAACGACATCAGAGGGGCTTACATCCGCAGAAACCTCAGTGGTGGTTGTGGCGATTGGCAAAGTTTCAGGAGCGAACCTTCCAGGCTCAAAGGGGGGATATCGCACGCGTTGCTCAAGTTTGATTTGACCCATGAGCAACCCTCTAACGGAACATCAATTTGGTACCTGCTCGAAGTGCAAGTCGTCGAAATGCTGGTACTTTTTTAATCAGGGCTAGGCCGAGCGGCACCGGTTTTTCGATGTCGCCAATCTCGTTAATCAATTCAAGAACGTCTTCCCGAGCAAAGTTAGTGAAATGTTTGTTGAGTTCTTTGTCAGTTGTATCAGAGACGAGGAGGTTTCTCAATGTCCGTGCTTTATCTTGGTCTTTTTTCATGGCCATGAAATGTTTGTGCGTTAATTTTTGAAGTTGCTTCTCGTTCAGTTGATCGGATGTAATCGCTTCAGAAAGGGGTTTGAGAATCCCTTTAATTTGCCTGAAGCCCGGGCCGATGCCACCGCCAGTGGTTGGCTTGGCCATTCCAGCAGCATCACCGAGAAGCATGACCCTGTTGCTGACTGTCTTCTTGACCATACCACTGGGAATTGGACCACAGTACCTTGCAGTTTCGGTTATTTGCGAAAACCGTTCACTCCACATTTCGTGGCTCAACAAATCTTCGTAGCACTGCTCAACGCTTTTGCCATCAAGTCTGTCTGGGGTGGACCAAACTCCTATACGATGGCTTCCAAATCCCGAGGGTATCACCCAAGCAAAGAATCCTGGTGCGATGGCTGAGCCGCTGTACATTTCCAACCATCGCTCTTTACCTTCATAGCCTTGAACTTCCGTTTGAAAACCAATCATCATTTCATTCGGCCGCCCCATCTTGAAGTGGCGTCTTGTCCAACTGTGGGCCCCGTCACAACCAATGAGTAACTTCGTCTGCATCTTGACTCGTTCGCCATTGATGCTTACTTCGACATCCACGCCAGTGTCAGTTGCCACGGCGTCGATTGGAGTTGAAAGGAGCGATAGTTTCGCACCAGCCTCCATAGCCTGTTGAACAACGCCTTGATCGAATTGTTTTCTGCAGACAACGTACGTTCGTAATTTGCCATCTGTTCCTACCGGCACCAACGTGCCATCAGGGCCATGAATACGTGCTCCATCAATTTCCTGCAGGACCGAATCGTACAGCGCAACTTCATGCATTGCTTTCGGTGTGACGAGGCCAGCGCATTGGAATGGTCGACCAATTTCACTGTGCTCTTCGAGCATCAAAACCGAATGTCCTAGGGATGCTAGATGGGTCGCAGTTCGCCCACCTGTCGGCCCTGCGCCAACGATGATGACATCCCATGAGCGTTCGAGCATGGTCGTAACTGCGGAGCGACACCCATGAATCTTCGCTCAAGAACTGCTGAAAATGCGGCTGTTCTTTATGCTCAGCGTTTGGCGAATTTGTAACCAATGCTCTCGTTCTTTTTGATGTAAATGGAGGAAGAGAAATCTTTGTTGGTTTTCTTTGACTTGAAGTTGTCAAAAGGACCGAGTGTTTTCTTTTCGATGAGTTCTTTCGCCTCTTCGCGTGTGATTTCTCGCTTGGAGATCTCCCTGGCAATTTGCAACTTGCACCCGACTGAACCTTCCTCAGGTTGGTAATGAGTTTCCGTTTCAACAATGTTCACCTTGTGCGTGGGGCAAATCGCAACTACGCCTTCGACGATTGGAAAACGTGTTGCATCTGCTGCAGCCTCACGAGGCGGGAAGTCGAATTTTACGCGTGTGTTTTCAATCATCAAGAATGCTTTGAAAGGACGGCCTTTCTTCGAAGTGAAATCTTCGAGAAGGTCAGACTTTCCTTTTGTCATGATGACCTTTGCTTCTTCAGGGGTGATGAAACGCTTGCACATTTCCTTCGATAATCCTCGGAATTTACAATCATCGTAATCGCAGGCGTACATGGTCTGACCAATTCGGATGGTTCCATGTTCGCATGATGGGCAAGGGCACAGTTCCTCATCATTTTCGTCTGTTGAGGATTGTCCTCCGCCAACAAATTCCACACGGCCCTCATCAGTGAGTTTGACTGTCGCTACATAGCCTTCGCCAGATCGACTGAAGAATCCATGCAAGTCAGTGAGTTCACGCTCTTGCAAAAGGCGTTTGGCCGTAACGCGGTCGAACCAACGACCACTCGTGTCCTTCCAAAACACGAAGGAACATCCCTTGTCGCGTCCCTCATTTTTCTCGCACTGGTAGGACAACGTTGTTTCACGAATTGATGCAGAACATGCAGGACAGTCCCCAATTGATTCATCCTTTAGGTACAACTCTGCTCGATCGTGGTTTTTGATTCGCTCCACGAGTGAGGTTGTCTGGTTCACGATTGTTTGCATGTAGGTGGATTTTGGGTCATCGCCGCGTTGGACACGAAGAAGCGATGCCTCCATTTCTCCAGTCAACTCAGGTGATGTAATCCACTCGACAGGAATCCTACGGAGTACATCGATGATTCGAATACCGTGAGCGGCTGCACTAATGCTGCCGCCTCTTGCACGCAAAATGTAACCACGATCGACCAATTTTTCGATTGTGTCAGCCCGGGTCGCCGGTGTGCCAAGCCCCTTTTCTTTGAGAGCAGCAGCTAAATCTTCGTCTTCGATGTGCTTTCCAGCATGTTCCATCAAACGGAGCAGTCCTGCTTCCTTGAGTCGTCCCTTGGGCTTCGACTTTTCTTCCTTGAATTCAAAATCACTGATGTCAGCTTTGCATGGATTCGTTGGAAGGGTGTTCCATCCATCCGGCAGGTCTTGTTTCTTAGGGCGGACGGCTCGCCATCCCGAGGTTTTGATGGTGCGGACTTCTTTGATGAACCGTTCTTTTTCGATGGTTGCAATTCGCTTTTGCACATCCCAAACGGCTGGAGGATACCAGGATGCAAGGAACGTTCGCACGATGAGGTCATACAGTTTCTTGTGATCTTGGCTTGAGAATCCGTCTGGTATCTTCCCTGTTGGAATGATGGCAAAGTGATCGCTTACTTTTGCATCATCAAAATTTCGACCGGTGTTTTGCAATCCATCAGAGATTAATGTGGAACTGTGGTCATTGTAATCGTCCTGAGCGCCAAGTTGACGGACGATTTTAGAAATTTCTTCTTTCATATCGGTTGGTAAGTGACGTGAGTCTGTACGTGGATAGGTGGTCAGTTTCAGGTCCGCATACAAATTTTGGGCGATGCCCAGTGTTCGCTTTGCAGACCACGACCAGAGGTTGTTTGCTTCACGTTGAAGGCTTGTTAAGTCGAAGTTCAACGGTGGCTTTTCCTTTGCGTCCCTTCGTGTCTCCTCGACATCAGCCTTTGCGCCTGATTCGACGATTGCCTTGAGTCGGTCGTGCTCGGCTTGCTCGACGATTCGGTGTGGTTTGTAGTCAGGTTCATCTGGATTGTCGACGTGGTTTGTTCGTTCCCAGCGAGCATTCCACGATGCTTCACCGGCTTGGAAATCGGCACTGAGTTGCCAGAACGGTAGGGGTTTGTGAGCAAGCACCTCAAGTTCATGGTCAACAACCATAGCGAGCGTGGCTGTTTGGACACGACCAAGAGAAATTGCTGCGCGTTCATTTCGCTTTCTTGGAAGGAAAGAATTAGCGATTCGTGATCCATTCATCCCAATGATCCAATCCGCTTCAGAACGAGCATATGCTGCATCTTTCAGTGCATTGTACTCGGTTCCATCCTTTCGCCCTTCGTACGCCGTTGTGATGGCATCTTTGGTCATTGATTGGAGCCACATTCGTGATGTCTTGGCTTTGGATTTGGTGTGTTGGACGATGGTTCTGAAAATCAATTCTCCTTCACGAGCAGCGTCACAAGCATTGACGATTTCTGTCACAGATTTGTCTTTAATTAGTTTTGAGACGGCGGTAAGCTGTTTCTTTCCTCGTCCACCGATTGGTTTGTATTCGAATGTTTCAGGAACATAGGGGAGGCGATCAACGGTTTTTCTCCAATCTTTGAAGGCAGCATCATAATCATCCATGTACTTCAATTGAAGAAGGTGGCCAACAGCCCATGTGACGACAATCCCATCACCTTGCCAATGTGTCTCATGTTTTCCTTTCACACCGAGGACGTTGGCAATATCGTTGGCGACGCTTGGTTTCTCGGCCAGAATTACAATCGTCATCGTTTCATACCGCATCGCCGAGGCTACTTGAACTCTCTCTATACCCTTCTTTGGACTCAGATACTATAGTATCTGTAGGATAAATCGCCAAGAAACTTCCATTTTTTGTCATTGACCACCGGACCTAATTTGCCTGAATTTTTCTTCATCCCAAGGCAATTCACTGTTTGGTCCTCCACACCCCGCACATCCAGGGTATCCTGCCTCTAATAGGTCCTCACATGCTTCAAAAATTGCAGCCCATGCACTCTCAGTTTCGAGCGGAATCCAACACACGTCAATGGCAGGCTCTTCTGGGCCGAGTCGTACGATGTGCTTCCGTTTCGCAGTTCCGCCTATTGCCTGCTCCATGTCGACGGAGAGCGTGTCTGCCACAACGACCGACGGAAATGAAAGCCTCGATGGTTGTGCATCGGCCATCATGAGGACGAGACGATCGATTTCTTGGACAAACTGACTTGGTGTTCGAATGGTGAGCGAATCCTCCCGCAGAATTCTTCGAGCAGCCTCGCGAACGGCCGGCCATAATTGGTCATCAATCCGCACATTTCACCCCAACAGGCCGAAGTCTTGAAGGATGCCGGTTCAAGGCATCAATCATGGGAATCGGCTACAGGCTTACGAGTCGCCCTTTCCTTGCCGCTCAGGATTCTGAAAAGGCCCATGGTCGCGCCATTCTTGGACTGAAAGTTTTGAGCAGCAACCCAGTCACGCGAAGCGTGCTTCGAGGAATGTATTCTCCCAAAGCGCTTCCAGTGGAACGTTTTGGTTCCCGTTACACGACACCATTCGGACTTGCTGCTGGAATGGACAAACGAGCAGAAGCCATTCGTGGATGGGAATCGCTCGGGTTGGGCTTCATCGAAATTGGTGGGGTGACTGCGCTGGAACAAGGGGGGAACCCAAAGCCAAGGATGTTTCGTTCTGGAACTTCTAAAGCCCTTGTGAACCGCATGGGGTTCAACAATCCGGGGTCGGAAAACATCGCAGCGCAACTCGCAAAGCACGTCGCCAAATTTGGCAAACCCTCAGTCCCATTATGGGCGAACTTGGGTAAATCAAAAGTGACTCCGTTGAATGAGGCTCCAGGTGACTATGCTACAACCATGGAACGCTTGTGGCCCTTTTGCGATGTTTTTGTGATCAATGTATCATCTCCTAACACACCAAACTTGCGTGAATTGCAGCATGATGATGCATTGGCATCGATTGTTCAAGCCTGCAACACTGTGAACACAACAATGGCTCAGCAACACCAGGTCGACATCAAACCACTCCTCGTGAAAATAGCTCCAGATTTGTCAGACGACCAATTGGTCGCTGTTGTGAAGACCGCCCGTGAAGCCGGTTGCGATGGCATTGTTGCAACCAATACAACCATTCAACGACCTGAGCCAACGACTGACAAGGACAAAAGAATCTTCGAGCAAACAGGAGGCATGAGTGGTGCACCAGTGAACGCTCGTTCTACGGCCATGATTCACAGAATCTATGAACTGACAAATGGTGAGTGGCCAATTGTTGGTGTGGGTGGAATTAGCAACGCAGAGGATGCATGGGCAAAGATTGGCGCAGGTGCTTGCTTGCTCCAAGCTTACAGTGGCTTTGTTTTCGAAGGTCCTGCACTCACAAAATCAGTCGTTAACGGCGTTCGGAAGAAACTTCAACAAAGCCCATACGAAACAATTGACGAAGCGATTGGCTTTGCACACCGTGAAAGCCCACGGGTTGATGAATGACCGCACTGTGGAGGGATTGAATGTACGCCCGCAGGACTCGTTTTCTCATCCTTGGTGCGGTCATCACGATTGGCCTGTTGGGCGTCATCTTACTCCAGGCGCCCGAGCCAACTCGAGCCGTCGACGATTTGATGGAAAACCCTGATGCATTCGTTGGGAAAGAAATTGCAGTGCGTGGAGAAGTGTTGGATGGCAGCATTGACAACAGCACTCTGGTGTTCATTCTCCATGGTGAGTTACACGAGTTAAGCATCGATTATTCTGCTGCCTCAGTCTCAAACGGTCTCGGTGACAATCGGACGGTCTACGCACAAGGAATCCTCACATTCGAAGATGGAGTCTATGTCCTCGAAGCAGATATTATCAAGACTTCATGCCCATCAAAGTACGAAGAAGAACCGACATCTGACTGATCATTATCCAAACAGTGTTACCGGCTCAACGCTTAATTCCAATGGGTCACATCGGCACACATGGCTTCCGACTATGACGGCAAAACTGTCATCCAACTCAAAGGGCTCTGCCGTGAAAAGGGGCTTCCTGTTTCGGGAACAAAGAAAATCCTCATCGATCGTCTCACGATGGCGGATGAATCACTTGAAATCACACCACCTCCAACTCAAATCATCAGTGATGTGGTACCAAAGAAAAAAACCATCGAGATTCAATGCCTGGAATGCCCAAGTATTCTTCGTGTTCCTGCAGACTATGAGGGAATGATCTCCTGCCCTTCATGTTCGACCAAACAAAGTGTACTGCGACCCGGAACTGCTGAATCATCTCATCAAATTGAATCAAACACTGATCCTCAGAATATGGAATTCGTATTTGGACTCACAAAGCAACAATTTTCCATTGGTATGATGCTTATTGGCGTAGGCGTGATGCTGTTTGGAATTTGGCTTGCACTTATGGAGTGGAATTTGTGGTTTTCGTGTGAGTCATGGTTCGGAGCAGCAGTTAGTGGAGGGGATTATGACTCGATGGGTTGCGGCCAAGGCACGTTCTTCCCAACAATGTTCACCTCATGTTGTCTTCTCGTACCACTTGGTTTCTTTTTGGCAACATATGGGTACAATTTGATCCAAACCCCTGCGGTCACACCCCAGATTCACTCTGGTGCAGTTGAGTATCCTGCACCAACAACAAATACTCCAGTACCGGCAAGAAACGTACAACCTCATCTCCAGCCACAAGTGAATGGTAGTCCACTTGGCGAAGCAATACAAGCGACTGCTGTGGGTTTAAGCGTCGGAGTCGCCTCAGTCATGACGATCATTGGAATTATTATTGCTTTGATTTTCTTGCTTTTTATCATAATCGTTGCTAACTACTGAGTGAATATTTCCTCGGTGTTCTTGAAGGGTTTTGTTCAAATAGAGCAAGTTGTAGGATTGGACGGGATAGGTGGGGAGCTAGTCGTACCCTGTACCACAAATCGACTTTATGGTGGACCGAACGCCTTTGGGCGGCGAAAGCGGCCTTTTGGTTTCCACACGCGGACATTGATGTCTCGCCCCCACATGACTCGGGTGCCGAGAACTGTTCCCGGAGGGGAACAGTAATTGGATAACCGGGGGAACAGGTCAGGCCGGGAACGGAGCAGCCCTACCTGGGGCCATGAGTGCTGTGGGGTCACGGGATGGAGGAAGTGTGTGGGCTTGGCCAAGAGGAACGAGCGTCCACCTTAGGCCCTCCCACTCCTTTCTAAATGTCAAATACAACGTCGGCAACCCAACCGGGTCCAGCGAAATCAGGCACTTCTTCCCACTTTGAAACAGCAGTTTTTCCGGCTTCGACTTCGAACACCTGCAATTCGTGGGTTGTAACAGCCTTGATCTCAACTTCCTGCAGAATCTCATCTGCGTTGACCCATGACACGGAGGCGTGTGCTTGCAGTTCTTCCTCGTTCGAACGAATCATGATGTTGCATGCAACGCACCATTGCCGATGAACTTCAGCCCGGTAAAGGACTTCTTCGAGCCAATGAACCAAGAGCATCTCAAAATCATGATTTACCGATGCAATTGAAACATTCCATTGCGCAGTATGGCGAATGAGTCCATCGCTTGTACCTGCTGATTCATCTGAAATCAGAATGTTTTGCATACCGATTGTCACTTCATCAAAAAGTCGGACCA
>Ga0206682_10002058_pt1 | contig 18880 bp, 28 predicted proteins | sample M240m12015metaG_FD_155444 | JGI IMG/M metagenome (GOLD analysis project Ga0206682, IMG submission 155444) | Ammonia-oxidizing marine archaeal communities from Monterey Bay, California, United States - M2 40m 12015 | ecosystem: Environmental > Aquatic > Marine > Intertidal zone | place: USA...
CCAAATGTGACTGGACACAATTCCCAGATTCTCCGCTAACTGCTGAACAGCGAACAGAATGGCAAACGTATCGGCAACGACTGCGCGATATCCCTAGTGATTTTTCTCACGTCACGTCATTGGAAGATGTGGTTTGGCCTGATCCGCCGAGTTAGCCGTGGTTATCGAATCGGTAGCCGCAGCGGGCATGTTGTTGACACAAATCAACAACGTGATCGCGCAGGTGAACGAGACAGGTTCTGGTGTGCAGCAGGCGATGGGGCTGATCTCTGACTTTGGTGAAGCTCTAAACCAGTTTGAAGTTGACAGAAAGGCGTCGACCTTTAAGCCATTGAGTCAAAACGATCTGCTGAAGATTCAAATGCTTCGCAGGCAGTACGAACGCCATTGGCAGTCGGTAAATGATCTCCTGCTGGTGGCAGACCCCAAATTATTGGACGAGTTCAAGAAAGCAAAAGTCGAGCAGGAAGAAGCCAGAAAGAAACATGTGGCTATGTTGGCTCGTAAGAAGAAAGAGCGCGACAGACTTATTAACCAGCTTCTTGTAGGCGGAACGACATTCGTGATTGGCGGTGGCTTAGCAGTAGGGATTCTTTATTTAGTTATCAGGGCATTTACCTAATGAACAAACGCTTAGAGCCTGACAGTGAGTATGCAGCTTACGACGCTGATGGCGATGGGATCGTCACAGACGAAGAATTGAACACCAGCAAAGAACTGCAAGAACTGAAGATTAGCCATGAGCGAGCAGACGCACAGCGCGCGATGTCGTGGTTCGCGTTGTGGGGAATGCTGCTTTACCCGTCGCTTGTAGTGGCCAGCAGTATGTTTGGGCTCGAGCAAGCAGCATCAATTCTCGGTGACATGGCGTCCGTCTACTTCGTCAGTGTCGCCGGTATCTTGGCCGCGTTCTTCGGAGCGCAGGCTTGGTCTAACAAAAAGTGAATGGAGACTGATATGCACAAAGGTTACTCATGCATCAACGCAAAACAAAAACCCGCCAAAAAATCTAAGGCGAAGAAAACCAAGAAGAAGGCAAAAAGAAACTATGGGTACTAAGCGGGACTACAAGAAAGAGTACGAGTACCACGGGACGGCGGAACAGAAACGGCGACGCGCGGGCCGTAACAAAGCTCGCCGCGCTGCATTGGCTGCGGGTAAGGTTAAGAAAGGTGACAAAAAAGACGTTCACCATAAAGACGGCAACCCACGTAACAACAAATCGTCGAATGTTTCTGTTGTCAGCCGCAAAAAGAACCGTGGTAAATATCGCTTTGCATGAGTGCGTCAATTGACGCACTCAAAATTAATGTAATGTGAAATATGTAGCAATAACATCAAGTTACCCTACATTGACTTTGTAAAGTAGGTAGAAGCAAATAGACCTATAACCCACGTCGTATAAGGGTTTACAGGGTTTCCGCCTATAGAATCCCTCTCTCTCCGCCATTATTTCAGCCATTGCCACAGCTACGTTTCCGAGCGAGTATTTGCTCACTGACGCTCATATGACGCACGGAGGCTCGATGGCAACGATTCGGCAGCGCGGAAAAAGCTGGTACGCAGAGGTACGGCTGAAAGGGAAAGTTTCGCGTAAATCATTCAAGACCAAGGCTGCTGCGAACTCATGGGTGCTCCAGACTGAAGGAGCCATAGACAGTAACAAGTGGGTCGATGTCCGCGAATCGCGAACCGCGCTTATCGAAAACATTATCGACTTACTGATTTACTCCTATGAGCGGTTTGGGATTCAGGTCGCTGGGCCGAAGCTGTCTGCCCTCACTCAGATCAAAACATACTTCCACGGCACATCAATCCACCTGCTTACAGTAGATGAAGTTTTGAACTTCGCTGCGTACCGACGGCGCACGGTTTCAGGAAGCACGTTGCAGAAGCAGATGTACTACTTCAAGCAGGCGGTCGACAACAGTCGTATTCGCACAGAGGTTGCTGCGGTCGACATTGCGATCGAGGAGCTAAAACGTAAGAAGGTAATTAAAGGCAGCAAAGTGCGGAGCCGACGTTTAGAACTTGGGGAGTACGACGCTCTTATGAAAGAAGCATCAGGCCACTGGATCGGCCCTGTGATCGACTTTGCACTAGCGACAGGGATGCGTCAGGGAGAAATCTGGGCGTTTAAGTGGTCTGACATAGACGAAAAAGCAGGCACACTTACCTCAATGCGAAAAGACAAAGACGCTGAATCAGGTAAATCCAAGCATGAAATACCGCTGTTAGAGGGCGTGAGAGAGGCGCTCCAGCGCGCACGAAACTTAGTTCCGCAAGGGCCAAAGCTTGTTCCTGTAAGCAAGGCAGCTTCGATTTCTGACAAGTTTGCAAAGATAACTAAGGCGGCAAACTTAGTGGACTTAAAGTTCCATGATTTGCGTCATGAAGCTATTAGTCGGATGTTTGAACGCGGTATGACTATCGAGCAAGTGCGTGTTGTTTCAGGTCATCGCTCGTTTGAACAGTTGGCACGGTACGTCAATTTGCGGGCGGCGGATCTAAACGGCTTGTGAAAAACTCAGCGACCATTGGCGTTGGAAATAGATATTTTTTTCCGTGTCTTACGTGGGGGATTTTTAGTGTCCCTCGGTAGATTTGCTGATACACGCTTTCTTTTTTTATTCGCATCAAGGTGGCTAATTCTTCAAGATCCATGAAGGGGCCGAACCGATCCAGTAGTAGGTTTTCCAATGATATTCGCCATTTAGGTACTAAGTCGAACACGATAGAAGATATTACTTATACTAATATCCTTCGTCAAATCTATGCTTTGACGCAACATTTTCAGGTTAGTTAATACGCCTGTGACCAGCGTGTACTGAGATAATCGCTAGTTTTGTTTTGATGTGTTTTTCAGGGGGGAGACTGTGGTGCGGATAAATCCATCCGGTTTTTTCCCCTTTTTTGACGACAACAAAATGGGCTGCATCTGTAAATTCATCGGCTTCGCAGACTTCAAATACTGCTCCAGGCCACATGTTGTCATCCGCGAGGTGTTCAACGTAGAAAGAATTTGTAGCTTTTCTGTAATGAATTTTTTGCTTTAGCCGTTTGGACATGTTGTCCAAGCGATGGCGGACTGTGATTGTTTTTGTGTTTGGTAGATGCTCGGTGATGCTTGGGTCAATTTCATGCGGATCAACTTCCATGAAATTAGCAAGCTTGATGATGGCTGCTGGGTTCATCTCTGTGATGTTGTTTAGGTACTGAGAAATTGCACCTTGTGTCCACCCAAGTTTTTTCGCCGCTTCGATTTGTGTGTATTGCGGTTTGATTTTTTTGTTCCAAAGCTTGCGTAAATTAGTCACGCTGTTTGGTACCTGAGTGTTTTTCGTCATAGCCTGGTCCCTGGCAAACGGTGGAATAAATCCACGAAGCGACATCCTGTCGCGGTATGTTTTGTTCTATATACTCAGACTTGCATATATTAGTAGAGAAGTCATCAGTTAATATTAGCGCTGTGTCTCCAACACCTAATATTAGGGCTACCGAAGTACTCATTTTTATGCGTTCTAACCAGGCACACTGGAGCGCGGACAACGAGTGTCGAATCACGGTGCTGTCTTTCTTCGGTAATGCTTTGACATATTTGTATTCGACGAACAGCAGTCCTGCGGGCCCTGCATACATGGCGTCGGGCACGCCTCCCGTGTAGGTATCGTGGATCTTCCACTTGTACACATCAGGGTGAAGAGCGTTATGTATGGACCTAACAAAACTGTGTTCGTTCATAAATTCAGTGATCCGTTGGGGCACCAAGTGGATCAGGCTTGTGCTAAAAAACTGCCGCGTGCCTAGGAAACAAAACACACGGCAGCCCCTGCCATAGATGTTACTGCGCGTACTGCTTGTACAGATCTTCAGCAACTTTGTAGTCGGCTTCCTGTGCCCAACCGATGAACGTGACTTCGCAATTCATAAATGCTTTGCCCATCTTGTTCTCGGTAGGTACGCCGGACACTTTCCACAAGCCAGCGAAACGGTCACCGCCTTTCATGCCGATCTGTGAGTTCCATGCTTTGGATACGCGTAGCTTGGAGCTAGCGAAGTCCATGATGGCTGGTGAGCGTTCTAGCTCTCCGGTCACAGGATCTTTGATCAGGATGACGTGTGCGTGCGTTTCGTTGATGTCGTACTCATCAGGCTTGTCTTGAGCAGACACGTACGCGTCGGCTTCTGCCTGAGATGTGTATGCACCACCGTAACCGCCGCCAGCTTCTAGCTTGCGCCAGACAACGAACTCGGTTCTGAAGTGCAGGCTGATGCAGTACAGATCATTACCGTAGTTGTGGTTGGTCAGGGTGTTGACCAAGTGGCCTGGCTCGCAGCCCTCAACATATGATTGATGGTGCTTGTCGACCTCATTGGACATCTTCTGCAGAAGTTTGACCCGAGGGATCTGTACATTCTGGCCGACGTTCTCGTTGCCACGACCTACGCCTTCGACAGCTTTGAGGTGGGCAGGAAGTTCGTCGGTTGATGCGACAAGGTTTGCTGTTGCAACTGCTACTGATTTACTCATAGAAATACTCTTCTTTATTCATGTTTAAAGGGATCGAAAGTTAATGCGTCGTATGTCGCGAGGAGCTACGCCTGGGACTTCCTGCCCTAGCTTCCACATTTCTTTGCAAGCCGTAGAACTCGCACGACGTTGAAGGTAGCTGTAGTCCTCAGTTGCTGAGCAGTGCGCATAGAGCGCATCCCAATCAGTAACGTCAGGTACAGTGTCTTCGTTTATGGACACGCTGGCTTTGCCGTTCGCGGTGCGCGACAAACCCTGCTCGTCCAATTTTGCGAAGAGTTGGTAATCAAGATCGTCCTTGGTCTTGCCCAACTCTTTTAGCTCAGCGTTGAGACGAGCAATCTCGTCTTTGACGCCAGCGTATTTGTTGATTAGTTCATCAATTGTCATAAGGTTTTCTCTTCGTTTTAGGCTGCAGGTTTAAGGTTGTTTAGAATTCCTAATAGCTCGTCCATGCGATCGACTTTGCCTTGGAGCTTTTCGTACACGTCGGTCTCCCAGGTATCGCGTGCTGCAATTTGGATGACTTCGGTCTTTTCGGTTTGACCGGCTCGATAGATGCGGCGATTGAATTGCTGGTAGTGCTCGGCGTTGTACGTGGGTGATGCCCAGATAATTGTTTTAGCCTTGGTCATGGTCAGACCATGACCTGCTGATTGAGGGTGGCAGAACACAACTTGCAGCTGACCAGCTTGCAGTCGATCTACAATTTCTTTGCGCTTGGGGGCAGCTGTACTGCCATCGATCGTGGCGTGTGCAAGGCCAAGCTTGTCTGCAAGCTCAGCCATGTAGCGTTGTTCGTGCTTCCAATTGAATGCGACAAGTGTCTGTGCGCGCTCGGAGACCAGCTGCATGACAAGGTCGTAGCGTTCTTTGTGGATACGTTGAGTGTCGCCGTGTTCGTCGTAGACAGCTCCGGTACACAGCTGCAGTAGCTTTTTGACCTTGCTGCCTGCATGCACGGCGTTGATTGTCGCAGCACCCGTGTATAACACTGAGTCCTCACTCAATGTTCGGTATTGCTGCATGATCTTTTTAGGCAGCGTTACGAACATTGTTTGGATACTTTGCTCAGGCATGTCGATACATTCGGTAAGTTCGTATCGGATGTTGATGTCACTGAGCGCAGCAGCTACTACTTCTTCTGCGTTTTCTTTTTGGACCCACTCGTTGGCGAAACCGTTGAAGCGAGGTGTGCAAACTGATGAGCGGAAGCTGTAAAAGCGATGACCTAGTCGCTGACCATCGTCCACGATAAGTGTTGGGTGCCAGACATCGAGTATGCCGTTGCTGTTTGGTGTGCCGGACATAGCAATCCGGTGGTCAAATGCCTGTGCAATTTTGTAACAAGCTTTGCTGCGCTGGCTGTCTTTGTTTTTGAACGCGGTGAACTCGTCGATAACTAACGTGTCGAAGTTCTCAAGAACGTGGGCATTCTTTGCGATCCACTTAACTGCGTCGTGATTGGTAATGACCACTTGCGCATCGCTTTTGAACGCTGCTTCTCGGTTTTTTGCATACGCAATTGCATACGTAAGGTCTGGCTGGAACTTGTCAATGTCATCGCCCCACGATGCTTCGAGTATGGACAGCGGTGCGAGAACCAAGGTACGCGATTCGCGGCTCACGATTGCATCGAGCACAGAACGGGTCTTGCCTGTGCCAGGGTCAGAGGTGATCAAACAACGTGGCTGCTGCTTGATGAAGTCAGTTGTGACTTTTTGATGTTCGAATGGTTCGTACATAGCATCACTCATTGATGGATCGTAATATTAGCAGTACTAATATTAGTGCTCAAGAAAAACTACTGGGTCTGAGGAAGACCAGCAGTAGCCACATGTGGTGCAGCTGGCGGTAGCACCTGTTTGCTCTGGGCAGACAATACCGCCACCAGTGTTTACGGTTGCTCTGAAAGGAGTATCCATGTCATCAGAAAACCGGATAGCTGCTCTGTCGGGGTAGCTATTGTTTAAACTGGCGTTGATGTATTTGCCTAGACCCCTCTTGCTTTTGTGGTGGGTATAACCAAAGACTTTTAGATCTGGCAGCAGATCTAACATGATGTGCCAAAACTCCACGTACTCATCTGAAAAGAAATCACCAAGGACGTGTAGCCGTACGACGACGCCTTGTTGTTTCTTCCGATGTTTGTGTACGAGGCGAACTAATTGCGTGCCAAGGTTCTCAAGGAACAGTGGTTCTGTGTGATCAAACCGATGCGCAAATGGCATGTTGTTACCGTAGCAGTTGTCCCATTGGTCACAGTCGGATGGGCACGTCTTGCGTTCTTCAAGTGTAAGACTGTACATAACGTGGTTCTTCCACTTCTTGACCGAGACAATGTCACCAAGCTTTGCGTTTTGTTTTCCGCGTTTTAGCATTTGCAGGCTTGGCGGCTTTACGCCTTTTTTGTACCTCGTTCTCGGTGGGTGCAGATTTTTTGCTGGGATTAGGTTCACGGCTGATGATGTCATCGAGTATCTCCTGTCGTAACGCTGCTGCAGTTTCACGGTCGCACTTCGTCATGATTTTTATTTCAGACTTTTTCAGGCGATGGGTTGTCCAGTACTCAGCTTCCGACGGGTCGGTAACCAATTTGTATTGGATGAATTTGCCTTCTCGTTTGTAGTACATGTTCACGGCTGAACTCCTACCCAGCGCACTGCGCGGTACGGGAACTGCGATACTTTGACCACGCGTAGTTCTTCGCGGTTCATGGTCCGCTTCATGATGAACAACGTGATGGAGACGATGAGCCCGCCGATCATGGCAGCGAACATGCCGCTGTATGTGCCGGAGAATGCCCAGATAAGGAAGCCAGTTACGGCGATGTCGATTGGTATGTCGTATGCAATGACACGACGGACGCCAAATTTAAAGATCAGGAACAGAAGGCCGAGTGCTGAAAGAAGACCTGCAAGAATCATAGGCTACTCCGATAATGGCTGCGATGAGGAAAAGGATTTCGTAGGCGCTGAAAAGCGAGAATATGGTTTGGATCAATCTGGGCTCCTGGTAAGTAGAAACACCAATCCACCGGCCGCAGCAATGAGCAGGAACATATAGAACCCGAGCGCAAGGGCTTGGCCGACAATGGTGAGGAAAAGGACGACAGCGACGACGCTTGCGAAAAACACAAGCGCGTTGCTGCAAATGGTTTTGAATAGTTTCATTGGGATTCTCTCTTCATGTTTCATGTGGATCAGTTGGATTCCGATCGGGAATAAAAAAGCCCCAACTAAGCAGCGGGAGAGATACTTAGTCGGGGCTTGGCTACTTGCTTGGAGGGGGAAGCAAGTTCGGTTAGCTCACACCCCAAGTGCATTCGGGTTCGTCACCTTTGCGGAACGAACACCACCTGCAGCTGTCTTTGCTGGGAGTAGGAGCAAATTCTGTTTCGGTCGTCATCTTTACAGCGCGTCGATGGAAGCCAGGTGCGAATTGCATGGCCTGTTCTCGCGTGTAGCCTTTCTTGGTTGTCTCGCCTTTATCGAGATACCAAAATTCTGTTTGTACGAACTGCAAATGTGGGTAACGAAAGAACGTACCAATGGCATAGAGCAGACCTTGTTGACCGTGGGCGATTTCGTTCCCCCACTTCTTTCCGGTTTTGTAATCGATGACACGCGCGGATTGTTCGTCTTCGTTAACAAGGGCATCGAGCTTGATGCGGGCCCATGTTTCTTTTTGCATCCAACCAACAGGTGCCCAGTCAAGGTCAAAGCCCCATTCGCCTTCTAGTTCTACTTTCGCTTCCGCAAAGAGCGCACGTAGTTCCTCAAATTCATCTTTAAACTTGAGTAACTCGTCTGCCATTTCGGCCATAGTCCCATTAACGTAGTCTTCTGCGTACTGATGTACTTGCGTACCACGGTCAGCTGCTGGACCACTCGGCTCTTTAATGCCTTTAACGCGGGCGATGTACGTGCGATAAGGGCATTCTTCGTAGACTTTAAGCGCGCTATAACTCCAAGCTCTGACATCTCCTAACTCCTTCGGTTTTTCAAAATCAACAACTGAATCTGGTCGAACGTCCTGTGTAAGCTTGATCATTCACACTCCTGGTGCGTGTAGTACGAAGTCGACATATTAGCATAACTAATATTTGATCTACACAGCAAGCAGTCCACGATCCTTGTCGTTGAAGTGCTTGCTTGTTACTTCGTTGAATTGGTCTTCGGGCAGGGACCAGTTCGTTATAACTCCACGGATCGGAGGGTTGCTGCGCGGAGCTTTGAACTCTCGCTTTTGGGACTTCGAGACGCCACACCGTTCCGCTTTCTTTTGGAACTCGCGCTGCGATAGTCGGTTGTCTGTGAGTACTCCATACACAACGCGCAGATGCTCCATTGGTATGACTGAGTACTCCCATTTAGATTCAGCAATCCATTGCTTAACGAAACGTTGTGCCGTGGTAATTTCCTGGCCCTGCATTACGTTGGTTACACTGATGTCGAGTACTTCGGTGAAGAAGTCCAGCTTTCCATGCCGCACTGCGGCGAAGAACTCTTCCATAACTGACATCGTTACTTGTGCCATCTGTGCTTTTGCGTTGTTGGCTATTGGTGTGCGAACGAGCTGCTTGTTTACACTGTAGTGCCGTAGCAGCGCTGCAAACTTGTGTAGCTCTTTGTCGATGTCATCGATGCCTTCGATGACTTCTGGGTACATGTGTTCGAGTTTCTGTTCTTGGCGAGGTGCGATGTTGTATCGGCGGTCGCCTTCTTCGATCTTTACTGCATCCATTCTGTTCGTAAGAAAGATGAAGTTTGTATAGTTTGGCAGCTCAACTTGGTTGGAACGCATCGCACGTATGGTCATCGTGTTTTCAGTGATGGCGTTCTTGAGTTTGTCAGCAATCTTCATGGTGCCTGAGTTGGCGGAAGCCATGTGAAACTCGTCTACTACAAGAAACAAAGCTTGTCGCATGTACAGATTGAACTGTTCTTCTATGTTCTGCAGCGCTCGCATTGGTACATGCTCGTTGCCAAATAGCGGTCTGAGAACTTTTGTGTAGAAGATACCTTTACCTGTGCCTGGTACGCCTTGCAGAACCCAAGCGGTCATCGCTTTCTTTCTGGTCTGGAAGATGTATGCAAGCCAGTTGGTGAAGTGTTCTACTTCTAGGTCTTCACCGCCGAGTATGTGCTTCATCAGTTTGTAGATCAGAGGACAGGAATCTTGGATCTTATGTGCGTCGCCCATGCTTAGCGGTTCGTGCTCACGGTTCGATAACAGGTATTCGCTTTTGCGGAACATGTTGATGAAATACGGCACGTTGGTCAGGTTGACTGCGTTTTCTTCTGACGCTGGGTCGAATACGACTTTGGCATCGGGCACGAAGTCTGGTTTGCTGCGACCATGTGACCGCATAAACCCTTCAAGGCTAGACTGCGATGCAGGGTTCAGCGGGAAGTCATTGGAGAACTGGTTAAGATTAGGATCGAATACACCGTTGTAGTAGGTGTCGGTCATGTAGTCACGTAACACTACAGGGAATGACGCCCGTCCTTCTTTTTCCATTTCGTCTTGGTATACATCAAACAACGTCTTGTAGAACTCTGGGTCAGCATCTTCAATCGACCAGATTGGCTCGCCCTTAAAGTTGTACATATACGTCGGGTCTTCGAGCTTGAAGTAGTACGCATTGCTGTCGCCACCGTTTACGTTGCATCGTATGTACGGTGGGTTGGTGTCGTCCGCTATTGAGATCGACATGTGGTCAGGGTTTTTTAAGACTTCTTCTGTCTTGGAGTTGACCGTAACAATCTCAGTGCGTTCTTTCTTCGCTTTGAATCCCCGTTGGGTGCGTAGTTTGTTTTTGAACTCACGGCCCTTTTGTCTTATTAGTTCAGGGCTTATGTCGTTCATAAGCGCTGCCAAGTCCAACGTATCGGATAGACCGGAGACGCGCACGATCCGCTCGGAGGAGGAGCCGAACGGATCGTGGGTTCCGTCTTCGAAGGTAGGAGGGGCAACGAAGATCAGCTTTGAGTTGTCAGCTACGCTGGTGTCCAGTGGGTACTTCAACGAATGACCGTTTGAAGATAGCTCCAGTTGGGACGAGAACAGCTTCGACTCAAAATTGCAGTTCTGTAACCACAGCTTGATAGCTGCAGCAGGCATTGCGTGGGTCAACAGAACAAAAATGTGGAGCGATATCTTGTCGCCTTTCAATCCAAGACTTGACGATGCTTGTGCTATGAAGCTGCAGTCCTGCACTTCTGGCGGCAGTTCTCGCATCACGGATTTTGCTAGCGAGCCGACGTCTTTGTCTGTGAATTGTTTTGGGTTTGTGTGGTTAGGCAAAGTTATGCCATCGATATCCAGAACAAGAAGGCTGCTGTAGCCAATGCGATCAGTCTTACCTGCTCGCGATTCGTTGTGGAGATCTCGTTTTAAGTTCCCTTTTAGTAAGCAAAAACCTTTTTCGCCATTAGTTCGGATCGACTGCTCAAGCATGGCTAGGCCAGTGATATCAGTGGGCAGTTGTTCCTTATGTGACGTTACGTTTTTTACATGTGGATAAGGGGTAAAACCATTTATTGGGCTGTGCCGTTTACTGAGCCGCAGTCCATTCGCGGCTTCTAAAAACGTTATTTGCATGACTCCTCCTACAGAGCTACGCATATTAGCATGGCTAATATAAATTAAGTAGGATTTGCGTCTTTTTCAAATACTTCCTGTCGGTCAATCCTGACCGATTCGTCTGCTTCAAATGTCAGACGAACTTGATTCCTGTCAACTTTGGAGATTTTAACTCTCGCGAGGACGCCGTCATCGCTGTGGATGACTACTGTTTCTTGGATTTTTCTCGTTAATACCAAACGTGGCATATGGCTCACTTGCTGTAACTAACGTCATAACCGCCTTCGGCATCCAAGGGGATGTCTGGTGCCCATGCTGGCGGGGTACACATGTGCTGTATTAGCTTTTGCATTGTAGCATCAGCACCATTAGCGTCACTAATAATAATGATCTCGTCATGCACGGTGAGTACGATGTCAGCGTCCAGTGTTGGGTCGTTTTTGATACGGAGCATTGCGTCTGTAACAACGATACGCGATAGCGCTTGTACGACATTTTCTACGATGCGCCCTCCCCAAGTGGTTTCAGGTGCTAGCCCTCTACCTTTGTAGGTGAGTTTGCCCTGCCATAGGTGTAGGTCGTTGTAATGTAGGGCCATCCCATTAGGCAGATGGATCTTTTTGTCTTTGAATCTTAGGCCGTGCCAGTCTTCTTCGTGGCTTGCCTGCAACGTCTGCGTTAATTTGAGTTCGAGTTTTTGCCAAAGCAGCGGGATACCGAAGTAAGTGTTGCGATAGGTCGATACAACACCGAGTGCTTGGTCATTGGTGAACGTCATTGGTGGGCCCATTGCACCAGTCTCCAAAGTGGACTGGAATTTTGCTGCGCCCATCCCGTAACCCAGCCCAAGTACAGCGGTCTTGCCAACAAAGCGCTCTGTTGGATCATCGTTTTTATTGATTGGTCGGTCGTAGATGATGCTGGCGAGGTTGCTGTAGATGTCGTCACCATTACGGAACTGATTGAGTAGATCTTGTTCGTCTGCGAGCCATGCAAGCATGCGGGCCTCGATGTTCGACAAGTCAGCAACAAACACAAGTTTGCCTGGGGGCGCGCATAACGCTTTGCGCATCGGTGAGTTGCGGGGCATGTTCTGCATGTTGATCTTTTCGGTGCCGCCAAAGCGGCCGGTGTGTGCTGCGTAGTATCGCAACGGGACTGAGAGCGTGCCGTCTTTGTTGGTAGCATCAATGAAACGCTGAGCCCTGGTCTCGTTGATGCGACTCTTTGCAGCTTTGCGGGCATCCCATATCAGTTGATGCTCTGGGTACATACTTTGTAGCTGGGTAAATGCTTTGTCGTTCTTACCAAGAGCGGGTATGAATTTACCAGTTGTAGGGCTGCGTTTGGTTGGCGGGACTAGGTGTAGCTCGTTCTCAATGTATGCAGCGAACTGTTGATTGGAACTGAGAATTTTTTGTTCGACGCCGCTTTTTTCAATTGCTGTCTTACTGGCAGTGATTTCTGAGTCGCGGAACTCGATCAGTGCTTCGTGGTCCACGACAAGCTTTGGCTCGCAGAACATACGGCAAGTGATGTCGATAAGATCCATCTCTGACGTAGGCATATGAACGACCCATTGGTCATAGATTGCGCGGGTCAAGTCGACATCTTGGATGCAGTATCCTGCAATAGATGCTTCGAGTTCGGGATCAAGGTCGTAGATACCTTTTGCGTCTGCAAGCTCGTCGCCTTTCCGCATGGTGTTGTCTGTTGGGAACGCGCGTATTGCGCAGTCTTTCAAACGTGCGCTTTGCCCCGGGTAGAGGCCGCGACTCATTGCTGCAGTGTCGACGTAATAATTAGGGGTTAGTCCGTAATACTGTGTGAGTATGTACGCATCGAATAGTGTGTTGTGGCACAGGAGCGTTACGTTGTCCCAGTCCAGGGACCGGAGTGCGTCTTCGCACTCATCTTCTCCGTACCATTCTGTAGCATCATGATTGATCTTGATGCCAACACCCCAGACCTTGAAGCGATCGTCTTGGACGTACTCCATCGTCGTCATCTTGGTCAGGGAAAAAGATTTATCGTAAAACGTTTCGAAATCCAACGTGACGAGGTGATTCAAAACAACTCCTCATTTTTAGCAGACTCATTTTCATAGTGGGCGTACAAGTTGCCCTCGATTGCTTTGAACTGTTCGTTGAGTTCGTTGAAGGTGCCAGGCATACGAGACTCGACCCACACTTTCACAAAGCTTGCTAGCTCTGGGTGGGATGACTGCTCGCTGTTCAAACGGATGTATTCATCGATATCCATACTAGTACTCCTTACGTTGGATATTTCTTTTTAGGGTTTGAAGATCTCCAGTACTGTGACTGCACTCCATTCAGCGGTTTCGTATTCGGGACGCGATAGAACAATTAGCTGACCGGTTTTATCGTGCGCGATCATTGCTGTTTCGTTTAGCTGATCGGCTATGAACTCGGCTTCTTCTATTGCGTACTCGATGGTGGTGAACTTAGTTGCCACCTGAAAGGCGCTCTATTTCGGCGTCGATGTAAAATTTAATCTTCTTCGCATCGCGCAGTTGGTCACTGTGGGATGCTTCGCCGTATCTGTAGCAGCTGCGAAAGATCTCACCGATCTGCGCGTTCATGTTCTTATCGGAGATAAGGTGTTGAAGCTCAGTGGCGCGGCTTGGCAGCTGGTAGTAGGAAGCGGTTGAACCGTCAGACCGAGATGCGTTGGGGGACGCATCGTCGGTATGAACAACGGTTTGTCGCAGGTATTTGCGATTGAGGTTGTCCCAATCAGCGGGGCTGGCGTCATCGATGCTCATCTTGTTACCTCCTGATAAGCATTCAATATTACTGTTACTAATATTAGCACTCAAGATAAATACGCCGCTTGTTTCATTTCTTCCATTTGGATTCGGCAGACGCTGCCCCACGGGGCATCGCGGTCTGTTGTTGATACCCACAGAACTGGGTAGTCGGGTTCTTCACCGAAATCGTCGCTGCATAAGTCGGTTAAGTAGACCGCTGCATCAATGTCGTGATGCTCGTTGAGGTACTCAAACGCTGGAGCGAACGATGTGCCACCACCTCCTTTGATTGGCGTCATGGGGAACGCTTCGTCAGGCTCGACCTCATCTATATGCGCTACTTTTGTATCAACATGCAGAATGGTGATCTTGGACGGCTGTAGCTCAGCATGAACTGCGGCAACCTCGCTGATGAATTGCTGCCAGTAAGATTGGCACGACCCAGAGGAGTCGATAATGAATGCCAGATGGCCAGCGCCTTCCGAATACAACGAGGGGAGATATTCATCTTCACTGATGTACGCACGGTTAGGCTTACGCCAGCTGTAGTCGTTGTAGATAACAGACGTGCAGAAAGGCCAAAGAACAGTTCGCCAGTCGACAACTGGTTTGACAATGTCTTTGATAAACTGCTCAAGATGCGCTGGCAGCTTGCCCGCTGCTTTTGCAACTTGCGCTGCTTGAGTTACTGCGACTTGCCATTCTGATTCTAGCGAGGCGTTTGAGCCCGCATCGATTTGAGAAGCACCAGCATCGAGGACGATGCCCCAAGCGCATTGTTTGACGCCTTCGTCTTTGACCTTGTTGTAGATCGCTTCAGCACTCATGTTGTCGTACTGCGAGTCAATGAGTCCACCTTCAGGGAGTATGAACCCCGAGTGGATTAAGTGACTGTTGATCGCGAAGTCACATGCTGCGTTCCAGATCTTATGATCGCGTTCTTGTCGTCGCGTCATATGATTGAACACACAGTGCATGACTTCATGTGCGATGAGTCCTTTGCGAGTCAAAGGGTCGAGCTTGCCGATGTACTCGCTGTTGTACACAAGCTGCTTACCGTCGGTAGCAGCTGTGTCGCAGCCGTCATCGTCTTGCACTAGCTTAAGCCGCAACGCCAGTGTGCCAAAGAACGGTTGTTCCATTAGCAGCTGGGCTCGGGCTTTTACCATGTCAGCTTCTGCGGACATATTAGCCTCCTAAGAGTTTTGCCGTTAGCACGGCTTGGTTTGCAACGGTTGGATCGAAAGAGATTTCTTCTTTGATTGTCTGCGCGCGCTGTGCGCGAGTTACCTTGCGGTGTAACTCTTGCAGTTTGTTTTGGGGAACAAGCGACGCAGCGCCAGGCCAGATCTGCAGCAACTGCTTGAGAGTTGTGCATTTGCGGACCAGATCTTTGATCTGTCTTTCGTACTGGTCTTTTGCTTCGACGTGCGCTTTCTCTGACTCTTTGAACTTGGTGAACATATCAATGAGATCTGGCATGTCTTCGTCACGGAAGTCGTTGATATAAACGGTCGCGTCGCTCCATGAGTAATAACCTTCATCGCGCAACTTGTAGTAGTGCATTGGTGTCGCCAAAGTGATGTTGCAATCTGGGTCGTTATCGAGCCGACGATTGCTAGCTATTACGTTTGTAAGCGATCTGAGTTTTACCCTTATGTTTGCAACGTCGTCCCGCTTAGGCGAACAATTTGTGCCGTACAGGTACTCGCTGGTTAGCTCCTGAGCCTTTGCATCTTCTGATACTTTGGCAAGGAACTTTTGCGCGGGGGAGTTTTCGATCGCGTTGCGTACAGCTTGTACAAACTCGTTGCTAGGCTTTGGCTGAGGGTTCGCGGTGTCGTACGCGTCGCGCGCGGCTCGATATATATCGTCGCCAAGTTGAATTGTCATTCTTACTGAGGCCATAAGTTTCTCCTAAAGTAATACGTCTGCGTTTTTCACAGACCAGTCAGTGAAGGTTTGGGATTGGACTAAGGTGCGGTCTTTTGCGAGAGCGTCCTTCATAACCAACACGCCATACTCTGTTGGCAGTCGGTTTGCGTATTTGACGATCGACGCAAAGTTTTCTTTGGTGACACGAACGGTCAGCGCACCAATAACAGCGAAGATCACCGAAGTGCTGGTCGGTACTTTCGCGGTGGTTGGATTAGCGATGACATCGTCGATGTCGGGTAGATCTTGGTAGATTGATTTGAATGCAGCGAATTCACCTGCAGCCGCGTCGCCTACCAGGGACGCAACGCCGTAAAACTCGTCGTGCATGAATGGCAACTTACGATTGACGTATGCCCATGCGCGCGGCGTTGGGAATGCGTTCTGTGTTGCGTCCACTTGTGACAACAGCTGTGGTCGGAAACGCAAGAAACTGATTAGCGTCTCGTCAATGTCGTTGTTTACAGCCCACGCAATCCAGTCATCGATGTTTGATTCGAGAACGAAGTGCGAGAAGCGGTTTTTGACAGGTGTCGGCATCTCATGCACAGCGGCTCGGTCAGTGGATCGGTTACCAGCAGCGATGAAGGTGGTGTTTGGCGGGCAGGTGTATGTACCAATCTTGCCAGTGGTGAGCAGCTGCAGAAGTGAGTTCTGTGTTGCTTTGGGAGCAGTTGTAAGCTCGTCGATTAGGATGGTAACAGCGCCTTGGTAGTTGCTGTCTGGGTAATCCTCGGGCACACCATACCGCGTTCGATACGTGCCATCTTCTTGCTCGACAACTTTCAAGCCACCGCGTACGTCGACTGGGTCAAACAAGTTGGCGCGGATCTCAAACAGCTTTGAGTTCAGGTCCTCTGCAACTTGGTATGCGATTTCAGACTTACCCTCGCCAGGTGCGCCGTGCATCATGCTTGGGATTCGGGCCAAGGCATTCGCCTTGAGTTCTTCTTTGAGGGCGGAAGGACGGATAGTTCTCATACGTTATCTACTCCTAAGATAAAGGTTTCATTGAGGCATGAGGCCATGCCATAGATGAGTTCCCAAATTTCCTCGGGTTCCCAGAGTTCAAAAGGTTGCCAAGCTGATTCGGACACGACTTTCATCAGGCGGTCTTCGGAAAGGTGCATCCAGTTCGGTGGCAAGGGGTGGCTTAGGTAGTGTGTTGCTGCGTAAGCAATTAACTGTTCTCTATTCCACATTTCTTTTTGCATTGGCATCTCCTTCTAGTGCAGCGATGTATGGGTCGAGGGACGACTTGAGTGTGTTGAACAGCCAATCGTCCTTCGTGATTTGCGCATCGCGGTCCGCGTCTGGGTCTCCCTCAGTCCCGGGTGCAAATACGCCTTCGCCGTCTAACCAGTCCGAGTAATCGGAGTAAGGGTCGTCGGTGTTTCGGCAGGGCATTCGACTCATGCAGGTCTCCTAAATGAATCGTTTCGGAATTGACGGAACGCTTTGTCTGATTCGATGAACTGTTTCATTAACTGTTCAAGCACGGCTTTTTGGCGTTCTGTGACGCGGCAATCCATCAGCTGGGTGATTATGTTGATGTTGAGAAGCTCGCGCGGTTCAGGCCGTTTCATGTTTATGGTTTTGCCGTCAGCCGCTTTGATTTGTTCTGTTTTCGGTAATTCCGCACGCGGAGCTGGTTGCGGAGGCGCTGCTTTTACTTTGCTAGAGCGCTTTTTGTTGATGATGGTGCCGACTGGCACAGACAGCAGTTCAGCAACCTCATCTGCATATTTCTTACTTACGCCACGAAAACACCATTGGCTTACGCTTGTGGGGTGAACACCTAATAGGTTTGCTAGTTCGCCTTGGTTGATGCCGTTGGCTTTGAGCGCGGCTCGGGTGTTGTGCCCTTTTGCGCATTGGATTGGCTTGGTCATAGTGACTCCTTACGTTTGGGTTAGAGGCTGCGGTTTACGGTGTTGTAGACCGAGTAGTACGAGATGCTTAGTTGCGCGGCGATCTCGCGGTATCCGAATCCTTTGTTTCGGAGATCGCGTATCGCTTCTTTTTCTTCTTGTGTTAGCGCTGCGCGTCTCGGTCTACGAGTGCCCCATCCGTCGTACGAGGTTCGGATGCGTTTACCGCGTTCGCGTACAACTTCTTGGGCTTGGATCGCTGCGAGGAACTTCTTGGTCAAGGTGTTACACCTCTTCGTGTGGGATGTTTAAAGAGTCGTGGAGACGGCTCATTGCTTCGCAAAGTTCGTCCCAGTGGCGTTCGGTTAGCTCACGATCTACATCTTGTAATCGCCAGAGCGCTTTCCAGATGGCGTTGAGTTCAGGGTGGAGGTTGTGACTCATTTGTCTTCCTCCGAGTGGTCGAACATAGACAGCCACGCTTTACGGGCTTCGATTTTGGAGACGCGCATTGCGCCTGAAATTGCGAGATCTCCCATAGGAAGGTCGCAATTTCTAATGGGGATTAGATGCTCGTAATCGTTTTTTCTGAATTCAACATCGACGGATATATAGTCACCGAAAGAGATTCCTTGTGAGGTGAGCATTGTTCGGGTGCATTTGAGTTCGCGACCGAGGGTCATGCCGAACAGCATGCAACGTAGTTCACGTTCGCTTTTTATTTTCATCACTCGTCTCCTGTGTAACGTTGATTTCCGGTAGCAAGCGCTGCGAAGCCGTTGTGTCTTCGACCTCTGTTGATTCCGCCCCAAGCGTTTTTACGCACGGGTTCTACCTGGGGCCCGGTGTTGTTCGACGCTTTGGTGACGGATTTGCGGAAAGCCTTCGTGTTCCGCGATGCGCGTTTCTTGCTCATGGTTAGTTGTTCCAGTTAAAGAAATCGATTACGCCCTGCTTGGTGGGCTTGACGTTGTGTGTCTTCACGATTTCGTTGCAGTTGAAGTAGAGGTTGGTGCTTTTCGCCCTTTGTTTTGTGCGGAACCTTTCGAGTTGGCGCATAGTTCGGAACGCCATGACTCGTGGTTCTTCGCTATCGGGCTGCCACTGGTAGGTGTGGATGATCATGGTCTTCGTACCTCGGTTCGTGATTCGTGGTTCACGGGCACGACGGTCGGAAATGATGAT
>Ga0206682_10002063_pt1 | contig 18852 bp, 8 predicted proteins | sample M240m12015metaG_FD_155444 | JGI IMG/M metagenome (GOLD analysis project Ga0206682, IMG submission 155444) | Ammonia-oxidizing marine archaeal communities from Monterey Bay, California, United States - M2 40m 12015 | ecosystem: Environmental > Aquatic > Marine > Intertidal zone | place: USA...
GAAGTCGCGGCCGGACGCGCCCCTGGCGCGTTGGCTCGAGTCGCACCACCCCTCCGCGTTCGCCGCCGCGCTCGAGGCGAGCGCCGAAAACGGCGCGTGGGCGGTGGAGGCGGACGACGCGCTCCGACCGAGCGAGCGCGAGATGCGCGAAAACTCGCGTTCGCGGAGCGCCATCCTGCACGTCCTGCGCCGCCGCGACGCGGCGGCGAGGACCGCGGACCTGGAGCGCGCGGCGTACGCGAAGCGCGGGTGGAGCGCGCCGCCGCGCGCGCCGGACCCGCCGGCGACGACGTTCGAGTACGAAGCGGTCGGCGCGCGCGACGCGGGTCGCGTCGACGCGGAGAGAGGACGGAGGAGGGCGACCGAGGAGAAGAAGGAGAAGAAGGAGAAGAAGGAGAAGAAGGAGAAGAAGCGCGGAAGCAAATGGGCCGAGGCGTAACGAGAGTGAATACTCTTTCTTAGTCTTATCTTATCTTCTAGTACGGTAGACTACGTAGACAACGCGCGAAGGCGCGCACCCGTCAGTCATCGCTCTCGTCGTTCACTCCGGAACGCGCGCGCGCGCCGACTCCGCCGCCGATCCGTCGCTCGCGCTCGGTTCCGTTCGAGCGTCGCGGTAACTCGATCAGTGGTCCATCTCTCCCACGATGCGCCTCTGCGAGCCGGTGATTCGCGCGGTGCTGGCGACGCGCGAGCCCCCCGCGGCGTCTCTCGGCAGCGGCTGCTGCACGCGGCGCTTGGTGGTGATGTTGAAGAAGGGATCCGTCGAGGACGTCTGCTCCGAGTCAAACGGGCTCTGCTCCACGCGCGGAGGAGACATCGGGTTGGGAGGAGGCGTGAGGTCCAGCCCGGAGAAGTTTCCGGTGTGGTGCTGGTTCGCCCACGGCAGAGACTTATCCACCTTTTTCGATGGGAAATCGTTCACCTCGCCCGGCTCGCGCCTGTTGGCGTCGCGGCGCGGCCGCAGTTGTCCGACGGCTTCGAAACGCGACGTCGTGTCTCCCTGCTTGCTCCACTCGTGCTGCTGCCCCGCGAGTCGCCGCGGCTTCTCCGCGCTCGCGTCGCCGTCCGCGGTGAGCGCCATGCCCTCGAAGTTCTTCTCGAGGTGCGCGGAGGTGGCGACGCCGGGCCGCTTCTGCGGCGAAAACGCGTTCGCGTCCCCCGCGCGCGCCGGCGCGGGCGCGAACCCGTCGAAGTTGTTCTCGTGCATCCGGCGAAACTTTTCCTGATTCTCCGAGGGGCGGCGCGCCGAGCCGGGAGGCAAAATCAGCCCCTCGGCATCCTCCCCCAGCCCGCCGTACTTGTTGCTGAGGTGCGACTCGCTGCTGGGCGAAAACTGGTGCGGGGACCCTTTCTTTATGTGCCGCAGTCCGCGCGCGCCGAAATTGGAGAGCGTCCCCGGGCGGATGGGATCCTCCTTCAGACCCCTCGGGTGGCCGAAATCCGCGGGCGCCTGCGTGCGCGTCGCGCGCCTCGGACCCTGGTCCCTGGACTCGAAATCGTAGCTCGCGTTGCCGTGCGCGGCGTGCGCGGAGCCGGGAGAGCCGTCGCGCGCGCCGGGCGAGGTCACGGAGTCGCGCGCCGCGGAACCGGGCGTCATCGTGTCCTGGTCGGTCAAGAACACCCCTTCGCACACGGTGTTGTGTTGGCGCTCGATGCCCCCCCCGTTTCGGAACGCGTCCCACGCCGCGTAGTGCTTGGTGTTCTTGTGCAATGCCACCGCGTCGCCGTCGACGTACACCTCGTAGAACATGTACGTTCTCGGCTCGGGCGCGGCGCTCACGTGGAAGCACATGCACCCCGGCTCCTTCCGCGATTCGATCGCATCCTGGCGCATCACCTCGAGGAACTCCGATTCGCGCCCCTCCGCCACCACCACCAGCACGCTCACGCAGATCGGGCGGTCCATCGCGCGACGGCGGTCTCTGTTCGCCTCTGAGCGTGCGCCCTACCGCGAACGCGGAACCTCGGATGCGCAAACGGAGGAGGCGCGGGACGCGTGTGATAAGATCGCCCGCTTTTGGAACGAACGAGTGCCGTCTCGAAAACGTCGGACGGGGAACACGGCATGGGGAGCGAGCAAACAGTGCCGAAAATATAAAAATAACATCGAATCGTCGTCGCCTCCGAAAACGTCGCCGCACGGATCGCCTTGCGAGATCGCCTCTTCACTGTTAGGTGCGAAGGGCGGTGCGAAGCGTCAGCGCCGGGATGAGCGGGACCGCCCCGCCGTCGGCGCGCCGCGCGTCGGTCAAGGGCCGGATGTCGAAGCAACAGCAGAACAGGCGGTGCGTCCCCTCCCCGCGCGCCTCTCGGCGAAAACCGCCGTGCGCTTTTCTCGGAGCCTCGCTCTGGTGCCATCCGAGGAACGATCGGTCGACATGACGTCGGTGGGAGGACACGAAGAGCGCGTCTCCCACCGTCGCTCTCGGGTTTCGCGCGTACCGCCACGCGAGCCACACCGCACCTCTCGCGAGCGGCGTCTCTACCGACGCGAGCCGGCTCGTGTCGGCGCGTTCCTCACATCCCCGTGAGAAGACGCAATCGCATCGTCGTCACCACCCACCCACCCGCGCGTCCTCCTCCGTCGTCTCCTCCCGCTGACCCGATTCTTCCTCTTCTTCCTCTTCCTCGCGCAGGGACGCCGCGCGCGCGCGCCAGACGCAGGCGCGCCGCGACCTGACGACGCACGCGCGGTCCCTGGCGTTCGGCGGCTTGGCGGACGGCAGCGACGCCGACTCGGCGGTAGAATCCGGCGAGCGCGCCGGGGGCGGCGCCGTGCGCCGGGCGGTTTCCGGCCCGGGCCTGGACGCGGCGTCCGCGTCGGCGGCGCGCGGCGAGCTCGGCGCGGCGGCGGACGCCGCCGACCCGGACACCGAGATGCCCCTCGACGATGCGCGCGACGGAGCCGCCATGGACGCTGACGCGCACGAGCCCGAACCCTCGCACGCCGCGTTCGATACCGAATCCTCCGAAAGAAAAGAAGGTCCGACGCCTCCGCGGTCCCCCGCGCGCCGGCGATGGAGCAGCGCGCCCGGCGAGTGGTCGCGCGCCGACCACTCACCGGGAGGTGCTTCTCGTCGTCGTTTCCGCGTTTCCGGTAACGGGCCAACTAAAAAAAGTTTCGGGGACACGCAGCTCATGCGCCCCGAGTGGCTGGTGGACGTCCCGCCCGACCTCGCGCGCGCGTGGTGCGTGCTGCCCCGGCCGGAGGGCCGCCGCGCGCTGGTGGTGGCGTCCCGGGGGAGCACGGCGGCGCGCGCGAAAACCGGCGGCGTCTCGCGCCGCTTCGCGTCGGCGCTCCCTGGGGGCTCGCGCGCGACGCAGCGCGGCGGCGGCGAGGGCGGCTTTTGCATTCTGGACTGCGTGTTCCACGAGCCCGACGCCACGTACTACGTGCTGGACACGCTCGCCTGGAACGGCGTGTCCCTGTACGACTGCGCGGCGGAGATGCGCGCGGCGTGGACGCACGCCAAGCTCGGCCACCCCGAGACGGCGGAGTGCCCGGAGGCGGGCGCGGCGAACGCGAATACGAACGCGTTTCGGTTCGCGCCGCTGCCCGTGTACGACGCGGACGCGGCGGGGATCAGGAACGCGTACGACGCGGCGCCGGTGCCGTTCCAGCGGGACGGCCTTCTGTTCCTCGCCAAGGACGGCGCGTACGAGCTCGGCGTCACGCCCCTGGCGGCGCTGTGGAAAGACGCGCGGTGCTCGCGGTTCTTTCTGGAGGAAAACCCGGGCGCGGCGGACCCGGAGCGGCAACGGGTGGTGTTGTCGCTGGACGCGGCGACAGGCGACGTCGTGACCGGAGACGCCGCGCCGGTCGCGCTCGCGCGGCTCCCGCGAGAGTACGTCGCGCCCGAGGACGGAGGCGCCGCGCCCCCCGGCGGCGGCTTGCGGGACGGCGCGCTCGTCAAGTTCGCGGTGGGCGACGGCGGCGTGGCGTTCGCCGAGGACGGCGCCGTGCTCGGCGCGGATCTCGTGTACGAGGGTTTGGCGAACCAAAGAAGGGGGCACGGCGCGGACGCGGTGACCAAGATTCTGTTCCAGTACAACGCGCGACGCAACCCGATCACGGTCGAAGAGCTGTGCGACGCTGCCGAGGAGCAGACGCGCGCAGAGCAGCGCGCGCGAGCGCGCGAGAGCGCCGGCCGCGCCGAGCTCTTCGCAAGCCTTCCCTAGCGCGCGTCGGGCGGCGCGATTGTAGTCTACGTAGTACCCTAATAGTCTACCAGGGTTTACTTTCCCGGTAAAGAAAGTGCGTTCCTGCCGTTCGCAAAGGACACGAGCAGCGAGACGCGCTTCGCGTTCGTACCGCGCGCGTTCGTACGCTCCTACCGTCTCTTCTTCGATTCCTTCTTCGATTCCGTCTTAGCCTCGTCGCCGTCGGAACCGCCGCCCGCCGCCGCCGTCTTCGACTCCCCCTCCCCGTCCGGCTCGTCGTCGCTGTCCTCGTACGCGCGGCCGAACTCGTTGACGCGCTTCTTGTCCACCGGGTAGATCCGCCTCTGGTACAGGTACACGAAGAACACCAAGTCGTCTCTCAGGCACGCGATCCGGTGGATCAGGGGCATGGTCACCGCGAACGCGAACACGTCGTCGATGAACGTGTTGAACGTCTTGTACATGAACGCGCGCCAAGGCATGTGCGCGACGGATTTCAGCCGGTAGTTGACGTACAGCTGAGGGGTCATGGCGATGAACCCGAACATGTACACGCCGTTGGCGAGCGTGCGCAGCACCCAGGACCGCCAGGACCTCTGCGGGTGGTACACCAGCGAGTACCCGCCGTACACCAGCACGACCGGGTACAGACAGAGGCTCAGAACGCGCATGGCGCGCCGATCGTACGCGTCCGTCTGGATTTGCGTCTCGGTCTTTTCCCTCGGCGGAGGGCCCAGCCCGAAGAGCCGGTGGAACACGCCGTCGCGCGCCATGAACTTGGACACCTTCCAGCCCTCGATGGAGACGCTGACGAACATCTCGGCCAAGATGATCGTGCTCGCCTGGCCGGTGTCCAGCAGATTGGCGAAGATGATCGCCTGACACACGAACGAGCTCCACTGCGTGCGCACGGACAACCCCTCCAGGTTGGACTTTTTCTTCCAGAACCCGACGTCGTATTTGAACGCCAAAAACGCGAACCAGGAGTGCAGCAGCGAGACGGCGAACGTCGCCGCCATCCACCGCCAGTCGTGCCCGGTGAACAGCTCCTTGACGTCGTCCAGGTCGCTCTCGGTCAACCCGAACGACTCGGACATCATGCGCAGCGAGCTCTGCATCTGGTGCGTCAGGCGGAACAGGCCCACGTGCATCGGCTGGATCTTCAGCGCGATCACTGGGTCGTCGCGACTCGCGTCCGAGCTCAGCTCGACGTACTCGCGCCGCGGCGTCGTGACGTCGTCGGGCATCACCAGCGGCGCGTACGCGATCTTGTGTCCCTTCTGCGCGAGAGACTTTGGCGCGCGCACGATGCGCATCGGCAGGTCGGAGGGCATGCCCTTCCGGCGGTCGAACGCGGGAGGCTTCGAGACGACGAACAACGTCAAACGCGGGCGCAGGTGCGTCACCGGCTGTTTCTTCGGCGTCTCTCGCGTCGCGTCTTCGGCGCGAAGCGAGTCGTCGTCAGAGTCGTCGTCAGAGTCGTCGTCTTCCCGTCTTCCCGAATCACGCGACGCCGCGAGAACACCGCTGCGAGTCTCTCCCTCCTCGGCGGCGCACGCGCTCGTCTCCTCGTCGTTCGCGTTTCTCTCCGCCGGTTCCGTCGCGGCGACGCACGTCTTCGTCGCCCCGTCCGCGGGCTCCTCGGCGGTCTCCGCGACGGACGCGTCCCCGTCTCCGTCCCCGTCCCCGTCCCCGTCCCCGCGCAGACGGGTGTTCTTCGCGGCGGTCCCCGCGTCTCGCGACAGCAGCATGGCGTAGTTGGCTTCGCTTCGCGGGAGCGCCTTCGTGAACGCCGACGAGACGTGCGCGATCGGCGGCGCGTTCGGTCGCCACCCCGCGTGCCGCGCCTCGTACAGCGCGCCCGCCGCCGACTTCGAGGTCGGGTAGTACAGCACGGCGTGCACGTAGAGCGTGCCGTTGTTCCTGGTGCCGAACCGTCGCACCGGAACGGTGACGTTCGCGGCGAGCGTCTCGTTCAAGCGCATCCCAAACGCGGCGTGCACCAGCTCGACGGGCCTCGTCGCGCGATCGGCCTCGTCCGCAGCCTCCGCCGCGCGCGTCTCGGGGTCGTCCGTCGCCGAGCCGGAGACGCGCCCGGCGTGCACGGTCCCCGCCTCGTAGTCGCCGCCCTTGATGAAGTCCTCGATGGCGTGGAAGCTCTCCTCGGGGGACGCCCACACCCACAGGTCGTACCGGTCGCCCGCGCCCACCGCGCTCGGCACGCACATCGGCGACGGATCGGAGGCCGAGCACTGAGGGGGCGAGAACAACCGGTACATGTTGACCCCCACCACGAGCAGGTACACCACGAAGAGCCATTGCGCGACGGACGTCGCGCGCTCCACTATGAACATCATCACGCCCGAGCGTGCCGCCTCCGCGACAGCGCCAACGCGAGTGCCGCGTCGATCTCGAACGGCGTTCTCGTCGCGACAACTGCCGACTGCCTTCGCGATTTTTTATGCTTATTCCGACTTTCCGAGAGCTCCCCCGAAAGCGCGAAACCCGACAGTCCCTCGGGCGCCGCGGCGATGGGCGGCGGCATGCGCGGGCGCCGCCTCGCCGCGCTTAAGAGCGCGAACGAGTCGCGCGAGCCCAAGTTTGTGATCGCCGCGCGCGAGCTCGTGCGGGCCGCGCCCTCGCTGCGCCCTCAGTACTCTCGCAACCCGCTCTGCGCACCGTGCGATGGTGCCGAGTTCTCGGAGTCGGTGGGCGCGAGGTGGGCGGCGGACGCGCGCGCGCTGTGCGACTGGGACGCCATGCCCCCCGCGCTGGACGTGGCGCACCCCGAGGGGGGCGCGGTCCCCGCGGACCGCGGCGCGAGGAAACGCCAGCAGCTCCTGAACGTGGCGCTCTTCGTCGCGCCCGCGCTCCGTCTCAACCCGCGCGCCCGGGTGGTGGACTTCGGCGCGGGCGGCGGACACCAAACACTTTTTCTCGCGCGCGCGTTTCCGGATGCGAGTTTCGCGCTGGTGGACCTGAAGCGCCGCTCGCTGGATGTCGCCGAGCGCCGAGTCCAGCGGGCGGGGCTCGCGAACGTGCGCGTCGTGCACGGGTGCATCGAGGACTTCCGCGAGGACTTCGACGTCGGCGTCGCGCTGCACGCGTGCGGCGGCGCGTCGGACGCGGCGCTCGCGCGCTGCGTCGAGAAAAAAGCAACCTTCGTCGTCGCGCCCTGCTGCGTGGGGAAAATCGCGTCGGCGATGCGCGCCGGTACCGAATCGAGCTCAGACGACGCTCGCGACGACGCGGTCGCGGACGTCGATGCGGCACATGCGGTAGATACAGACGTAGATACAGACGGTGGCGTACCCCGCGTGCGGGTGTCACCAACGACGTACCCCCGCTCGCTCGCCGCGCGCCGCATCCTGACTGGCGACCGCTACGTCGCCGTCGCGCGCGCGGCGGACTCGAGCGCGGCGGCGTTGGCGCGCGCCGAGGCGAAGGCGGCGGACGCCTTCGGGGTGGCTTCGAGAGGCGCCTCGCTCGTCGCGGACCTCCACGCGCCGGACAGCAGCGAGGAGGAGGAGGACGCGCGGCTCGAGGGTATCCTCGAGGCACGAGAACACAGAGAGGGTTCTCCTCCGGATTCGCGTGAGGAGACGCGCGTCTCTCGCGGCGAGGAGGAAGACACGAAAACGCTCTCGCTGGGCGAGCGGAGGATGCGCGCGGCGCGCCTTGAGAAGCGACTGCGGAAACGCCCGGGCGCGCCGCGCGCGTCCGCCTCTGTCACCGCGGAGCGCGACACGCAGAGACGCGCGTGTAAGCTCCTGATCGAGTCCGACCGGCTCGCCGCCGCGCGCGAGGCGGGGTACCGAACGTGGCTCGCGGGGATGCACCCCGGCGAGTGCACGCCGAAGAACGACGTGCTCGTCGGGGTTTTCGCGGATTCCGCCGAACGCGCCGACGGCGACGACGGCGAAGAGGCCGCGGCGCGTCGGCGTCTGCTGGAGGAATACGAAGAGGGGTTGGGGGTCCTGACGGACCCGCCCGCGAAGGCGTTTTTCGAGTCGCTCATCGACTGAGGGGAGCGGAGGGCGGATCGTGACCCGCCGCGCGTAGCCTCCTCTTCGCGCGCGACGGCGGTATGAATTACTTTACCAACGAAACAACGAGAGAGTTGTTTTGCATCGACACACACGACGACGCGTGAGGCGTCGCGACGACACGCCATGGGCGTCGGCCCTCCCGCGTCCGCGTCTCGGGGCAACTTCCTCGCGCCGCGGCGGAGAAGCAGCCCCACTCGGGGCGGTACGCGCGTGCCCAAGGCGGCGCTCGCCCCCCTCGCCATATCGATCCTCGCGCTGCTGGTTTGGAGCTCGCGCGGCGGATCTCGCGGGGCGCCGAGCGCGTCGACGGTGAGGCAAGAGACGCGCGCGTCCGCCGACGTGGTGCGACCGGGACGCGAAGCGACGCGCGCGTCGGCGAACGCGGGCGTGGTCGTGCAGGACGGACGCAGGGTGTTCGAGCCGTTCGAGCGGAAGCGAAGAGGCGGCCGAACGAACGCCGAAGACGGTGAGAACGGCGGAATCGGCGCCGAGGAGACGCGCGTGGAACGCGTGCGGCAGATCATAGACGATTCGCACCTGCCTTCTTTGCCTCCGCTCCCTCCGGACGCGCCGCTCGCGCCGGCCTCGGGGCTCGAAGGGTTCGGTGCGGGTGGCGAGACGGGACGAGACGAGTCGGAAAACGCAGGCGCAGCCACGAAGCGCGTCGCCGGCGGCGATTTCGTGTGGAGCAAGCCGTCGCGATGAACCGTCGCGACGAACCGTATTCGTCTCGCCGTAGTCTTAGCGCGCGTTTACTAGCTACTTAGCCACATACTCTTTGGTACGCGTACAGGTGCGGCGACGTCGATGCGCACGCGCGCGCGCGTTCTGAGAGCGTCCCTGATATACTTTAAAGTAACACGTAGGGCACACTTCGGGCGCTACGAGCGGCTATCGATAGCCGCGGTTTTCTTCGCGTACGCGGCGCTCGGCGCGAACGAACCGAAGCGCCCTTCGCGAGACGCGTCTCTTTTTTTTCCTCCCCGCCGCGTCGTTCGCGTCCTCTTCCGACGCGATCACCCCCCCGGATTCCCCCTTTGTCGCCCCGCCCGCGACATCCTCCCAGGCGTCCATGGCGAAGGTCGAGAGCTGCAGGTGCAGGGCCGCCCAACGAGCGCGCACTTCCGGAACCGCGGAGGCTGCCTCCGCGAGCATCGTGGCGGTGCTCTGAGAGTAAAAGCCCCGATCGAACACCAGCGCGAACGACATCGATATCACCATCAACGCCAGACCGATGGCACTGCACCAGAGGATGGATGTCCTCAGAGGGCGCGCGGGCGCAAAGCGCGCCCGCGGCACCTGCGCGTCGACGAACGGTTCCTCCAGCATCTCGACGCGCGCGCACAGGCACTGACAGGCACAGACTGATGAGGAGCGCGGGAGCTTTCTTTGAACCGCTTTTTCGCGGCAAAACGTTCGCTGCAACGGTCCACGGTTTTCTCGGAACCCGACGGTTCGTGTTCGTCCTCTCGGGCACGTTTTTGGCAACGCGTCACTCCGAGGCGCGCAGGCACGCCGCGCGCGGCCGACGCGCGCGCGACGAGTCGTGACGTCGGCGACGCTCACGCGAGCACGCGCGTGACCGCTGGAAACACCCACCGCGGTCTCCCGCTCGGCGAACAGCACGGGTGCCTCGAGATCTTGCGATCGTCCCCTCCACTCTTCCCGGATCGGTCCCCCGAAGCCGAACCGTCGATGCCGGTCCGATCGAAGGAGGGTTCCCCCACCTCGCGCGGACCGTTCGAGGACCGCGAGACCTCGTCTTCCGATATCGACCCCGGGGCGTTTTCGGCCGCGATGCGCGTCGCGGCCGAGCCCTCTCCGGCGCGTTCCCCGTCCCCGGGGACGGAGACGCGTTACCCCCGGCCCGCCCCGACGGACGCCGATCGCGAGGGCCCGCCCCCCGGGTTCGGCGCGCGCGCATTTTCCGTCGCCGTCGACCCCGCGGCGGTTTCGGTTCCGGAAGCGGAGCGCGGGCGCGCGTTCGCCGCGGCGGTCACGGCGGCGGCGGCGCCGGACGAGCGCACCGCGGTCGGAAGCACCGCGCGAACCGCACACGTACGCCCGCTCCGGCGAACCGCGGGGTTTCTTTTCGCGAAAAACGCCGACGACGTCGTTACGTCCACGCCCTCCGCCGGCGATGACTGTCCGCCTTTCCGTGACGCCGTACTACCCTCCTACCCTCCTCGGTTTCCCGGCGGCGGGTCCCGGCGCGCGCGCTCGGCGAGCGCGGCGAGCGCGGCGAGCGCGGCGAGCTCCGTGGGCTCCGTCGCCAGCGAGGACACGTACGCGGAGGTGGGCACGCTCGGGCTGGGGGGCCGGAGGAAGCGGGGCGAAAGAAACAAAAAAAAACACGACGCGGAGGCGACGAGCGCGGCGAACGCAAACGCAAACGCAAACGCAAACGACGCGTTTGGTTTTTCTCCTCCCCGGGCGCGCCGCGCGACGCGCGCGCGCGCTTCGACGCGCCACCGCGGCCTCCGCGGTCCCCGCAAGACCGTTTTCGGCGGTCCTCCTCGGGAGCTCCCCGCGCACGCCTTCGCGTTCTTCACGGAGATCTTCAGGCTGCGAGGCACGATCCTGCTGAAGACCGTGCCGCAGATCGTGCTGGCTGCGGTGGCTGGTTTGTTCGCCAACGTCGCCAAGATCGCGTATTGCGGCGAAGGCGTGACGTCCAACGAGGAGTGCGACGTGACGTTCAACCTCGACGGGCACCTGGGCGTCTCGGTGGTGCTCTCGTTTCTGCTGGTGTTCCGCGCGGACCTGGCGTGGAAGCGGTACGAGAGCGGTAAGGCTGCGCTCGGCGCCGTGCACGGCGGGATACGCAACCTCAACGTCGCCGCCGCCGTGTTCCTCCGGCGGCGCGTGAAGGCGCGCGGGGACGAAACAGCCGACTTCGCCGCCGACGACGACGACGAGGAGGAGGACGCGCTGGCGGCTGATCGCGCGGAGATTTTCCGGCTCACCAATTTGCTGTACGCGTTCGTCCGGCACGCCGCGCGCGGGCAGCGGCACGGGTACTCCGACGTTGGGCCTGTCACGGACGACGAGCTGCTGACGCGCGACCGCGGCGGAAAGCCGCGCGTGCCCGACCTGTTTCTGGACGCCGAGGAGGCTCGGGAGTTCCGCGCGCTTGACGCGTGGAACCGCCCGAACGCGTGCGCGAGCAAGATCAGCGCCATCGTCGAGCACAAAAGGCGCGTGGGGTGTCTGGGCGAACGCGCCGCGATGGACGCTTTTCGTGATCTGCGCGTCGTTCTGGACGCGTTGAAGTCCATGGAACGCATCGTCACGACGCCCATCCCGTACCAGTACCTGCACATGCTCAACGTTTTGCTCTTCTTCTTCGTGTACTCGGTGCCGTTCGTGTTCACCGCCAACTTCAAGTGGGTCACGCCCTTCCCCAGCGCGGTGGTCGCGCTGGCCTTCTACGGCGTCAACGAGATCGGGCGGTGCATGGAGGACCCGTTCTCGTGGGAGGAGCCGTGCCACGACCTCTCCGCCGCGGGGTGGCGGTCCTACCGGGAAAACGCGCAGATCCACGCCGACGCCGACGCCGAGGCGGAGGCGGAGGCGAGAAAGAGGGGCGCGATCGACGGAAACGGACGCGCGCGCGCGGACTCCGGGCACTCCGCGGTGTCCGACGTGAAAGACGACGACGAGACGCGCTCGACGACCGCGTCGGAGACGGACGCCTCGCGCGGCGAGCGAGGGAGGCGGAACACGCTTCGTTTTCTCGGGGACGTCTCCGGCACGGACGTGGACGACGGCGACGACGACGACGCCGCGGTGGTCGACCCCGGGATGCTCCCCAAGGAGCTCTCGACGCACTGGACGGGCTTCATCACAGAGATATTCGTGTTCCGGGACACCGTCATGCCGACTTTGCTGCCGCAGATCATCGTGGCGTTCGCCCTGGGGCTCGCCGCGCAGATCGTCAAGATGCGCGCCTGCGGCGCCGACGTGGTGGCCGCCGCCGAGTGCCAGACCACCTTCGACATCACCGGCCACCAGGTGGTGTCGGTGTCGCTCGGCTTCCTGCTGGTGTTCCGCACGGACTGGGCGTACGACCGGTACTACGAGGGCAAGGCCAGCCTCGGCCAGCTCTACGGTGGCATGCGCAACCTGAACGTGCTCTTCGTCAACTTCCTGCGCGAAAACAGGCCGGGCGAGTGCGCCGCCTTCGCGCGCGCCGCGCGCACCTCCAACGTGGACGGGCGGCTGGACCCGGGCGCCGCCGAGCGCGGCGCCAACATGGGCAAGGTCACCGCGCGCACGAGCGAGGGCTCCGCCGCCGGGACATACGACGAGCGCGACGCCGAGCGCACACCCGCCGAGCGCGTCGAGACCGCGCGACGCGTGCGCCGCGACCGAGCGGAGCTCCTGCGGCTCACCAACGTGATGTACGCGGTGATGCGGCACGCGCTGCGCGAGCTTCGCGTCGGCCGAGCCTCGACCTCGACCTCGACCTCGACCTCGACCGACGCGAACGGGTTTTCGGGAAAACAATCGCGTTTTTGTCTTTTCGGGCGCTTCGCGCGCGCGTTCCGCACGCCGCCCGTCCGGCCGCGCTCGGACACCGAGTGCGTGCTGGACGATTCCAGCGGGTCGCCGCGTTTGCCGACGTACCTGCGCGCGGGCGAGGCGTCCACGCTGCTGCGTCTGTCCCCGAGCAACCGCCACAACTGGATCGCGATGCGCGTGCAGGACATCGTCGAGACCAACCGCCGGCTCGGTTTCATCGGCGAGCGCGCGGCGTTTGAGATTTACCAGGAGCTCGAGTCTTGCCTCGCGGCGTACAAAGCCATGGAACGCATCGTGAGCACGCCCATCCCGCACACGTACACGCACATGTTACAGCTTATCCTGTTCTTCTTCGTGTTCAGCGCGCCGTTCGTGTTCACCACCACGTTCCACTGGATCGGGTTCGTGCCGAGCGTCATCGTCGCCGTCGGGTTCTACGGCGTGAACGAGATCGGCAAGCTCATCCAGGACCCCTTTGACTGGCGCCAGCCCTGCCACGACCTGTCCGGCATGGGGCGCAGGGCTTTCGAGGAGAACCTGCGCCTGCACGAGTGCGCGGAGGCGAGGGAGCAGAGCGCGCGGCGCGACGGGCGGCGGCGCGAAGAGGCGAAAAAGAAAAGGCGACGCGAAAAAAAACACGCGCGCGCCGTTCGGCGGCGCGCCGTCGACGTTCGCGACGAACGCTCGGAATCGGGCTCCGGGTCAGACGACGACGTTTTTTTCCGCGACGAGGTTTCTTTGTCGACGCTGCGGGAAGCGCTGGAAGGAAAAGGAGTCGTGAACGCGTTCGTCGAAAAAGAAAAAACGCCGCTCGGCGACCAGGGTCACGACGCGAACATCGGAGCCGAGGCGAAGGTTTCGAACGAGTTCTCGTCGCGCGGTGGCGTCCTCGCGCGCCTCGCGCCCATTCCCGCGCTCGAGTACGCGGGCGGCCCCTGGGCGTTCGTCACGACGCTGTTCCGCGTGAGAGGCACGGTTCTGCCTCGCGTGTTCCCGCAGGTCCTGTTCGCGGTCGTCTCGAGCCTGTGCGCGCAGACGCTCAAGATCTACTGGTGCGGCGCCGACATCGTGAGCCACGCGCAGTGCTCGCTGGCCTTCTCCGAGACGGCGCACGCCGTGGCGGGCGGCGTCATCGGGTTCATGCTCGTGTTCCGCACCTCCATCTCGTACTACCGCTTCTACGAGGGCAAGAAGTACCTCGGCCACCTGCACGATGCCCTGCGCAACGCCAACGTCGCGTTCTGCGCGTTCCTACGCACGAACGCCTCTCAGGAAGCGAGGAGGTCGAGACCTTCGAGAAGCGGAAATACTCTCCAGAGTCTTCCCGACAGACTCGAGTCTACGCGTTTCGACGAAGCGCTCAACCGCGACCGCGTGGAGCTGCGGCGTTTGTCCAACGTGCTGTTCGCGTTCGTGCGCCAGTCCGTGCGCGAGCGCAGGCACGGGTACGCGGAGGGGTGCAGAGTTCGCGCCACGGAGACATCGCTTCTTCGCGACGACGTGTACGGCGCGCCGTCGCTGTCGACGCTGCTCGACGAGCGCGAGCGCGACGAGTTCGCCGACGTGGACCCCGAGAACCGAGCCAACGTGGTGGTGTGGCGCATGCAGTCCATCGTGGAGCGGCACAGGCGGCTGGGAAACGTGTGCGAGCGCGGCGCGTTCGACATCTACCATGACCTGGAGGCGTGCCTTGAGGCGCACAAGCACATGGAGCGCGTCGTGTCCACCAAGATGCCGTTCCAGTACCTGCACGCCGTCAACTTCCTGCTCTTCGTGTTCGTGTTCAGCGCGCCCTTCGTGTTCACCACCGGCTTCAAGTGGCTCAGCCCGGTGCCGAGCTGTATCGTGGCGGTGGCGTTCTACGGCGTCGCCGAGGTGGCGCGCTCCATCGAGGACCCGTACTCGTGGGAGCAGCCGTGCCACGACCTCTCCGGCGTGGGATGGCGCCTGTACGTCGAGTCGCTCGAGCTGCACGAGGCGAGCGTCGCGGGAGAGGACGCGCGAGGCGCGGAGGCGGGGGACGCGCCGCCGAAAAAAAAAGAAACCGAAAAAACCGACGCCCGCGACGGCGCGCGCGAGACGGACGTATCCGTCGTCACGGTGACGACGACGGCGTACTCGGAGGCGGCGAAAGGCAAACCGGAGGCTGATGAGGCTGATGAGGCTGATGAGGCTGATGAGGCTGATGAGGCTGATGAGGCTGCTGATGAAAAGATGATGAAGCCGAAGCCGAACCCGCGGAGAAGACGCCGCGTCTCCGTGGCGCACGGCGCCGCGGACAGAGCGCTCGTGGCGTCCGGCCGACCGGACCCGCGCGTCGCGATGGAAGCCGCGCGTGCGCGCGAAAAGACGGAAAACGAAACGCGCCGTTTCGTCCCTGACGACAGCGGTCCTTCCGGCGACAAAGGCGGAAAGGCGGCGCGCGCGGCTTCCGCGCCCGCCGCTCCCGAGCTTTCCAACAGTCGTTTCGGCTTCTTCTACGACGTGTTCCGCGTGCGCGGCACCGTGCACGGCGATGTGTTCCCGCAGGTCACGCTGGCGTTTGCCGTGGGCTGGGCGGCGCAGCTCGCGAAGCTCTGGCGGTGCGGCGGCATGGTGCAGGAGGCGTACGAGTGCGCGGTGACTTTCGAGCCGCACGCGCACGCGGTGGTGGGCTCCGTGCTGGCGTTCATGATCGTCTACCGGTTCAAGTTCGCGTATGACCGGTACTACGAGGCGAAGACCGCCATCTCGGAGCTGCACTGCGGGCTGCGCAACTTCAACATCGGCGCGTGCGCGTTCCTGCGGCTGGACGAAGCGCCGGCGAACTCGGCGTCGGCGGACGCGAAGCGGCCCGGGGACTCCGCCCGCCGCGACCGCGGCGGGATGTTCTTCTGGAAGAAGAAGGACGCGAGTCTCGACGAGACAAACGTGGGTGGTCGCGGAGCCGAGGAAGACCCATCGCGAATTAATCGCGAATTAATCGAGACCGCCGCGTCTTCGCTGCTCCGCGAACGCACCGAGCTGCTCCGGCTGTCTGGTGCTCTGTTCGGCTTCCTCAGGCACCGCCTCCGCGAGCACAGGCTCGGGTACCCCTGGAACGCGAGCCCCGGGGACTTGGAGGTTCTGACGGACGACGTACGGGGTTCGCCCAGGCTCGGGACGCTGTTGAGGGACGCCGACGAACTTCACGAGTTCGGTTCGGTTCCGTTTCGGAACCGGCCGAACGTCGCGGCGACCAAGATGCAAGTCGCCGTCGAGAGGCTCCGCCGACGCGGCGAGACGTGCGAACGCGGCGCGTTCGATCTCTACCGCGAGTGCGAACGCGTGCTCGCCGCGCTTACCTCGTGCGAGCGCATCGTGGAGACGCCCGTGCCGTTCCAGTACGTGCAGATGTCGCACTTCGTGACCTTCTTCTTCGTGTACAGCGCGCCGTTCATCTTCACGACGTCCTACCAGTACGTCTCCTTCTTCCCGTCGTGCCTGCTGGCGATGGCCTTCTACGGCATCAACTGCATCGGCGAGGTGATCGAGCGCCCCTTCGACTGGCGCGAGCCCAACCACGACCTCGCCGGGATCGGGAGGCGGGTCTGGCGCGAGTGCGCGCAGCTGCACAGCCGGTGCGCGGCGCATGACGCGCGCACCATCGCCGAGGGGGACGGCGCGCACGACGACGCCCGGCGGGAGCTCGAGCGGCTCGTCGAGCGCGCCGAAGACGGCGAAGACGACCGAGTTTCGGCGGCGCCGACGACGCGCGACGCGCCGACGACGCGCGACGCGCCGACGACGCGCGACGCGCCGACGACGCGTCCGACGGCACACGTCGCGCGTTCGAACTTCCACGCCGCGCGCGCGCGTCGCGCGTCCGCGTCTCAGCACGCGCGCCTGCTCGCGGCGCGCGAGTACCCACGGGAAACCTTCTCGTTCCTCACCGGTTTGTTTTCGGGCTCCTCCAACGCGCTGCGCCGCGCGACGCCGCAGGTGGTGGCCGCCGCCGCCACCGGCGTGGTGGCGAACGCGGCGAAGCGGCTGTGGTGCGGCGCGCGCGTCTCGCGGTCCTCGGAGTGCGCGCTGACGTTCCACACGGAGGCGCACGCCATCTGCGGCGCCATCATCGGGTTCCTCCTGGTGTTCTGCGCGAACATCGCCTACGTCAAGTTCTACGAGGCGAAAACCGCGGCGGGCGCTGTGTACCACGGCTTGAGAAACGTAAACGTCTGCGCGGCGTCGTTCTTAAGGCCCGCGGAGCGCGGCGAGCCGGGGTACGTCGAGGACGAACGCGAGCGCGAGCTTCAGATGGACCAAACTCGGCGAGACGTCCGGGAAATAAACCGGCTGGTGGACGTGCTGTTCGCGTTTCTCAGGACGGCGCTTCGCGAGCGAAGGCACGGGTACCGCGTCGCTAAGAACGCCTCTGGGGGTTCTGCGAAGAAAAACGGGGGGTGGCGCAAGACGCGGGGCGGAGGCACCGGGTTCGTGCCGGACGAACTGCTCGTCACCGAGGACTTGACCGGGTCACCGTCCTTATCGACGCTTCTGTTCACGGACGCCGAGCGCGCGAAGTACCTCACGCTCGACCCTCTGAACAGATTCAACGTCGCCGTCGCGGATCTGCACCGCGCCGTGGAGCGCCGGCGCGAAACCGGCGCGCTGTACGAGAAAGCCGCGCACGAGATGTACCGCGAGTGCGACGTGGTTCTGGCGGCGTATAAGACATGCGAGCGCGTCGTCACGACGCCCATCCCGTACCAGTACATGCACATGGTCAACCTGGTGCTTTTCTGTTTCGTTTTCAGCGCGCCGTTCGTGTTCAGCGCCACCTTCGACTGGCTCACGCCCCTCCCCTCCGCGGTTCTCGCGCTCGGCTTCTACGGCATCTGGGAGGTGGGCAAGACCATGATGGACCCCTTCGACTGGAACTCGCCCTGCGTCGACCTCACCGCCATAGGCAGGCGCGTCGCGGACGAGGGTGGAGGGATCGCGCGCGCCGCGAGGGAAGAGGCGGAGAAGAACGCACACGTGCCGGGGCATCCCGCGGGCGCACGAGGCGACGCGTCCGGCGAATAACGCGATACTACGTGTTTCGGTGTTTCGGCGTACGTAATACATAGTGTATCTATCGCTCGCTCGCTCGCTCTACGTAGCTATAGGCTATAGACTCGTTCGTGGACACCATAGCTCCCTAGAACAGAAATGTGGCGGCGGCGACGGAGGCGAACGCGGCGAGGACCACCGATTCCGCGCCCCGCGCGCCGCTCGAGTCGAGACTCGCGTCGCGCAGGGGCTCCGGGTCCTCCGATCCGACGAAAAGCGCGTCGTCGTCGAACCGGTCGGCGTACGCCCCGGCGGACGCGTCCACGTCGAACCCCCGCGCCCGGAGCTTCGCCGCGACGCTCCCAGCGTCGACCGCGACGCGCAGAGCGTTTTCCACCGCCGAGACGCCGAAATCGAGCGCGGCGTCGGCGCTCGAGGCGTCGGTCTGGGTCATCGCCACCAGCGTGACGCGAACGGCGGTCGCCGTTACCGACCCGACGGCGGCGGCGTCGACGACGGCGTATCCGGTTTCGTTCGCGCGCGACGCGAAAGCGCTCGTCCCGTCCGCCGCCGCAGACGCCGCCAGCGAGGCGAGCGAAGCTCCAGCGGCGGCGCTCGCGACACTCGCGACGGAGACTTCGAACGCGAAGGTGGCGTTCGCGCCCCCCGCGACGCCCAAAACAACGCGCGACGCGGGAGACACGCCCGCGTCCGCGGCGAGCGCGTCGGCGAGCGGGGACCAATCGCTTTCCGCCTCGCTTTCTCGTCTCCGCAGAACCACCTCCAGCCTCGCGAGGAATCCGTAGCTCACCACCACGACGTCGGTGACGTTCAAGCCCGCGCTCAGCGAGACGCGCTCGGCGATCTCCTCGGCGACCGCGCTCGCCGTCGCGGCTTGCGCGGCGGCGTCAAACGCGCCCGCGAAGCCGACGAGCTCGAGCCGCGCGTCGAGCGTCCGCGACCACGCGGGCGGCGGCGGCGGCGGGCTCGGGGGCGACGGCGGCGGCGGCGGCGGCATCGACGTGGGCGGCGGCGGCGGGCACGTCGTCGTCGTCGTGCACGATTGCGTCTCCGTCAGCGCCGGACACGCGTCGCCGTTCTC